>JACCDN010039157.1_pt1 | contig 28352 bp, 34 predicted proteins | sample 7441691 | NCBI WGS metagenome assembly JACCDN01 (sample SAMN15323439, study PRJNA562643) | freshwater metagenome | isolation source: river surface water | place: USA:Blue River Watershed | collected 2017-08-16 | reverse complement strand
TATACGCTCGTCGATTCCATAGCTACCGTTTTAACACCACATTGCTTTAACCAAGTCGCCATTTCTCCCTTGTAAAAGCCGCAAATTTTCTGACATTCTTATCATCTCTATCAGCCGGTACACAAATATAATGCTCTCTGGAGCCAATATCTATACCTGCTGCGTCAGGATTAATTACAGCTAGTTTTTGCTTATCATTGTTATTTGTCATATAGTCTCCTACGTTAGTCATTAGACCGAGCTAATTAAAGTTGGAGGATTGAATGAAAAATTATTCTCCTAAGCGAGGTCTCTTATATGCATATAGTTTCATAACATATAATGCCATCAATGATTTTATCAAAAACTCCACAACCATGCTTATGGACTGGCTTGCATTGCACCATTGTTTAAGTCGGTCATAACTCTTTAACTAATTCGGCTCTTGTAACTTTAACACAAAATTGCCCCAAGAACTATTCCTATCGGTTGATAGCTTACAGTAGGTCCAATTAGTTTGTTTATGTTATTACAGAATGCACAGCATTATGTTTCGTGCTTATGTTAAACTGAGGTTATATTAGCTTTTAGCAATAGCTTCTATGCATGGAGGACAAAAGAAATAGAGTTTTAGTACACCTGACTGAAGTCGCTGGCTTAGGAATAAGCTTGTAAAGCAGATTCAATACTAAAGTACTGTGTTAGTGCGTAGATATTGCATCTACTGCGTAACATGAGTGAAGAAGAGCAGAGAAATTCACTAAAAGGGCTTGCAAAATCATCAATATAATGTATAAACTTACCCTTATACTATAAAAATTTTATTGGCCCCTTCGTCTAGTGGTTAGGACGTTACCCTTTCACGGTGAAAACACGGGTTCGAATCCCGTAGGGGTCACCATATTTCTCAAGTAAAGCTGAGTGCCTCAATTCATTACTTACTCGCAGTATATTTTTGCTCTGCGCAAAGTAATCTATAAATTTCTGATTTTTGTAGTAATTCTGAGTGAGATCCACTTGCTTCCAATTTACCTTTCTCAATTACGAAAATCTCATCCGCTTTTTCTACGCTTGCAAGACGATGGGTAATTACAATAATAGTTTTGCCTTGCATTAACTGTCGCAATGCGATAAGCAAGCGTTGTTCGCCTTCGCTGTCTAAGTTGCTGGTTGCCTCATCTAATAGTAAAAACTCAGGGCGACATAGAAGGGCTCTAGCTATGGCAAGTCGCTGCTTCTGTCCGCCAGACAAACGCAGTCCTTTTTCGCCTACCTTACTATCTATCCCGTCTTTAAACTTACTAGCAAAATCCATTATCCCTGTTAGCTTAGCAATATGGTTTATTTCCTCCTCTTTTGCGTCTGGGCTTGATATAGCAAGATTTGATCTTATAGTTCCCGAGAAAATACTTGCTTCCTGCGCCGCGTAGCCAAATAATTTGCGTAATTCCTTAGTATTTAAGGTAGATATATCTTGATTATTGATCCTGACACCACCCCTATTAGGGCAATAAAATTTTAGCAGCAATTGTATTAGAGTGCTTTTGCCTGAACCAGAACGACCCACAATAGCTATAAATTTATTGCTTAATATCTTGATTGAGATGTTGTCAAGAACCTTAAAAGACGGTCGAGCTGGGTAGGAAAAATCTACATTTTGAAATTCTAAGGATAAAGGACTAGCAAGACGAAAAAAAGAGGGAGTGGTCATCTTAACAGAGGAAGATGAAGTATTGCTGAGCAAGCTCGTGGCAGCCCCAGATAATGAGTAAACTCTTGCTAAAGCTATAAGAGGCTTGTGGATTTCACTGGCTAGCTCAGCTAAACCGCCAGCACTAAAGCCTGCTATTACAGAATAATAGACGAAAGAAATCAACTGTCCTGCTGAAATATTGCTATTAATTATGTCGCTGCTACCAACCCAAACGACTATAGTAATAGAGAACAAAATAAGAGTGATTGCTAAAGAAAAAAACAAGCAACGTACTCTTAGTCTTTTAGAGCTAATATCAAGATATAAAGTAGTTTGCTTGTGAAAAGCCGCTATTTTATTATTTTGCTGGTTAAAAGAATAAACTGTTCGAATATTGGCAAAAGTCTCTTCTAGATCTGCAGTAATTAGATCTTGCGCTTGCCTTGATTTAGCGGTTAACGTTCTGACATATTTGCTAAGCTTTAGCAAGGGCAGCAACCACAAAGGAATAATAAATGTCACAATCAAGGAAAGCTTGTAGCTTTGGACAAACATTAAAGCAATGCTCCCCATTAACATAACTGAATTACGAATAAAGGAGGACAACAAATCTATTATTAGCTTAGATATTAACTCTAAATCAGCGGTAAGGCATGAGATAATCTCACTAATCTTTAGTTCTTCAAAATGAAAAATTTCTAGATGCAATAATCCTTGATAAGCATCAGTTCTAATTTTGTTAATAATCTGTTCAGTAACCTTATTGATAAGGTAAGAGCGGAAAAAGCTGCTCACACCGAAAATAACTATTCCTAAGCAAATTAATAACACATAATGATTTATAGCAGCTAGTTGATTGTCCCGCAGCGCGTTATCTACTAATTTTCTAACAGCGTAGCCTAACGCTAATAGAGCACCAGATACGCCAAATATCGATAGTAGTACAATGCCTAGATCTCGCTTATAAGCTTTTAAATGTTTTAGAAGATGCCGGATGTTATTTATAGTCATTGAAAATGTTAAAAGTAATTTCTAACTCCGCTTGGAGAACATTAAATAAATTAACATTTCCTTTGGATAGCCATGTGCCTGCCACATAAGAAAAATGATGAGGACCGCTGCGAGGAGAAGCTAGCCAAATTTCCTTGGCTGCTGTATGTTTGTTAATAACAAAAACCCCCTCCTTTGTAGTTAAGTTTAATATATCGCTATGAAAATCTACGTCAATGCGTCCTTGTGGGTCTTGCGCCTCAATAGTATCGGCAATGAATAGCAGAGTGCTCTCAGCGAGAGCGGAGAATTCGTAATCACCCATTTGTCAAGTATGCTAATTTAACTGGATGACTTATATATTAACAGCTCCTTATTATTCTTACAATAAATTTTGCTAAAAGTTATAGCTACAAAGAAATAACCTGAGCTTTGTCTGCTAGGCTTTCTATGCCTTTACAATCGGTAGAGGTGATCCATATTTGTGAGTTGAGAACAGAAAAAAAGTTAATTAAATATTGCTTCCTTTCATTATCTAAATGGGCAAAAATTTCGTCTAATAATAAAATAGGAGAAGTTTGCGTCTCTTGCGTCAAACTATTAACCTGTGCAAGAACTAAGCTAATTAGCATCGCCTTTTGCTCCCCCGTTGAGCAAAACTTAGCCCGTATATTTTTCGCTGCATTAATCACTACAAAATCGCTTTTATGTATGCCAAAGCCAGTTCTTTTTGCGCTCCTATCACTGATGCGGTTAAGCTTTAGTTGCGCTTTAACAAACTCAATTATCTGCGGCACTTCTATCTTTGACAATAATTTTTCTTCTATACTACCACTGATTAACAGCTCCCCTTGAGGAAAAGGATGAGTAAGCTTAGCTAATTCTGGCTGCAAACTGTTTATCGCAGATATGCGGTTGCTAGCTATGATCATTGAAGCATCCGCTATCTTTTCTTCAATTATATTTAACCAATTATTATCTGCGGCTTCATGTTGGAGAATTTTAATGCGCTCATGTAAATAATAGTTATACTTATTAACAATTGCGGCATGATTATTAATGAAGTTGTAAACTATCCTATCAAAAAATTTCAATCTAATGCTGGGTGCTTCTAGGAAAATACCATCCATTTGAGGAGTAAGCCAAACAATACTTGATAAGTTACTTAACTCACTACTAGCAATTTTAGCGCCGTTAAAGGTAATTAGACGCTTAGATTGACCGGCTTCAAAGCTAGTATAGATTTCCGCAAACCCTATTTTGCTGTTAAGTAATGCGGTGCTAGACCAATTAGCGGTGCCTAACCTGCAAATTTCATCTAATTTAGTATTTCTAAGTCCTCGCCCCGGAAAAAGCAAAGAAATCGCTTCCAAAATATTTGTCTTACCGCTGCCATTTTCACCAATAATCAATATTTTATTATTGTGGCTTTTAATTTCCAATTGAGAGAAGTTACGATAATTTTGCAACCGCAGCTTCTCAAGAAAAATACTGAACATTTTTTAAAGTGAGTTTGACAAGCTTTAGTGTTCTGGGGTTAGCATCAATCACCTCAGCTTCTACTTCCTCGGTAATATTTATTTTCGTACCAATGATAGGAACATTTCCAGTTTTTGCCAGTATTAATCCACTTATTGTTTCACATTCGTCATTAGGGTTTTTTAATGTCACCCCCAGCAGTTCTTCTAGCTCTTCAACTTTTACCCGACTGCTTGCTAAAATAGTATTAGGGCTTAGCACCTTATAGTTATTGGAGCCTAGATGTTCATCGTGCTCATCTTCTATGCTGCCAAAAATTTCTTCCATAATATTTTCAATGGTAGTAATCCCATCGGTACCTCCATATTCATCCACTACAATAGCAATATGGGTACGCTTTGTTTGCATTTCAGTCAGCAGCGTAATAAGCTTCATTGAGGGTGTGGCAATAATAGGCTTTCTTATAACTTTTTGAATTTTGAAATCTTGTTTATGAGCAATAATCTTAAATATATCTTTAATATGTATGAAGCCTATAATATTATCTAAATTATCTTCGTATACTAAAATTCTAGTATGCGGAAATTTGATTAATACTTCTTTAAGTTCTTCCAATGTTACATTTTTTGTTACTGCGGTTATGTCCGAGCGTGGTATCATCACGTCTTCTACGGTTTTACCGGCAAATTGTAAAAAATTATTTAATATGCTCTTCTCCTGCAGGGTTAATTTCCGCGGAGGGCTAATTAATTTTTTAAAAATATTTTTAAGCTTTTGAAAAATTTTTAAAATAAAATGCTTTGGGCAAGCGTTAGGCAAACTGTTACGTAATATTTTGCAAGAACTCTTACTTGACAACGAGGCTTTTTTCGAAGATCTGGGCATATTTTATATCCTAATTAATAAGGCGAAGAAATGCGAAAATCATTCAGAATAAGTATTTCTAAATTTTCCATTTTTGCTGCCTCTTCATCAGTCTGGTGATCGAACCCTATTAGGTGTAAAAGCCCATGCACCAGCAGATGAGTAAAATGAGCTTCAAAAGTTTTATTTTGCTCTATTGCTTCTTGGCTAATAGTTTGATAGCCAAAAGCAAGATCACCTAGAGATTGGTCATTATTAAGTACAGCGCTAAATTCCTGAATATTATTAGCATCTACTCTCAGATCAGGAAAAGCAAGTACATTAGTAGCCTTAGTTTTTCCTCTATATTTATTATTTAATCTTAGCATATAATCATCATCGGTGAATAAAACTGACAAATGCCAGTATTTGAGCAGATTTAAGTGATCAAATCGTCCCAATATGTTCTGGCTAACTTTTTTAATAAAAGTTTTATTAATTGTTTTATGGAGACCCCATTTTTTATAAATGGTTGCAACTTCTACTATTATCATAAAAAGTTTTAACTAACTGCCATAATTGAATTACTATCTTTTATTTTATAGATTTAATAAATAATTGACAACAATCTTTGTAGCTCTTACATTCATGCTATAATTTAATCACTCATCTCGGCAAAAATAATTTATACGCAATGGCTGAAAGCGAAGATCCAGAATCCAAGACCGAAGAACCCTCGGAGAAGAAGCTAGAAGAGGCGCTCGAAAAAGGACAAGTAGTAAACTCCAAAGAAGTAAACAACTTCATAATGCTTTTTTTCTTAACTCTGGTTATGATTTGGATAATTCCTTATACTCTTAATTTATCAGTTGCCAGCCTAGAGTTTTTTATACAAAACTCTGGTAATATTTCTTTAGATCAATCAATGGTAGGATTGGTGCTAAAAAAAATTTGCAATAAATTTCTCTTATATCTAAGCCCTCTTCTAGTGGTAGTAGTTACCGTATCTTTTCTTTCTTCTTATATCCAGCATGGAGAATTCGTATTTGCATTTGAGCAGTTGCAACCACAGCTCTCTCGCATTTCACTAATAGAAGGCTTTAATAGATTATTCTCTACTAGGAGCTTAATGGAGTTCCTTAAAGGCTTATTTAAAGTTTCAGTGGTAGGTATTTTTTTATATTTGATAATTAACGCAGATGTTAAAGAACTAGCTCAATATCAAAATCTTGCTTTAGCAGGAATATTAGGGCAGCTGCAGTCTATGGTTAATCATATATTAATTTGCGTATGCATCATTGTAGCCTTTATTGCTATAGGAGACTATGCCTATCAGCGCTTTAAGCATTATTCTTCTTTGAGAATGACTAAACAAGAGCAAAAAGAAGAATATAAGCAAACAGAAGGTAATCCTGAAGTTAAGAAAAAGATTAAGAGCCTCAGAAGAGAGCAAGCCCAGAAACGAATCAAACAAACAGTACCTAAAGCAACTGTAATAATTACCAACCCAGAGCACTATGCAGTAGCTTTGCAGTATGAGCAAGGAAAAATGCAGGCTCCTATATTAATAGCCAAAGGACTTGATTTAATTGCCCAGCGCATTAAAGAGATAGGGGAGGAGCATGACATCCCAATCGTAGAAAATCCGCCGCTAGCTAGAAGCATCTATAAAAGCGTATCTATAAATCAAGAAATCCCAATTGAACACTATGAGACAGTTGCCAAAATTATAAGTTATGTTATGGCTCTTAAGATGAGAAGAAAGAATGGTTAAAATTTCAGCTTCAATATTATCCGCTGATTTCGCTAACTTACAACAAGATCTCCAAAAACTTGAGAGTTCTAATATAGATATGCTTCATATTGACGTTATGGACGGAAATTTTGTACCCAATATATCCATAGGAGCTCCTGTAATAAAGTCTTTGAGGAAACATAGCAAATTAGTATTTGATGTGCATTTAATGATTCAACGACCAGAATTGGCTATTATAGATTATATACAAGCCGGAGCAGATATTATTACCATTCATCCCGAAACCACTATTCATCTTGATCGCACCTTAGACCTTATTACTAAGTACGGCGTTAAGGCTGGCGTTTCCCTTATGCCCGCCAGCTCTCCTTCACTGTTGGATTATGTAATGGATAAGATAGATGTTATTTTAATTATGACAGTAAATCCAGGATTTGCCGGACAAACATTCATTGCTAGCCAACTAGAAAAAGTAAGAATAGTGGCAGAAAAAGTAAAAAATTATAAGAAGAAAATTTTAATTGCGGTAGATGGAGGCATAAACCAATTAACAGCTCAAGAATGTATTAAGGCAGGCAGCGATATACTGGTCTGTGGCAGCTTTATTTTTAATAGCCATGATTACCGCGCGCAAGTATTAAAATTAAAGAATCAATAAGCTTTCTTAATTAAGCTGCCGCTCTTTTTAGCCTATCGTTAATTGCAATCCCTAAAGAGCTACCAAGAGGTACAGGAGCCACTGCGATACCTATAATTGAACTATTATTTTCCGCATATTTATCAAGCTGCCTAAGCATCGCATATAGATTGCTGGCTGCTTGCGCTAGATCCCCCTTTTCACTTAAATTTAGACTATAGTTACCAAGTAATTTGCTTTCACCAAAGTTAAGCCCTATTTCATCTATTTGAAGGTGAATAGCATTTAATCTAATCGCAATCTTGGTCGAATAATGCTTAGTAAGCATTCCTGGCGCTCTTATTGTATGGATATTAGCAGCGCTCCCTACTTTTTTTCCAACTATTGCCTCTATTAGCTCTACTCCTATAAATCCATATCTAAGAATAACAGGAATATTAGAAGTAACATCAACGATAGTAGACTCTAAACCATATACGCATCCGTCCTCTGCCTTTAGAGCTATAATATCCTGGCTGGCGAAATGCTCCAGCACATGCTCATACAAGGTTGCGCTAACATATCCAGAAGGATTAGCACTTGGCGCAGCTATTGGGCAAGCAGCTTCATTAATTAAGGCAAGGGCAAGAGGATGAGAAGATACACGTAAGGCAACTGTTGGTAAGTTGGCTAAAGCGCAATTAGCTATTGATTTTTTATCTTTTAAAGTAGTAACAATAGTTAAAGGACCTGGCCAAAGAGAGCCAAGCTTATACGCATCCTCACTAAAATCACCTATTCTTTCTGCTTGCTCTAGGCTTGCTACATGAATAATTAAAGGATTTGAGAGAGGGCGTTTTTTAAGAGAAAAGATTCTTTGACAAGCAATTTCGTTAGTAGCATCCGCACCAAGCCCATAAACAGTTTCCGTAGGAAAAGCGACTATTTTGCCTGCTTTGATGTAGGCAACCGCTTTGTTTAACTGATAAGACATTAAAATTATAGCAATTTTATTAATTCTTGCGCAATTTGCACAGAATTTAACGCTGCCCCCTTTCTTGTATTATCGGCAGTAATCCATAAATTTATTGCAGAGTTAAGGCTGTTATCTTTTCTAATTCGTGAAACATATACTAAGTCCTCCCCTACCACTTCTAGCGGTGTAGCATAAGTTTCAGCTACCTTAATGCCGCTACTTTCTAAAAGTACTTTCTCTACTTCTTTGATAGTAACCTCCTCTGTAAACTCCACATTTACACTTAAGCAGTGCCCTATAAATACTGGTACTCTAACGCAGGTAACACTACACTGTGCAGAAGCACCGATAATCTTTTGCCATTCTTTCTCAATCTTTAATTCTTCCTCAGTGGAACCATCATTATTAAAATTACCTATATGTGGAAATAAATTAAAGGCTATTTGTTTGGGAAAAACTACAGGCTGCATATCTACAAAAGCATATTTAGCCTTAGTCTGCTTATATAACTCATCCATAGCCGCTTTACCTGCTCCAGAGGTTGACTGATATGTTGAGACAATTACTCTTTTAATTCTCACAAAATTGTCTAGCGGCTTTAAAACTAGAACTAAAGGAATAGTACAGCAATTAGGACTGGCGATAATATTTTTAGTTTTATAAGCCTTTAAACTTGCTAGATTGACTTCTGGCACTATTAAGGGCACCTCAGGATCAAGCCGAAAAAAAGAAGACTTATCAATAACGATGCAATTATTTGCCGCCGCTTTCTCAGCATATTTCTTAGAAACCTCAGAACTAGCACAAAAAAAGGCGATATCAATTTCACTAAAATTTAAATTATCAAGCGCGACCGCTTTTATTATATCCTGCCCAAAGCTTAACTCTTTACCTGCTGACTGCGAGGAAGCAGCTGCATAAACCTTATTTATTGGAAATTTACGCTCAGCTAAAATATTTAATACCTCACGTCCTACATTGCCAGTAGCTCCAATAATAGCTACATTGTACTGTTTTTTTGCCATTTTAACCAATTAGTCCCTCTAATTTACTACCGCCAATAATGTGCATATGAAAATGGAAAATACTTTGACCAGAGCGAATACCTTTATTGGTAATCAAGCGGTACCCATCGACGCTAAGTCCTAATTTGTCGGCAATCTCACTAATTTTTTTAAAAAAATGATAGATCTCTTCCGGGGAAGCTTTATTAATAAACTCCACATAGTCCACATATTCTTCTTTAGGAACAACTACAACATGCACTGGAGCTACGGGAAAGCGATCATGAAACGCCAGGATTTTGTCATCTTCATAGACTTTGGTAGCTGGCAGTTCGCAGCGCAAGATCCTAGCAAAGACATTATCTTTATCGTACATAACTGAAAATTTAAAAAATAGTAGCAATTAATATACTACTAGCAGCTTTTAAATGCAACTCTTAGCTCATTGCTCTTTATTTTATGCATATTTTTTAGTCAGAAGCAATTGGTTGAGTACAAATATGTTTTTCTACTGTAATCTTAAAATTAATTGTACTATTCTAGCTAAATTTTTAATATCTTATATTCGGAACATTTAACCGATGCAACCAATTACTAATTTCCTCATCAATACAACTAGAAAAGCAGTAAAGTTGCTGCAGCGCGATTTTTTTGAGTTAGAAATGCTGCAAAGCTCAGGGCAAAAAAATAGTATTAGCTTATTCTGCAATAAATCTTATCTACGCACCAAAGAGATTCTAAAAGAAGAATTGCAAAAACATACTGCAAATTTATTCTTTGCTGGTGAAGAATTTAACCCATTAATTGACCACGACACTGCAATATTAGTAGAACCCATTGATTCCTTAACAAACTTTAGCAGAAGCCTACCCTTCTTTGCGTTAGTAATCACTTACTTTAAAAAAGTAAACCACACATTTACCCCAACCCACTGCATTATAAACTTTCCTGCTTTATATGAAATTTACTACGCTGAGAAAGGAAGCGGCGCTTGGCTGCAAAAAAGTAGCTTTAATGAAAAGGCAATAAGACTACGAGTAGCAAATTGTAGAGATATAGAAAATGCAGTTATTGCTGCAGATGCAATAGATAATAACGTAAAATTATTTAAAGAAATTAGAAACTTCGGCTGTCATAGCTACGCCTGTGCATTACTAGCAACAAGTAAAGTTGACGCTATATTTCTTTCTTCAGTAGATGTAACTTTATCACATTGCTTTAACACTATGATCATCGAATCTGGAGGTACTATCAGCGAAAATATGAATAATAGGTTTATTGCTTCTAACTACCAGATTGCAGATAAGATTAAAAGTAAACTAACATCATAAGTTGTTGGTATTTCAAATAAGGTAACAGACCAACAGATAATTATTGACCAAGTTTATAAAGATTTGATAGTTAATCTTATTAGTGCTAGTTTAATTAAGTAAATAATTTTTTAGATTATTCTTATGAAAAAATTTACTGTTAATTGTGACTTTGGAGGGCAATTAAGCCCTTTCTCTATTTATATTGGACGACCTGAAGACAATCATCACCCCTTACATTTTCAAGCTGATTGGCTAGCAAAACAACGAGGAGGATCCATTCCCCCTGAAATTATGGAAGCTATAACTAAGCTTCAAAACTTAGCTAATAAAAACAATGTTTTAGTGGAAGATCTATGTGTATATGCGATTGGAGCAGGGCAAGACAATGAAAGTAACGATGATAGTGACCAAAACAAGGAAAATATTACATGATTAAAATCTATAAATAAGAAGCATTTAGTTTGTTCCGTTGGTACCCCCGACCGGACTTGAACCAGCACGCCTGTTACAGCTGCAGATTTTGAGTCTGCCGTGTCTACCATTCCACCACGGGGGCCTGACAAATAGATTAGCATTATTATATAACTATTTATTTCTTTGTCTGTAGTTAATTTAGCTTTAATATATTTTCACATATAGTTGTGGATATTTTCTAAAAATTCACTGGAATATTACTCATTGTTATATATCACTGAAAGACCTTTAAACAAAGGATTCTACCAACATTTTTTATGAAGAAGAGGGGATGTGGATAATATTGTGTATATTTATCAAAATATTCGGTTAGCATTAGTTATCCTTAATATTTACTCAGTCATTCACATATTTATTCACAGTATAATTTTATAGGTGGATAACAAAATAATTTCTTTGTTTAGCTGATAAATATTGCAATTGCTTCTAATAAGATTTATGGATAAGTTGGTGAATAACTCATTATCTACAAAATTTTTATGTCTACATCTTCAAATAAAAAATATAAGTATATTAGTAAGTAGATGAACACAATCATAAAAACTTTTCAGAAAAAAAATGTAGGAACTATTCCTATCTGGCTAATGCGTCAAGCTGGAAGATACCTACCCGAATATATGTCTATTCGTAAAAACTTTACCAGTTTTCTCGATCTATGCTATAATATAGATAAAGCAACAGAAATAACCCTACAGCCTATTGAGAGATTTAACTTTGATGCTGCCATTGTCTTTTCCGATATTTTAGTATTGCCAGACAGTTTAGGATGGGAAGTAAGTTTTCAAGAGGGGACAGGTCCATCTCTTAGGCAATTTAAAACTAAAGAAGACTTGAAACTACTGCAAAAAAGCACTGACCCAAGAAAGATAGGACAAGTATACGAAATAATAAGCAAAGTAAGAGCAGCCCTATTGCCTAAAACTTGTTTAATAGGCTTTGTAGGAGGTGCTTGGACAGTAGTTAGTTATATGCTTGAAGGCAAAGGCAAGCATGATTTTTTAATAAGTAAAAAATTTATTTATGAAAATGAGAGATTAGCTAATGAATTAATAGATTTTATTGCTGACAAAACAGCTATTCATTTGTTCAACCAAGCGAGGGCTGGAAGTAATATGCTACAAATATTTGAATCGCATGCTGGAAGCTTAAGCGCTGCTGAATATAATAAATATGTAATCGCACCTACTAAAAAAATAGTTTCATACGTAAAGAAACAGTTTCCAAATGTGCCAATAATAGGCTTTCCCCGTGGATCAGGGCTATTATACGAAAAATACATAGAAGAAACAGGAATAGATGGAATAGGGGTTGACCAATTTGTACCAGTATCTGCAATGAAGAAATGGCAGGAAAAGATTTTAGTGCAGGGTAATCTTGATCCAGTAACATTACTTACTGAGGAAAAAGTAATTGCGACCAAAGTTGATGAAATCATATTAAATCTCGGGAGCGAGAATTTTATTTTTAACTTAGGACACGGGGTGTTGCCCAATACGCCAGTTAAAAATATAGAATTTTTGGTTGAATATGTTAGACAAGCAAAAAGATAAAAAAATAGCCGTTGTTTTGTTTAATCTTGGAGGACCAGATAGTCCGAAGGCGATTAAAAGCTTTTTATTTAACCTATTTTACGATAAACATATTATCGACCTGCCAAACCCATGGCGATGGCTAATCGCAAAATTAATCTCTAACTTAAGAGCAAAGACAGCTAAAAATATATATTCCCATACTGGTAACAAGTCTCCTATTCTTGTAGAAACCAAGAAACAGCAAGAAGCTTTGACAGATAGGCTAACACAAGTTTTGGACGCTAATTTAAAGGTATTTATATGTATGAGACATTGGCATCCAATGGCAGGAGAAGCGGTAGCTGAGATTATCCAATATAACCCATCTGAAATATTGTTACTTCCTTTATATCCTCAATTTTCTACCACTACTACTGGTTCATCGATAAATGACTTTATCGCTGCTTTAAACAAGCATAAGAAAAATATTAAGGTTAAACAGATATGCTGCTATCCTACAGTGAGTGGTTTGATAAATGGACATGTGCACTTAATTTCCAATTCTCTAACAAAATTAAAGAGCGAAAATTTCCGCCTTTTATTTTCTGCTCACGGGCTGCCTCTTAAAACAATAAAAGCGGGTGATCCATACCAATGGCAAGTGCAACAAACAGTAAAAGAAGTAGTTGAAAAATTACAAATTAGCAATTTAGACTATAAGCTAACTTATCAAAGTCGGGTTGGTCCGTTAAAGTGGCTGCAACCTAATACAGAGGAAGAAATACAGCTTGCTGCTAGTGAGGGAAAAGCACTAATTATAGTTCCTATAAGCTTTGTATCAGAACATGTGGAGACGTTAGTTGAGCTAGACATAGAATATGGTAAAATCGCAAGCAAATACTCGGTAGAATATATAAGAGTTCCTGCGCTTAGCATCAACGAGCACTTTATTGATGCCTTGAGTAGACTGGTAATAGAGACAACTAATACAACTATCGCTGCCACCCGAATATGTCCTCAAAACTTTAGCAAATGCATTTTTAACTCATAGAAGAAGCAAATAATAAAATTAGAAAGCAGAAATAGCAATGGCTAACTATTATTATTGGTTCAAAGCCTTTCATTTAATATCGGCAATATGTTGGATGATAGGCTTATTGTACTTACCAAGGCTCTATGTCTATCATACTAGAATAAAAACAGATTCTGAATCGGATAGAATATTTCAATTAATGGAATACAGATTGCTAAGAATAATCATGAATCCAGCCATGATCTTTACTTATATTTTTGGTCTTATAAATGCTCATTTTTATGGATGGAGCGCCCTAGGCTTATGGTTTTATATAAAAATGATGGCAGTAGCTGGCTTAACTATAATGCACGGCTATCTTGCAAGCTGGAGAAAAGATTTTGCCGCTGGCAAAAATAAACATTCAGAAAAATTTTACCGCGTTATAAACGAAGTACCCACCATTTTTATGGTTACTGCTATTATTATGGTAATAGTAAAGCCGTTTGAGTAGTAATAAAATCGCTTACTTTATCATTTCTTTTAATTCCTTCGCTAGTTCTTCATCAACCATTGGCTCATTTACTATGATTGAGTCTTTATTTGATTGAGGGTTTTTATCTAGCTCTATTGATTCTTTTACTGTTGGGATAGTAGGTAATTTAATAGATCGGAGAGAGTCTTCAGAAAAGAGTAAAATAACATTTCTACTAAATTTATCTAAATATGAGCAAGTATAGGAATTTCTTAACCAATTTGGATATTTGTCATTCGTAGCGTCCCTGGTAATATCGTATAAAGTATCTGCTTGAATATAATTCCCTGTGGTTATAGTAGCAGTAAATATAAATAATGCTAAACATACTAGCCCGCCTTTCATAAAACCAGCCAAAAGCCCTAAAACTCTATCTGCTAAGTTGTTGACCAACCCTTTAATAATTGTATACAGTTTGGCACTAATAAAGTTAGCAACAATTAAACAAGGAAAATAAGCAACTATGCTTGCTAATATAGAAATAGCCATTTCATTGCTAAGAAGAAAATATTCTATTAATAGTTGTTCGATTAAGGGAAATAAAAAATAAGCAGAAATAATAGCGGCAATAAATGCAAAAAAGCTTAGGAGGCTTTTTACTAGTCCCTTATATACTCCAATTACTGAGTAGATAGTCAAAATGATAAATATAATTATATCAAACACAGTAAAAGTCATGATAGATTTATTATAATCTTATCGGTTATTATATAATCATGCTTGCAGTCCTGCTCAGTAAAAGGCAAATTTTCAAGCAAATTGTCATGGAAACATGTGCCTATGCATATTGGGCGAGTCTCTCTATTTAATTTAGCCATGTATCTGTCATAATAGCCAAACCCAAAGCCTAACCTATAACCTTGCAAGCTAAAAGCAAGAGCGGGAACAATTATCCATTTAGGTATTATCTCAATTGTTTGTTGTGGTTGATATAAATTAGGAAAACTACTTTCTTCAATTGGACTGCCAGCATTATATCGGACAAAAATCATTTCACGATTTACAATCTTTGGCAAAGCAACAGGGTTTTTACTTAAAATAGCAATTTTTAGCAAATCCGGTTCACCTTTTAAGGGCCAGTAAAGACCAATATTATCCATACTTGCCAAGCGTAAAGAAAATAAATCGATAATGCTTTGACAGATGATAACATTTGCCTCTTTATATAAGGCTTCGTCCCAGTTTTGTCTTTTTTGCAGAATTTTCTGGCGCAGATCTTCTTTTCTAATTGCTATTTCTTTCATCATTAATTCATCCAACCTACTGCCATTATGGAGGCTAAAAACTCTTTATGATTTTTAAGTTCTTCTTTAGTAGGTCTTATTATTGGTGTTCTATTACTACTATTACTCACTTGATTTTTACTAGCCAGTATTTGGGGCATGGATCTGGTGTCAATATTAAACTTTGCTTGCCTGCCACCACTAAGTTCTACATAAACTTCCGCTAGCAGGACTGTATCCTTGAGGGCGCCGTGAAATTGTCGAAAAGAATTATCAATTCCAAACCTCTTACATAAAGCATCAAGGTTAGTTCTCATACCAGGAAACATTTTCCGGGCAATGATTAGCGTATCAATAGCTCTAGTAAGTTCTATTGAGGGTTTCTTTAATAAAGATAGTTCATGATTAATGAAACTAATGTCAAATACCGCATTATGAATGACAAGAGCGCTACTCCCAATAAACTCTAACAACTCATCTGCAATGTCGCGAAAAAGTGGTTTGTTTTTTAAAAATTCACTGGAAATTCCATGAATTCTATATGCTTCTTCTGGTATATTACGCTCAGGGTTAACATAAAAATGAAACTTTTTACCGGTTAATGCTTTGTTTTTCATCTCTAGTGCAGCAATTTCTACAATTCTATGTCCTTCTTGAGGACTTAGACCAGTAGTTTCAATATCTAGAATTACTTCTTTCATTTTATCCTTTTAATTAGGTTATTAACTTGTTGATCTAGTTCTTCCAAACTAACGTCAGTGTTTATAATAAAGTCTGCCTTTAAAGCTTTTTCGTTAGGAGGTAGTTGTAGCTGTTGTATTTTATTATAAATTCCCTGATTAAAGTTTTCTCTTTCTTGCGCCCTTCTTAATCTTGATTCTTCACGACAAACAGTAGTTACTATAAAATCGAAATATTTATCAAAACCAGCTTCAAACAGCAAAGCAATTTCGGCAAAAATATATTTTTCTTGCTGATGGTGCTGTTTAAACGCCGCAAGCTCATTTAATACAAGAGGGTGAATAAAGCCCTCTAGTATATTTCTCGCTTTATCATCACTATAGATTAATCCTGCTATTTTTATTTTATTAAATGTTTTCAGAGCTGGCAGTAAATTTAGTATTTTTTGTTGAATTCGTGGCTGTTGATATAATTCTTTAACACACTCATCGGCAGAAAAAACTTTTAACCCTTGTTTTGCAAGATAATTAAGCAAAAAGCTTTTACCTGATGCAAAGCTGCCAGTAACTCCCACTCCAATCATTTTAGTACATATTTTTTTATAAAAATATTATATTGATTAGCAAGACTAATAGCATTTTTTTCTTCTACTATTATCACTCTATCTTGTTGAATTGCAATGCCATTATAACTAAAGTTGATGAGGTGATGAATCGTTTGGAGTCCAATGGTTGGTAAATCTATCCTAACGTCTTGACTGTTTTTAAGTGCTTTAACTAGAGTTCCACCTGTAGGCTCGCGACGTAACGCGGCGCATCTAATAATTAAATTATCCGTCCCCTCCGCAGCTTCAATGCCTAGAACATATCCATTTTGAACTATTACTGCCTGTCCAACATCCATATTTCCTAAACTTTTAATGACCGTAAAGCCAAACTCAGCGTCGATTTCATCTTGTGCGGAAGGAGCAGTGGATGTTATTAGGAGAGATGGTGCATGGCTAGTGGCGGCTGATAAAATGCTGTCAGGCGCTAGTATGGTAAAACCATTTTCTTCAAAAAACTCCATAACAGCTCTAAGTATCTTATCATCTCCTAAAAATCTCTCTTTAACAATCTTCGCCATTAGCTGTGACCCAGCAAAATCTAGCCCTTTAATAGATTTAAAGTTGGGGCGGCTAATTTTTCCTGCTAGGACAATATTCTTTACTCCATGTTGCTTAAAATATCTAATAACTCCCCCTACGCTCCCTAGCGGAAATGACTGACATTCAAAATTGCTTTCTAATAGATCAGGATGCACCTCTTCTTCTAAAACAGCAATGTAGCATTGCCCTCCACGCTTTATATGGGTGTGCGCCACCTCAACAGGCAGCACCCCCCCGCCTGCGATAATTCCTAGTTTTGATAACATATAATTGCTACTATTTTACTCAAAATGTCCTTATTTCTTTAGTTTCTCTTCATAGCATTTAATTAAAGTGTAAGTTAGCTGTTTACTAACCTGTTTAATACTATAGTTTTCAAGTCTTTGCTGACTATTTTTTACTAGTAGTTTAGCTAGATCGGTGTTTTTTAATAATTTTTTTAAAGTAGAAGCTAAGGATGCTGCATCTCCCGCCGCAAAGGTTAAAGCTTCAATGTCAGCCCTGGCAATTTCTGTTGGACCAGGTAAATTACTCATTATTATTGGTTTGCCATAGGCAAAAGCTTCTAAAATAACTAATCCAAAAGGTTCTACTAAGGATGGCATACAAAGTACATCAATGCTATTGTAAAAACTACTCTTGTCTGTAATCCATCCAAGCATCTCTATCTCACTCTCTAGATTATAGCGGCGTATCAAGGCTTGAATATTTTGGCGTTCCTTGCCATCACCGGCAATTTTGGCTTTTAAAGTAATTCCTTCCTGTTTTAAAATATGCAAAGCTGTTATTAAAACTTCTACTCCTTTTATTTTATCTAGTCTTGCTATCGTTCCAATAGTAAGAATAACAGGAGGTTTCGCAATAGAACCTTCCCGTTTTACTTCTGTGTTAATCATATTGGGAATATGAAAGATGTTGGCGCTGATATATCCGCGGTCAATCAATATTTTTGCCATGTCATTAGTCACAGATATTATATAATCGCAATTTTTTATATAATCAAAACTATAATTATGACATATCCCTACTACTGGCACATGACTAGCAGCTTTTTTAGCTATATGGCAAGCTCGATTACCGTGAGCAATTATAATATTTGGTTGTTCTTTCACTACAATATGCTTTAGCCTTATCCACGCCAACAAATCATATTTAGAAAAATTGGCGAGTTTATAGATAGGGGTTCTAATAAGTGAAGCAATAGGAGAATTTTTATGAGTAACTGATATTACCATCTGCTCTTGTTGAGTTAGAGCTTCGTTATAATCTAAGAAAACTTGCTCTATTCCTCCTAGTCTTGTAGTTAATATTAGATTAAGAATTTTCATTACATTTTCTAGATTTGCACCATCTTGACAATCTGCAAGTATTTACTACAAGTTTTTATTAATTAATTCATTATTTTTTTTCTTTATAGTGTAGTAAATGCGAGCAAGTTTGTTGTATTTTCACTACAGTTGCTTAATTAGCAAAGTAATAGCCATAAATTTAAATTTAAGCTTTAACTGATGATGGCTTTAGGCTATACTAATAAGTAACTAAATAGGTTACGTTAAGTAAGCTTGTATAAAGTTATTAAATGCCGACTATTAAAAAATATAATATTTAAGGAGTTTATTATGATTAAAAATCTTGCTATAGCGATTATTGGTTTATTAGTATTGTCTGGCTGCAGTTCTACTAAAAAATCTAGCGGGAACATAAGTACAAGTTCTGAAGCTTCGTTGATTTCAGATTTCGAGAGAAATGTTGGCGATAGAGTATTTTTTGATTACGATAGTTCTAGTCTTTCTGCTAGTTCCAAGACTCAACTTGAAAAGCAGGCAGAATGGTTGAAGACTCATCCTTCTATGTCAGTGGTAGTTGAAGGACATTGTGATGAGCGTGGCACTAGAGAATACAACTTAGCTCTAGGAGAAAGAAGAGCAGAAGCTGCGAAAAAATACTTGCTAAACCAAGGAATTGAGGCGCGTAGACTAAGCACTATTTCTTATGGCAAGGAAAGACCAGCAGTTATTGGCAATAACGAAGATGGTTGGAAGCAAAACCGCCGGTCTGTAACCGTTGTGAGCTACTAAAGTTCTCTTAAATACATAAATAAAGATTAAAAAGCCAACTTAAATAAGTTGGCTTTTTTAGTTTTAAGTTTAGACTCTTTTTCTTTCTTTATTACTCGGCATAAACCAATAGCTTTGACCAATCCTAGGAGTGATAAAGGTTTCAGGGGAAATAGAATATTTGTTTCTTGCTTGCTCAAGTTCATTAGAAGCTTGCTTAAAATGATCATCAGCAAGCGGGAAAGTTTCGAAATGGCTGGCAATAGAATATTTTGATCGTAAATCGTGGTGGGTTAGTACTGCTTCTTCAGGATTCATATGAACGTCTTTCATAAACCATCTTGGTTCATAAGCACCAATTGGAATCAAGCTCACTAATATATCATATTTACTGCCTATATCTTTAAAGATTGTAGGATTATAGCCAGAGTCGCCAATAAAGCATAAAGAGCCCATAGGAGTTACAATTACAAAAGTACCCCATAGAGCTTTGTTAACATCAAACAAGCTTCTCGCCGACCAATGCTGAGCAGTCTCTAGATGAATAGAGATATTATTATTAATAATTGCTTTTTGTCCCCAGTCTAAAGATGTTGTATGAATGTCTACTATATGCTTTTGCAAGAGTTTTTCATTATTAAGTGGAGTGATAATATGGGGCTTATCGCGTTGCCATAGTTTCTTGATAGTATTAAGATCAAGGTGATCATAATGATTATGGCTGACTAATACCAAATCTATTGGCGGCAAATCCTCCCATTTTATTCCAGGAGGCGTGACTCTTTTTGGTCCTATAAAAGAAAAAGGACTGGCTCTTTCCGACCAAACTGGATCAGTTAGGATATTAAATGAACAAGTTTGAATTAAGAATGTTACATGTCCCACAAAACTTATACAAATTTCCGCAGGAGAGGAAACTTTCTTCGGTGGTATTACTTTATTTTCTAGTGGTGCTAGTTGAGGCCATTTTGGTTGCTTAGATAAGAGCTTCCATTTAAATACTTCTGACCAGCTTTTGGGTTTTATCTCAGGATTAAGATTGCTAAAGGTGCTACGCTGCTGCATTTAAATCTACAGTAATTTTAGTTAATTAATTGACTGCAAGCATCCTTAATATTAAGGCAAGCTTGCTGTAATTGCTCTGTTGACAGCGCATAGGAAATGCGTAGATAACCTTCCAATCCAAAAGCAGAGCCGTGAACGGTAGCAACATTGCCATATTCAAGCAAGTATCTGACTAAATCCTCACTATTGCTAATTTTTTCTCCTTTAGGGGTGGTATAGCCAAATAATTTTTGACATTCTATAAATAAATAAAAAGCTCCTTCGGGTTTGTAACATTCCAAACCTTTCACCTTACTTAAAATTGCTAAGGCTAAATCTCGTTTTTGCTCAAAATTTTTAGCATTTTCCTTAATAAAATCTTGTCTACCATTTAGTGCTTCAATTGCTGCTACTTGAGATATTGAACAAGGGTTAGAAGTGCTTTGCGATTGAAGTATAGTCATTGCCTTAATAAGCATCTTCGCTCCTGCTCCGTAGCCTATTCTCCAGCCAGTCATTGAATAAGACTTCGATACTCCATTCACAATAAATATTCTATCTTTTAAGTCATGAGCTATTTGGGCAAGATTAGAAAACTTAAAATCACCAAAAACTATATGTTCATATATATCATCGGACAGCACGCAAATATTAGGATGCGCCCTTAATATCTCTGCAAGACTCTCAAGCTCTTGACGAGAATAGGCGCTGCCTGCTGGGTTGCTTGGTGAGTTAATAATCAGCCATTTTGTTTTTGGAGTAATAGCAGTGGCAAGTTTCGAAGAGGTTAACTTAAATTTATGCTCCATGTTGCAATTAACAACTACCGGCGTCCCGCCGGAAAGCAATACTATATCAGGGTAAGATACCCAGTAAGGAGCAGGGATAATCACTTCATCACCAGGATTTAAGGAAGCCATAAATAAGTTGTATATTACCTGCTTGCCTCCGGTGCTTACTATTATCTCATCTTGATTATATTCTAGACTATTTTCACGTTCAAATTTTTTTTGGATGGCAATTTTTAACTCCGGCATTCCATCAACATTGGTATATTTAGTATATCCTTTATGAATACCATCTATAGCTGCATTTTTAATATTGTTGGGAGTATCAAAATCTGGCTCACCTGCTGCGAGAGAAATTATTTTTACTCCACGGGTCTTTAACTCTGCTGCTTTCTGAGTTATAGCTAGAGTAGCAGAAGGTTTAATTAATTTTAATCGTTCTGAGATTAGGGGCATGCAATGACAAAAGGTTAGTTAATGATTGATAGTTATAAAATTATATGAGAATATAAATACGAAATCAAACAATAGTCGGGATGCAATAGCTTGTTTTTATGCTTGGCAGTAAGATGGTATACAATATTTTTGCAGCAGCTAGAACTCATTGTAAATCTATTTATTATTGTTTGAAACATTTCCCTAATTGGTATAAAAATAACTTAATTGTAGCTAGGGAGTATGTCATTGATTTTAAGCGTAAGCTTAGCAATCTAACCGAAACTAATATTAATTTAGGCATTTACCACCTGAGAAAGCATAATTTTATCGATGCTATAATAAGATTTAAGTTAGTAGGGAAGTTTTTTTCGCCAGGTAATCAAACTGCTAATTATTGGCTTGGGTGGTGTTATTTTATGCAAAATAAATGCCAGCAAGCGATTAGCCATTTGCAACAACTCTCTACTGTTGAAGCGCAGCAACTTAAGTCATTGTTAGAAAATTGGTCACAGTGTAGCGAGATGCCCGAGGAGATTTGGCGGCAATGTAGAGAATTATGCGCTGAGCGCTATACTACTAGCTTTCATAATGATAAAGTGCACCTCCCTTATAGCTTTGCTAATAGAGTGCTAGAAAAAATTACCAATCTGCCAAGTCATTATAGGGTGTTAGACTTGGGCAGTAACGTAGGATTAATAGGCTATGAAATAAAAAAGCGTTTTCCTGACAGCTTTGACTTGGTGGGAGTAGAAAGCTCACCAACTATGAATAAGCTGGTAAGCATCTACTATCCAAACCGCAATATTTATAGTCAGATCCTAAATTGTTCCATAAAAGAGTTCATTGATAAAAAAGCTGAAAATAAATTTGACATAATTTTAAGCTTTTGTAGTTTATCCTTTACTAATAAGTTGGAAGAGTATTTTAAAGCTCTTTGGAATCTGCTACAAGATAATGGATATTTTGCTGTTTGTTTGCCAAGCAATAACTTAACCAAATTATCATTAAAGCATAAAGAATTTGTTTTTAATCCGCAAGAAGTGAAAAATAGTTTACTATTATGTAACTTTAGTTTGTTAGGTATTGACGAGTTAACCATTGGGGTAGATAATAAATATTGTATATTTATCTGCCAAAAAGAATCTCCTAAGCCTATATGAAATCACCTAAATCATTTTACCTCTTAATCGTTCTGAGCTGTTTTTTTGTAGAGGCGCAGGCAGAGCAAACAGAAGAGGATAATTATTATAAATACAGTTATCAAATAGATTCAGAAGCATATAATTCTGTCTACGATCCTTATGAAAAAATAAATCGTAAGATTTTTGCTTTTAATTCGGCGCTTGATCATTTTATTCTTCGTCCAATCGCAGTAGGGTATGATAGAGTAACTAATCCATACATCAAGGCGAGAGTTGGAAGTTTTGTTGAAAATATTAATGTGCCTTTGACTGCAGTTAATTACGGGCTGCAATTAAATTTTGATGATACTATGCGTAGCGTCTGGCGCTTTATTATCAACACTACCTTTGGAATTGGAGGGCTATTTGATGTGGCAAGCAAGCTTAACCTCAAACCCACCTCTCAAACCTTTGGTAGTACGCTTGCTCGCTATGGGGTAGCACCTGGTCCGTATTTAGTTTTGCCATTTTTTGGTAGTACTAATGCCAGAGATATGAGTGACCCGGTCATCACTAATCACGCGCTAAACCCGGTCAAATATGCAATGCACCGAGATTTCAAGCTCGGGGTTACAGCCACACAAATAATACATGATAGAGCAAATTTATTGCCTTTTAGTGATTATGTATCTAAAAATTCGGTTGATCCTTATGTTTCGGTTAGGACAGCAGTATATCAAAACCGTGAAGCTAAACTAAATTATCCTAGAAACTTTAAATATCCTGACTATAATAAAAGCAAATAAACTAAGAGAACAATATGCGCCTCATTACTATTATTTATGTTTTATTGTTAAGCATGCCTTTTTCTGCCTATTCTTCTTCTAATTCTAATGTTGTTAGCTTAAATGAAGTGAAACAATATGTAGATGACCTAGTTAACAAAGCCACTAATTTACTTAATAATCCTAACTTATCGGAAGATAAGAAAACGGCTGAGGCTACTAAACTTATTCATGATAATTTAGATTTTCCATGGATGGCTAATTTTGTTCTTGGAGCTGACAGAAAATCTTTAAGTACAACCCAAATTGAGCAGTTTACCAATTCTTATGCAACTTATACCACTAGATCTTATACAAGCTTACTTAAGAGCTATAAAAATGAAAAAGTGAGCGTGCTCAAAGTCATTGCAATCAATAAAGAAAATAGCGAATTTATAGTTAAAACAAAAATTAGTCAAAATGGTGCACCCGATACTTTGGTAGATTATCTAGTTCGTAACGGTGAAGCTGGAATTAAAGTTGCAGATATTATAGCTGATGGAGTAAGTGTAATTCGTTCTCAACAAGCTGAGTTTCATAGTATAATAACAACCAAAGGTTTTGATGGTTTGTTGACGGAATTGACTCGACCAAGGAGCTAGGCTTAAAACCTTTCAATATAATATTTATTAGGGTCGCGCAAGTCTAAGGTTTTATAGTTTTGATTAAACAACTTGCCGGCTTTATTTAATTCTGTAAGATAGATTAAAGCTCCTTCAAAATCGGTCTCAGGCATTTTAGCAATAATGTTTTGTTCTAGGTTTAAATTCCAGCGGCGTTCCCCGTAGCGTACCGCGGAAATAACCTTGGTGGCTAGTTCTGGATAGTGAGAAAGATCCTTAATTAGCTTATCTGCGTATATATTAGCATCTGTCCCAACTACATGAAGTAAATGAGAGAATTCCTCAATTTTATGGCTATTACTGGTAATTTTATAACCTTCTTCATCAATTAAGAATAGTTGCCTATTAACTTGCCAAATGGCGATAGGTTTTCTTTCCAGTAATGCTATGTAAATAGTGCGTGGCATTCGGCGCTCCACTACCGCTGTTTTTACCCAATCAATATTTTCTAATTTTGTTCGCACTTCAGTAATATTAATTGATAGAAGAGGTGTGCCGGTGTCAGCATCCAAAGTGGTAAGTATTGACTCTGCTGGTGTATTATGCTGTCCCTCAATTAGGACATTTTCAAGTTTACATCCTAGATCAGCAGTCATTTCATGAAAGTGATAAGTAAATTCGTGCTTAATAAAATCCAAGTAATTAGTAAAGAAAAATAAGCCAACAATAAGAACCATCGTAAGTTTTATAATCTTTATAACTCGGTAGTAAAGAATACTTACTTTACGACGGAATGGGATATTTGGCTTTTTGCTTTTTTTTGCGGGCTTTTGTTGTTTCATTGGTCAATAGTGGCGGTCTTTAAGAGTTCTTGACACAGATTACTAAAGCTAATTCCATAAAACTCTGCTATCTCTGGATAACTAGATAAGGGAGTTAAGCCGGTATGGGTGTTAACTTCCAAAATGAAAAATTCTTGTTGAGAAGGGGAGTAAATAAACTCTACTCTTCCCATGCCGCGACAGTCAAGCACTTCATAAGCTTTCTCCGCATAGCTAAGTAGCCTGTGGTGGTCATTTGAAGGAATTGGTGGAGGCAATAAATGCTCTGCAAATCCTTCTTTATATTTACTATCATAATCATAAAAACGTCTTTTTAGCAGCTTAATCTCAAGTGCTCCAATAGCTTTGCCATTTAGCACTGCTACCTGGAATTCGCGTCCTGGTATGTATTTCTCTACCATTACGGTATCTCCGTAAGGAAACTTATAATCTTCAAAATTAAAGCTATCTTCTGGAAAAACAATTTCTACCCCAATACTTGAGCCTTGAGTCAAAGGTTTCACTACATATGGTCTTGTGATCGGATCGCTTTTAAGATTATCCGATTTTCGAACCAGCATAGATTCGGCGGTTTTTATATTATTAGCCCTAAATAGTTCTTTTGACTTTACCTTGTCAAAGGCTAGAGCAGAGGCAAGCACCCCGCTATGAGTATATGGAATTCTCATTATATTAAGCAAACCTGGCAAACACCCATCTTCACCATAAGTGCCGTGCAGGCAATTAAATACAATATCTGGCTGTATATTTGTAAGCGTGAGGGCGATATCTGCTCCCATATCTATAAAAGTAACCTTGTAACCAGCTTGCAGTAGCGCCTCATTTACTCGCTTAGAAGAAACTAGAGATACCTCGCGTTCAGCAGACATGCCCCCGCCTATTACAGCTATATGCTGCTTTCCCTCTTTGCTTATTATTTTAACTTGTGAATGTTTAATGAAAGTAGTTTGATAATTAGGCATATCTTCCTATTCTTTTTATTTCCCAATCTAACTTGATTCCAGTGCGATCGAATACTTTTTGTCTTACTAACTCTCCTAAGTCTTCTAGATCTTTAGCGAGTGCTTTACCATGATTAATCATGAAATTGCAATGCAGCATTGAAATCGAAGCATCACCAATTCTGTACCCGCGCAATCCTACCTCGTCAATGAGCTGCCAAGCTTTATAGGCGCCTACTGGGTTAGAAAAAGTACTGCCGCTCGTGAGCTCTTTAATTGGCTGAGTAGCAAGTCTTTTAGCATTAATTTCGTCCATCAAAGCCTTAATATCTTTTTGCACGCCGCTAGTGGTTTTAAAAATCACCTTAGTGATTATCACATTCTCTGGTAGATTATTGCCCCGGTATTTAAAGCCTATATCTGTTGATTTAACAGTAAAGATGTTACCTTTAGCGTCTATTACTTCCGCTGCTAGGATTATATCTTTAAACTCTCTGCCATATGCTCCAGCGTTCATAATTACTCCGCCGCCAATAGTGCCAGGTATTCCAATTAGAAACTCAAACCCAGTAATAGAATTAGCCTCACAAAATTTGGCAAGGCTGAAGTTTAAGCATCCTGCCCCCACAGCTAGATTGCCGTCTACCGTGAGCTCTATGTTAGTAAAGCTCTTGCCTAGCTTTATTACTACTCCTTCAATGCCATTATCTCTAACTAACACATTGGAGCCCGCTCCTAAAATGCTTACAGGCAACTGCTCTTGTTTTTGTCGTAAGAAGCTTGATAAATCTTCTACGTCTAGCGGTTTAAAAAGTATATCAGCAGCTCCGCCAACTTTAAACCACGTCAGATTGCTTAAATTATAGTTAAGCCTATATTCGCCTTTAATATTAGGTAAACTCACTTTAATAAGAGCAATTATATTATTTTTTGTTAAAATACTAAATTAGATAATAATATAAAGGAAAATATTATTAGGGCTGTAAAGGAGCCCTAAAAAATTTAAATCATTCTAATAAAACACTTGGAATTTTACTTTAAATATTATATCCTTTCCTTACCATCATAGATATTTTAAAACTCAACTTAACTATACGGCAATGAGATTAAAAAGCTCTCTAGTTTTATTATCTGCTATCTTTTATTGGGTCTCTATTTTAACTTCTCCTGTTTTAGCAGGACAAGAACAGCCAAAAAAGTCTTCAATTAATGAATTGTTACATTCTTACTTAGAACTTACTTCTGCGCGGCATCAAGTGCTTTCTGAGAATGTCGCCAACTTAAATACCCCAGGCTATAAGGCAAATGAGGTAGAAATGCCAGCTAACATAAATAAACTGGCAGGTAAGCAAGCAGGTATTCATAGATCTGTCTTTTTGCGCTTAACTTCAAGTAAGCATATGATAGGGCGTAAGGTAGCAAATAGTAAGTTCCGGGTTAAACAGGCAGAAGACTCATTTGAGGTGAAGCCAAATCAAAATAATGTTTCTCTTTTTCAACAAATGTCAAAAATCTCCCAAAACCAATCAGAGTATAACAAAGCATTAACAGCTTATCAGGGTATAAATTCTTTAGTTCCTACAATTCTGGGAATAGGTAAATGAAGATAAGCAAATATATATTATTAGTGTATTTTTTCTTGCTGACCAACTTGGCATTGGCTGATGGAGATAGTTTGCTTAAGGCAATGGAAACATGTGCCAGTGCTAATCGGGTACAAAGTGAAAGAATGAAAATCGCGGCTGAAAACACAGCTAACGAGTTCTCTACGTCTATGCAACCAGGCGGTGAGCCATATCGACGTAAAGTTTTGTATGTTCGAAATAAATATGATAAAAGAGTAAAAACTAATATAGTAACAGTAAAAAAAATTGATCTTGATAAAAAGACGCCTTTCATATTAAAATACGATCCAAATCATCCCGCGGCAGATTTAAATGGGTATGTGAAATTTCCTAACGTCTCTAAGGAAATAGAAGCAGCGGATGCAAGGGAGGCAAATATAAGCTATAATGCTAATTTAAATATAATGGAAATGACCAAATCCATGATGGAAAAAACTTTAGAAGTGATTAAATAATATGTCAATAGATAGTATCTCTTTAGCTGCTCATAACATCTATAAAGTTAATTCTAACGGGCAAGGCTCGGCAATTAACGTTAGTCAGCAGCAGGCGGGAGATTTTCAAAAAATGGTTGAGGTGCAGTTTAATAAATTAGCTAAAATGACTCCTCAGCAAATATTAAATCATGTTAATAATGCTGCTAATCCTGCAGTAGTTAATAATTCTGTTAACAATGGTCTAGTGGAATCGGTGGTTAGAGAAGTACGGAGCAAAGTTAGCAATCAAGAAGAACTAACTAAGAAATCTTTAGTTAATGAAGCTTCTTTGGTAGACCTAATTACTGCTGCTACGGAAGCAAGAACTACCCTCAATACAATTGCTTCAATCCGAGATAAATTCTTTGAAAGTTGGAATAATATAATAAATATGCAAATAT
>JACCDN011030938.1_pt1 | contig 28361 bp, 20 predicted proteins | sample 7441691 | NCBI WGS metagenome assembly JACCDN01 (sample SAMN15323439, study PRJNA562643) | freshwater metagenome | isolation source: river surface water | place: USA:Blue River Watershed | collected 2017-08-16 | reverse complement strand
GGCGGTGATGCGAATGCGGGAGCTGGCAATGGAACTGGTAATGGAGATGGGGATAACGCTTCGGCAGGGACTGGCGGTAACGTCAATGGTTTTGATTTGAAAAACCAAGTTGATTTTTACAAACAAAGATACAACCTCAAAGACCCATATACAAAGCTCGTCGGCAATTCTGGTAATGGGGATGACAATTTATATGGTGTACGTAATTTTCGAGTTGTTTTGCATGGTATCTATTATCGTGGTGGAGCAAATAATGTTTTTAACAAATATGGAGTTCGTGGGAATTCCAACCCATTGCCAGATTTGGGTTTAAAGAATTTGTGTGAAGAAGGTTTCAGCGAGGCAGATTATCTTTATCCGACAAATTATGCTTCGGCTCCTCACACGGTGCATTGTACAAACGTTCAACGCCAAGATGTCGATTTTAAATATTTACAGGTCACCAGCTTAACCAGTGGCAATGAAAAGAAAATTCTGACGCAGGTATGGAATCATATCAAAGGTAAAATCCCAGGGCCAATGTATGCACATTGTTGGAATGGTTGGCATGCCTCAGGCTACGCGGCTGCAATTTCTTTAAAACAATTTTGTGGTTGGAATGCTGATCAGGCCGATGCGTATTGGGTGAAAAATACGGATGGAGTCAGTGTTGGTTATGATTCTGTACGTAAGAAAGTTCGAGATTTTCAACCCTTTCCTGATTTGAAAATCACGACGGATGAAAAAAACATGATCTGTCCGCAGTAAAAATTGCGCTCAAACAAATTATGCATATAATCTTGTGATGATTTTTGAAAAATTAGCAAAAAAATATAAAACTCCAAAGCAAGTACAACAGTACTTGCGTACCTTACCTTACAATCGCGAAAAAAAAGGATCTACGTTGCGTTCGGCTGCCAGTGCGGTGAGTGCTGGGCAGGCCCATTGTTTTGAGGCAGCTTTTGTAGCCGCTGCGATTTTAGAGCATCACGGTTATCCGCCTTTGGTGATGAGTTTTGAGAGTATCGACGGTTTGGACCACGTTCTATTTGTTTATCAGCAAAAAGGTAAATGGGGAGCTGTTGGGCGTTCGCGCGACGAGGGTTTGCATGGGCGGCCGGCGGTGTTTCGTTCGCTTCGAGATTTGGCTCTCAGTTATTATGAGCCTTATATTGATAAAACGGGCAGGATCACGGCATTTCAGTTGGCAGATCTCGATGAGACCGATGCGGATTGGCGTTATGCCAAGAGGTTTGTGTGGCCGTCAGAACAATATCTTTTGGATTTACCACATCAGAAATTAATCACTTCGCACAAAAAATTTCGCCAAATCAAAAAAAGATATCTTAAAAATGGCCCAATGAAATCTAAATCATTTTGGTGGTGATTTCGCCGACGGGTTGGTCGAGCCTATCCCTGCTTCATAATTGGTAGCTTTTCGTCTGTAAAATCATTCTTAACTGATGCCGCAGCGGTAGTGATTTTTTGTATTTTTAAAAAGAAAGTTCAACAGCAGTTCAATAACTTATATTTACTCGATGAAGAACGAATGAAGACGAAAAATATGAAAAACACCGGAACGCGTGAATGTTTAATTTGAATGGTATCTGTTAAAAACATAGTCAGTTGTGGTTTTGCCAGCACACTGAAATCATTAGCTAATTTTGTGGCCAACTCCTTGCACTGTATGATTCCGGAGGTCGCCGGTGTGTTTGACCATGAAAAATAAAATTATATTTTTAAGCTTTCTGCTGTTTTCAAATCTAAGTTTAGCCAGTCAGTATGCTTGTCGGATCAGTTACCGCACTGAGAGCGGTACCCGTGTGGTGACTCAGAGTCAGTATGCAAATTTATATCAAGGTGAAGGCGTCATTTTTTCATTTTTGCCTGCTTTCGATTACAAGCCATACAATGTTGATAATGTTGAATCAAAATACAAAGACATAAATCGTCAGCGTGATTTTAATGCCAAGGTTGTGGTGCAGCTTGATCGTTACCTAAACACCTTACGTATTGCTGCCATTTTTCGAGATTTAGATTCATCCAAAGATCTTGGATCTAAAGTTGTAGTTGAGAAGCCAATTCAACAAAGTGATTTTTCATTAGAGTTGCCATCACAAATACTGAATGAGTCTAATGTCGCATTGTTTGTTTCTTCTGTGAATATTTCGTGTTCAGATCTCGACAGCCAAATGGCGGCGAAAGCAAAAGTGAACTCAGATCAAATTTCTCTAAAATTAATTGGCAGACCTTGGCTGACTGAAACATTGATTGCCAAAAAAACACGTTTTTCAACCTCAAACGGTCAGGTGGCTACGATGAGATGTTCTGAGGATTTATTTTCTTTTGAAAAGAATTCTGAACTTGTTTTGTCTATCAGTGACTCGCCAGTCAGTGCAGAGTCGGTCTTAGCTCGAGTGAAAACGAACTCTTTAAACGATTGCCAGTTGAGCATAAATTCCATTCGCAATGAGGTTGTTTCTGGAAATCAAGTCGAATTGATATTGTCTCAAAAACAACAAACAAAAAAACGTTATGATTTCTTTTACAGTAAAATTGGAAAAGTATCTTTAGATCGTCCCTAAAACTGCTATTGAAATATTTTTGCGTTCGACGAATATTTATTTAGCAAGTTCTCAGTGAATTTTGAGATTCTAGATTTCAAAGAATTCATCTCAAAAACACCTCTAACTGCAGATAGCCAAATTGATAGTGCTCTTCGAGGAGCACTTTGGTTGGATTCAATTTACTAGTTTTCATTACTGATTTCGAAGCGGAAGTGTTTTTGTATTTTTTTGAGGCTTCTATTTAAATCTTTCAATAAACTCAAGATAAGTCGCAAACAGTTTCTCTGATGCCGGTTTTAAATTGGCCACCCAATCTTTGTGGGCATCAGGATCTGAACCATCAGTGATGTATTTGATGGCAGTCATTGGGATTTCTAATTTTTTACAGACCTTGGCAATGGCATAAGCCTCCATGTCGACCAACTCGCACTCCATTTCTGGTGTGCCAACTTCAAAACGATCACCAGTACCGCAAACGCCCGAGCGTAGGTGTGAGAATTTTTTTTCTAAAGTGATTCGGCCTGGAATTTTGTCCATTGGAGTTTCACCTTTAGCAAAGCCTAAAGGAGAGATATCCATGTCTTTTTGAATAACGGCCGAACACTCAATCACAGAATGAGTTGGAAAACGATGACTGCCAGCTGTTCCAAGATTTAAAACGTATTTGCAATTTGTTTTTAAAATGACTTCGGTTGTTTTGAATGCCGCATTGATTTTGCCAATGCCACAGTAATGCACTGGGATTCCAGCTTTTTGAAACAAGCCTTGCGTTTCGCTTTCAAGAGCAATGATCACGGCTAAATTTTCTGGGTGTTTGACTGGTTGTATAGTGTTTTTGTTCATTTATTAGTACTCGATCAGTGAGATGATTTTTTCGTTTTGAAAAGTCATTTTATTTAAGGCCGTTAGATTGATTAAAACTGCGACTTGTTTGACGTCATATCCTGCCTCTTGGCAAATATCGACTGCAGCTTGTAGAGTTCCGCCAGTGGCCAAGACATCGTCGATCACAACGACGGAGCCTTTTCCAGGGTTCATTTCTAAAGTCGCTTTGCCATATTCAAGGCTGTAGCTTTTGCTAACCAATGGCGGTGGTAATTTCCCTGCTTTACGAAGTGGGATAAAGCCTTTGCCGCAATGGCTGGCCAGTAATGAGGCTAAAATAAAACCACGTGATTCAATGCCAACAAAGGCATCAATCTGATCGATCGGTAGTTTTTTGGCAAACTCTTCGGCAACTGTTTTTAATAATTCGGGACTGCGTAGGATGGGGGAGATGTCGCGGAATAAAATTCCTGGTTGTGGAAAATCAGCAATCTCACGAATATTTTGCAGTAATATTTTTGTATTCATAGGATTTGAATTACAGAATAATAAAGACCCTGTCGATTGTTTTTTATGCCGAAAGAGTTTTTCTTGAGTTTTATGCATATCATTTGTTGTCTGTTGTAAGTTTAAAAGTCATTTCGTAATTCTGAAATGTAATTTTATTTTTTAGAAGAGGTTAAACTCTAATAGCAGGCAGAACGGCTAGAGGATTTTTTTAATGTCTTGCTAGTTTCAGAAACCCTTAAATTTTAGGAAATAACAATTCTTCTGGTGTGTTGGGCCCCAGATACACGAATTCTCCATTCGCTTTTTGTGCAAACGGAACGACGGCGCAATTTGGTACGAAAAATGGAATTTGTGACGTGCTTAAATGATAAACCAAGCTGCGGATTGCAAAACCGTGACTGACGAAAATAAGATTTTTTTGTGTATCTTGTTCTTGTAAATGTTTTTTTAAACTGGACAGAATGCGTTCTCGCACTTGTTTGCGGCTTTCGCCGCCTGGATAAAATAAATTTTCATATTGTTCGATGTTGCTGCCCCAGTGTTCGCGAAATTCAGCGCTCCATTTGGCATCGACTTGCTCGTAGGTTAAGCCTTCGGCCTCGCCCAGGTTGACCTCGCGCAAGTTAGGGTCGGTGAGAATGTCGGCATCGATGATGTTTGTTGATGAAGTTAAATTTTCAGCAATTAGCTGAGCAGTTTTATAGGCACGAGATAAATCACTGCTAATAAATTGAAGGTGAGTTTGATGAAGCGGAGAAAGTGGTAAGCCAACTTGTTCTGCATTATGCCCCAGCAGAGAACCCAGTTGTTGTGCTTGAGCGATGCCGTTGTTGTTTAATGGAATATCGGTATGTCCTTGCAAACGGCGATACAGAGTATTCCAATCGGTCTCGCCATGTCTGATCATCCAAAATTTTCGCATATATCTTGGTATGCTCTGATTTTCTAAACTTGTCAAAGATCCAAGTTTGGATCCAAGTTTGGATCCAAGTTTGGATGCGAGTCTGGATGCGAGTCTGGATGCTGGTCATTGGTTCAGTTGTAGCCCAGTTTTTGGCCAGTTTTTCTTTGTTTTGGCCGTCATGTCTTTATTTTTAACATAAGAATAAGTGAAAATAGATATATGGAAATAAATGGACAATATCTTCCTATTCAAAGTTTAGATTTAGAAGCTGAATCCAAAATCACTTTCAATCTCTACGTCAATTTGCCGTTGAATCAACGTTATATTTTATATCGTCGTGCCGGTGGTAAAATTGAATCTTCTAAGCTTGAGCATTTTAGTGCTAATGATATGTCTTTATTTTACATCGAAAAAGATGATTACAAAGAATTCGTCAAATATGTTGCCAACCGAATGCAACAATTGATCACTCAAGATGATTCCTTGCAGTCGCGTAAGATGGCAGCCAATGCGGCCAAAGCCATCTTGGGTTCGACGCTGAATCAGACGGATGTTGCGATTGCGCAAGCGCTGATGGGAAATTTACGCGATATCACAGAAAAAATAATTGAAGATGTTTTGGTTTCATCAAATTCCCACCATCGAAAAATGTTTCATCGTTTGGTTCATTTGGCAGAAAAAGGTAGCGATTATCAAAAACATCCCGTGAATGTGGCTAGCCTTGCTATTTTAATTACTTTTGGCATTGGCTACAGTCGGCCGCAATTGCTCTCGGATATGGCGATGGCGGCTTTGTTGCATGATATTGGTTTGTCTAAAATACCAGCGAAGATTGCCCAGCATTCACACGATGTTTTGGAATTAAGCATGGCCGATCGTGAACATATTTATCGACATCCAGAATTGGCTATAGAAATTTTAAAAGAAAAAAACGTACAAGTTACTGACATCACCAAGATGATTATTCTACAGCACCATGAAGAATTCAACGGCAATGGTTATCCAAAATCATTGCGTGGATATCATGTCAACGAACTGTCGCAAATTTTACGAGTAGCAGATGATATTGATATGTTGTTTGCAGATTTTTATTCCAGTCCTGGAAATCTTAAACTGCGCGTGATGGAACTCTTCAATCACATGGCCAGCCAAAAAGTAATATCACCAGGATTATTAATGCGAATCCGCCAAGTCATTTTTTAGGCAAAGCTTAAGATCTCTTTCTTCTGAACTAAAAGACACAAGCGCTTTTTTTATTTATTCTCTGTTTCAGCCTTTTGGTGTGAAAACTCAAAATTAATGTATATGATATTTCATACCTTTTTTGGCTATGTTTTACAGAAAATAAAGTCGTATGAGGAAAGCTCCATTGTTTGTTAAAAATCTAGTTTCATGAGTTGAAAAAAACAATGCTCTTGGCGAGAGCAAAATAAATGGTAACTATGGAAAGTCCTACGTATAATAAATTACAAATTAGTGATAAGTATCCAGCGGGAAGTTCAACACGACCATGAAAGCGTGCTGGAAAAATTAGATTTTCTCCTCGACGCCACCTTTTGAAATTTAAAAAAGTAAATATCCAAGTCATAAAAGAATAAGCTAATAAAATTATTATTAAAATGGCACTTAGTACTCGTGATGTGAAATTTGAATTCATAAGAGAATCAAAGCTAATTCCAAATTTGGTTAGAAAAAAGTTTCCAGATACGACCAGCGAAGTCCATACGGCTAGTGGTGCTACGCCCAGCAAAAGAAGAACTGACAAAGGAGGTCTTGATTTAATTGAATAAAATAAAAAACCAAAAGACCAGAGAGGAACGATCATTAGAAGCCCAGTTAGATCATTTCGTCCAAATCGGTTGTGATTTTCAAAATACTGAGGAAGCAAAAAATCGATTAATAAATAAGTTGGAAATAAAGCTAAGATTCCTGAAATCAATAAGAAATAAATAGGGTTTATTGATGAATATCGATTTTCGTTTGGCAGTTTAAGCATTAATCGACCCCAGAGCCATACGCACTTGATGTTGATCCTCATTATAGAATTTTAGTTGCAAATTACAAATTTTTTAAAAAAAATAATCAATTTCATATCTATTGTCCAGGTCGAAGATGGTGGTTACACAAAGCTAATTCATCTTATCTAAGGTAATAAAGTGGACCCTGTAGAAGTAAAAAAAATTTCCAACCTAACTGCTCATACATCCATAAAAAAATATTATTTGTCACAGGATCCCCAAGCGCAAACATATCACGGTGTGCGTTGCTTGTTTTGGCAAGATGGAATCAAAGAGATTTTTAAAATAGATCAAACATAAATGATGCTTGTCGAAATAGCTGAAGCCGGATCGACTGGTTTTTATTTAGCCTATTTTTTTGCATTCAAATTGTTTGTGCGATGAATTTCTGTTTGATTTTCGTGTTTCTACAACAAATTAACAAATATTGACTCTGGTCCATATTGAGACAGCTTTAAATCGGGAAAATCTCAAATTTAGAATTTCGTTTTTAAATCAAACCTGGTTATTTATCCAGAAAATAAAGCCGAAAATAATAATGAGCCAGAAAATAAAAAACAAATCTTAAGTCTTAGTCAGAAAAATCCGAAACAACATGAGTATGATTAAACGTTTATCAGTGTTTAGCACACTTACATTTAGCACTCTTTTGATGCTTGGCTGTTCATTCACCAAAAGTGATGGACTGTCGCTATCATCAATTGACTCTGGAGCTGATGTTTCGAATTGTGTAATAAATGATGATAATCATTCAGACAGTGCTCCTTGTTTATTGCAATCGAATGCTAGTAATACTTATTACAACTACAGTTCTGCTTTTGGTGGACGAACTAATATGTCTACGCAAAATTCATTGTCGCCCACTTTATACCAAGATGCTGATTCAGGAAAAAATTATTTGAAGGCCATTTTGCCAACTGGGTGGAGTGATAATTCGTCGCTCAATGTAAATTTACCAGCAGATTATGTCGCAGCAAATATTTTAACTGGAATTACATTATTTGGTTTAGCTGGCTCTCTGCCAATTGCGAAAACTGTATGTTCTGGCAATCCGACGTCAGGTCGATGTTGGGTTGCGGCTGGGGCAACGGGCAAGTACGTTTATTCTGCCGCAAATAATGGTCGGAGTACACTTTGTACTATCGATAGCGATACGGCAGAAGCCACAGCTTGTTTTGCTAATTCTCGTGGTGAAAATTTAGATGGTGTTTTGTATGTAACGAATGTTAGCAATTTGCCACCGAGTTGTTCGGGATATCGTAATTCATCAACAGGTGTTATTACTTTACCAAGTGATAAAGCTGAGTGCTCAGTTCCAACTAGTAATTATTATTACAATGATTTAAACGGTGGTGGCGGTCGTCAAGTTAACTGCAATATGAGTTCATCAAAATATGATACTGCATGCTGGTACAATCCATGTGTGAAATTATCTGATGGATCGACTTCGTGCACAGCAGTGCAAATGAATTTTAATGGGACTGTAGTCTCTAATTCTTGTTTGATAGACACTAACACCGCAAATTCCAACTCTTGCCAGGTCATTGCGAATTACCCAGCAACACCGAAATATGTTTATACGGATAAGTATGGTGGCCGATATACTTTATCTTCTGGAAAAGAAGTGTATTGTCTTAAATCAGACAATGATGGCAACTGTTTTTTGAATACAAACAAACTGACGCTGAGTGGATTGTCTGCAGATAAAATCAAAGCCAATGTCAGTATCTTTGGTATTTATGGAACATATTATGCTTCAGGTGAATGGGGATCTGGTGCTGCTAGAGAACCTAATATTCAAAGAATGGATTTGTCAGAAGAGGCTATTGGTCATGCTGGCTCTGCGTTGGATCCGTATTTGCCAACCGGTTATCATGAAATTCCAATGTTTTATTCGTCATCCGATGGCAATCAGTTGCTAATAGATGATGACGGATCCTCGGTTTACCCAGTTGATCGTAGTACGTGGGGGACTGTCACTTGCGGACTATCTGGTACTATTGCCGCTCGCGTCTCTGATTGTGGTTTGAAAATCAGTGGTGGGGTATGGGATGGTTTACAAAAAGGCAATGCTGGGCAGGGCAAGTGGACTTTAGTTTCGCGGAGTGGCGTTAACAAAGAAGTATGGCGTGATGAGAGCACGGGGATGATTTGGAGCTCACTTGTTGCATCGAGTTTAAATTGGTGTAAAGCAGCCGGCAGTAGCAACTCAGCAAATGTCAGCGTGAGTGCAAGCCTTATAGAAAATGATCCTGATGATATCTGCGATAATTCAAGTTATCAAAAAAATGGTGTGGCAGAGTCTGCAATTAGTGCGTGTTTTGAAGCAACTGGGTTTTCGACAACTGATGCGAAAATCAACAATACTGGTAAAAGTGGTTTGAGTTTGACAAGTACACCGAATGTATATTGGCGATTACCCACACTCTATGATTATCAGTTGGCAGAATATCACGGTATACGATTTGTTTTGCCTGATATGGGATACAATCTCAGTTCCTCAAATACAATTTTAGAGTGGACAGGGACGATCAATTCTTTGTCTTCAATCTCTGAAGAAGCTTGGGCCGTAGATTCAAAACATTTTGATCAGTCGAGTAATACCCGATCGGCAGAACTGGCGGTTCGATGTATCGGGCGATAATTATAATATTGTTTTTTTACTCACCAGTGCTCTACGCCGTTCCCTGCGCAGAGGGAGTTATTGATTCTCAAAATAGCTGTGTCGTTACAGACAAAAATTTCTTTGTTTATAAAAACAATCCTTATGGTGGGCGAGGTTCTAATGGCGTTGATGTTGTATCGACAATTCTTGGCTCTGTTCTAAGTGTTCCAGTTGGTTTTTATAACGACAAAATAGCGATATGGTCTTCAGATTATTTGGATGCTTCTTATATAAAAAAAGGAGTTACTTTATTTGGTATTGCTGGAGAATTAGATGGAGACACCAATTATCCAGATTGTAATTTAAATGACAATAATGTTTCCCCTTATGAAAACTCAAAAAATCCATCTTGTTTTGTGCCATCAGCAGGTCAGTATTTTTATAATTCTCCATATGGTGGACGCAGTCAAAATTGTATATTTGACACACAAAATACGACCAAAGTAACCAACAGTCCATGTTGGTTAACGGCTGTTCAAACAGCTAATAGCGTAGTTCGCAGCGTGAATTCTTACGACAATTGTCCTTTTGGTTTGGTAACCTCTCTTTGTACACAAAAAAGAACGGAGATCACAGGTTATTACTATTCAACTGCATACAATGGTCGTTCAACTGTTTGCTGCGATGGGAACGCTGGAGATTGTACGATCGCTGGAAATTCTGCAGCAGCATGTTTGATTTCAAGCTCACAAGTTCCAGCAATTAAAACCACAACGGTAGTTTGTAATGAAAATGGCAATGTTAAAGCGGATGCCATGAATTCGATTAACTGCAACACGGCGACAGTTGCCGTCAATGGGCAAACAAGTCGATATGTTTACTCTCAACCCTATGGTGGGCGAGATGACTGCTTAGATGATAACAGCGGAAGTTGTTGGTGGAGTGGTGCTTTGAAAACAAGTATTTCTTCAGGCTTGGAAATAAATAATGCTACCGGTAAATTAAAATATATAAAAAAAGATGTAACAGTATTTGGTTTGCTGGGAGAGTACGAAGCCACAGCAATTACCTATGGCAGTGGTGCAAGCAGAACCAAGTCAGCGAATGCAAGCTCAAACTTGATGACATATAATGACGAAAAAGCATTAACGCAACAGTTGCAAGTGGCGAAATCACAATATCATCCAATACCTAAAATCAGTTTAGATTCTGATGGGTATGGTAAAACTTCGCAAGTGACACCAAATCCAAGTTTGGGAGTTATGACATGTGGTAATGTAAATGCCACAGACTCGATCGATACAAGAATTTCTCAATGTGGAGTTTCTTGGGATGGTCGCGCAAATGGAAATTCTGGTCAAAATTTATGGCAGCTTGTTTTACGCAAATTACAAGGCGGAAAATATCACGAGGTATGGAAAGACACCGTAACTGGATTGTTATGGAGTTCTCTTGTGCACAATGGAACTAATTGGTGCAAAGCTTCGGGTTCAAATAATTCTTCAGCCGTCACCAGTGAGGATTTAAAAAATCCTGATCCATCGGAAATTTGCAATAAAAGTTCTTATCAAAACACCGCGACAGCTCCGCTGAGCGCTTGTTTTGAAGATGATGATTTTGATTCTACGTTGGCCGGTGCTGCTTTAGGTGGAAAAGGTGGTCTCGGATTTAATGGCATTAGCGGTAACACACAAGTGCATTGGCGTTTGCCAACTATGTATGATTTTATTTTGGCAAATCACCATGGTTTGCGATTTGTTCTACCTGATATTGGTCAAGAGGAATGGTCTGCAACGATCAGTGCAGCTGATGTATCGATGGCTTGGATATTCGATAGTACAAATGGGATTTTCCAACGACGTTCTCGTAAAGGGAGTATGGGGGTACGTTGTGTTGGTCGATAACCTTAAAATATTATTATGTACATACGCAGTAACATTAATAAGTTGTTCTGGTTCCGTGCAAGAGGCTTCATTAAGTGAATTGGCATCAACTCAGGAAGAGATAGAAATTGATACCGGCGGTGGTCTTATGGAAGACGAATTTATTCCGCTTGGAGTCAGTATTAGTACAGTCAAAGATGGTGATGCTTATCGGGGTGGAACGGTTAAAACCATTTCGTGGACTATTCGTACAGATCCAAATTACAAAGATTTAGATCCTGGATTTTATTCCAGTCAATTGTCTATCTCGCAAGATGGAGGAGCTACCTGGACAGTTCCAAGTGGGGCGACTTCTATTCCCGGTGCAAGCTGTGATTCGCAAGAACTGTGTCGCAGTGATGGATTCATTTCTTATGATTGGTCGATTCCAAGCAATTGGGAAGGTGATCAATTTGTCGTCAAGGTCAATGTTGTAAATGCTAAAGGTCAATCGCATGTGTCAGTGAACCAGCCCAAATTTATTATCGATAATACGGCTCCAGTAATCACAGCTGGATCATTTACAATCAATGGTCAGGCTGGTGCTGTCAATTCTAAAAAATCTTCAATTAAATTGGGTGTTCAAGCGTCTGATAACTTAAGTCCGATAACAGAATATTGTCTTAAAAAAGAAATATCCAGTGACCCAGTGGATTCAGATCCTTGTTGGGTAGCATTAACAATTAAAGGATTGCTGCCAAGCAAAGCTATAGTTTTCACTGGATCCGATTTGTCTGTTTCTTTAGGTTTTATCGGTGGCACATTTTCATATTATCTTTGGTTTCGTGATAAAGCTGGAAATAAAACTACACTCTCAAATTCTGGAGCAGGAACAGCTGCCACTGACAAACAAACTGTTTCTTACACTCCTGGAAGCTCAATTTCTTGGTACAAAGTTTATGCATCTAATTCGCTTACGCCATCGTATCCGCCGGTGCAAAGCGAACTGCAGATCAGTGAATCCAATCCAATTGTTTATGTGCGGTGGGGCTATCAGTGGATCAACGGTGGACAGGTTTCTACCAATGGTGATCCTATTAAATTGCAGTATTCAATAGATGGTGGATATAGTTTTGTTGATTTTGCGACAGCGCTTGAGGGTGCAAATGGAAGCTGTGATTTTGAAGTCAACAAAAATGAAAATGGTTGTTACGAGTGGGCAGTGCCGTCTTCGTTATATACAAAATCATTTATCATAAGAGTCTCGGTGCGAGACAATAGTGAGTTTTTATATTCTTTAGCCTCAATACCTATCAATGCCGGTTCATTTCGCCTATTGGCAGGTAATACACAGCTCAATATTGGCGGTGATGCTGTTTCTAATATTTTTAATCTTCAATCTGCAGGGGGTGTGCAAACTGATAAATCCACAGATAACAGTTTCATTGACGAAGATGGGAATATTTACGTCAGTGATGTAAGCCGCGGGATTTTAAAAATCAGTTCAGATACAGGTGCCGTCAATGATTATATTAAAATAAAATCAAGTTTGTCCTTGGCTAACGATGGTTTTCTTTATGATGATAATACTGGTATATTCAGTAATGTTAAAATCAGTGGTAGTTACTCTGTTATTACTTTGGATGATCAGAAAATTAAAAATCCACTTTTGATTTTTGAACCCAATCGGATACGTCGTATCACTCTTCGTAGAGATCCTAAGGACAATATTGCCAAACCATACCTAGAGTCTTTTATTGGCGCCAACGGCGTTACAGGTAATGGAAAAACATTAGGTACCTTGACTGATCGTTGTGTTGTCTATGATGCAAACAAAAAATTAGTGACAAGCTTTAGCAGTGGCAACCCGCGTTCGAGTTGTATATTAAGCAGTGCCGACAAAGCCAAGGGTTACCAAATATATTATACGGCAACGGATCCAGAAAAAATTAGAATAACTCAGTGGTTTGGTCATATGTTTTGGCAGGTATTGCCAAATGGAAGTCTTTATTTTCTTCGCTCATCTTGGGCAACTGGACAGGGAACGGTGACGCAAGATTATGATATTCGTGTTTATAAGTATGATAAAACAAAAAGTTCATATCGTTTGTTTCCATTGATTATCAGTGGAAAAGGAACATTGAAGAATTGTTCGTCTTCCGCGAATTCAAGTGGAGTCATTTTACCATCAACTTGTCAGTCATTATATTTTAATCCGATAGTTGATTTGTTTACAAGAATAGCTGGAATTTCATTTAATGCATTAACTAGCTACGTTAATGCGTTAACGATTAGAATGACGGATGTCATTCAGGTAGGATCTAGTACGACTAATAATTGGTATTCATCTAATGTAAATCCCTATTCGGGAATCGCAAATGGAACAGAAACGCATTACCCTGATGTTAATCCCTGGTTTCGTGGTAATTATGCTACTTCTCGTCGAGGCGATCTTTATAGAATACATAATTATGATAATTCATTATATAAAGTGAATTCATCAAATTCTTCATGGGCAAGAGTTCTCGGTAATGGCGTTTGGAGTAATGACAAAACGTGTGCTGATGGAACTTCAGCACTTGCTTGTTCCGTCAAATTGCAAGATGCATTGATTACATCTGATAATACAATTTTATTCTGGGATAATAATGTTCTGAGAATAATTAACAATTCTGGAACGGTATCAACATTATTTGGACAGAAAATGTCGTCTGGAGAAAATGTGGATCCATTGTTAGCTCGAATTGGCGATACAGATGTGATTTCGCTTTGGGGGGCAGATAATAGAATTACGTTTTTCGATAAAACCAGTTTAACATTTAGAGAAATCGAAATAGGTAATAGTGTCAAAACGATTGCTGGTAATGAACAATGGAAAGATGCGATTTATACTTGGGCTTCTGAATTGTCGACAAAGGTTGCTACGGATTTACATCTTTATTTTTATGGATACTGGGGGAGAAGCTACTTTATAGTAGATAAAGAAAATGGAACGTTGTTCACTACTGAATATGCCGGTGCTCATCCAAATTTAATAAAACTCGATCGTAGCACTGGAAAATGGTCTCGAATTTTTGGAAAATCTGGTGGTACCAAATCTTTATTCACAGCCTCAAATAATGCGTCGACATGTGATGATAATTTATTATCCAGCTGTCGTATGCATACCTCTGATGGTTGGTCCTATTCACCACATATAGTGGGTTATGTCCCTGAACGGGCTGAAAACGGTCAAACATATCCGCAACAAATGATGCTATTAAGTCATTCTTATTCATCAAACAAACATCTCAAATGTTATGTGAAATCAATTTTTCTAGATAGCAGTATTAATAAAGCACAACATTTTATGGGAAATGAAGATCAGTGTTACGGCATCGATACGGGCGGTGCTGACAATCATTATCCGGATTTGTCTCTTGGTGACTCAATTCAAATGAGCAGTTTGAATAAGTTTCCTTCGCTTAATAATGCACTCAGGATGGTTTATATGCCGTATCCTATTGATGGTTGGTTGACGGCAGAAATAGGTGCGAAAAAAGTTTTCTTAATTAAAAATTATCGTGATTCAGCCAAAAGCTATCAGGTGACTAGGGCTGATGTCATGACTTTGTATCAGCCTACAGCGAATACGATTTCCTCTTTTAATTTAGTTTATGATAATGGCACGCCAGTCGTAGTTTATTGTTCAGGATCAGGTTCTTTGTATAAAATTAAAAACAATACTGAAACACAGTTGCCATTGCCAACTGGTTATACCTGTTATGGAAAAAGCATCGAGATTTCATATGATGGAAAAAAGATAGTCTTCCCAATCAATAATAATAAACTAAAAGGGATAGGTGAATATGAATTGTTTTAACAAGTATATTCTATTTTCCTTTTTAGTTTCGCTTGTTGCTTGTTCTGGGGCTGTTTCTGAAAAACAAACTCAAGAAACCAAATCTGTATCTGCCCCTGGCGTAGGATTGCCCTCTACTGTTCCACCCACGACTGACGATTCAAGCGATGGTAATATAAATGTTGATGACTCAGACGGTGGTAGTGGTGGAGGCAGTGGAAATGGTAGTGGTGGAGGGGGAGGTTCTGGCGGCGGGATTTATACTCCGCCAGAGATTACTGTTTTAAATTTAAAGGGTGGTGAGTTTTTACAAGGTGGATCGACATTTAAAATTTATTTTCAAGTTAGTAATACTTCGATAGACAATACAGTACCTAATGTAACCATGAGTACTATTGAATATCAAAGACCTTCAGATGCGGCCGCAAATGTATGGCGATTAATAAAAGATAAGGTTGTCACAAACAGTGGTGAAACTGTCAGTGTTGATTGGGGCGTGTGTGCAGCGGGCAGTTCAGTCACGGGATGCGCAGGTCAAGTGGATGGTACTGGATTTAAAATTCGCGTTACCAGTTTGGGATCGTTTGATCAAACTACGATTTATACTTCGCAAGCATTTATGGTGGATAGCACTAAGCCTTCAACGGCAAATTCGACAATATCTGTAAGTGGTGTAACAACATCAGGAGCCAGGGTGGTGCCATTTATTGAATTTACAGTTACAGGTTTAGCCGACACCATTTCTGGTGTGGATAGCGTTTGTGTAAAAGATTTTAGCACATCAGAGCCAAATATATATGATTCATGTTGGTTGAGTTTGAAAAGTTTAGGTATCAGCGAAAGTCTGTCACCAGCAAGTCTTAGTTTTTATAATTTTTTTGGCTTTGAAAGCACTTCTTCGATTGAGTTTTATTTATGGGCAAAAGATAGGTCTGGTAATATTTCAGCTTTGAATTCGACTTTAAATAAAGATAAATTTATTTTCAATTACACAGCGCCAGCTGCCTCTACGACAACAGGCTACTGGAATGCCTCTGCTGATGCGGCATCTGCGATCAGTGTTAAAACAGATGCCTCAGCCAGTGCGACGATAAAAAATTATTCGGGGATGCCCGCTAATAACTTAACAACAATGGTAGATCCGGGCTCTATGGTTGTAAGCAGTAAAGGCGTTGTTTATATCAAAGACAGTGTCAATGGTATTGTAGCAATAAATCCATTAACTGAGAGTCGATCCATTTTGATTCCAATTAAAGCCAGTCTCGTTGAAGGGCTGTTGTCCAACGTCGCAACTGGTTTAAAAAATCCTTTAAGGATTGCCATTGATAAAGATGATGGTTTGTGGATTTTAGATGAAAATCATTTGGCTTTTATTGATCTCACCTCTGGTACGCCTTCTTTGGCGATCAAGGCTGGTGGTGGCGTATTGACAGATGATGAATTGAGTGACGCAAAAACTTTACAAATTTCATATCATGATAACAATCGATGGTACGGTACATTTCAAGTATTGCCTAATAAAAATGTTGTCTTCTCGGCAGGCGATACTCATGTGGTACTGGATAGTGGAAATGCTACCACCAGTTTTAAACTGAGGGTTTTTAATAATTCAGAAAATAAAATTGAAACTATATATTTTTCCGGATTTTATACAAAGTCATCGACTGATTACGACGTCAGCACTTATTTTCCATTTGGTCCTATCGCAGTTACTTTCAATTTTGAAAAACAAGCTATTGAAAATTTTTACGGAAGATTTTGTTCTGAAACCAATGGTGGAAATAATTGTACGCCATACTTATTGAAATTTAATAATACAGGAACCGTGGTATCAGAAATTTCCCTGACGCAAACGCCATATTTATATAATAACTTTCCATTGATAGTGCAAAATGGTGTGAACGTCTTTGCATTAAATGGTATCAAATCATTTTTATTTTCATATGATATTGAAAATGACAGTTGGTCTAAAATTATTGGATACAATGCCAGAGCTTCGTCATTTTGTAATAATGGAACAGCGTCGACTTCGTGTAATGTTAGATTTACGGATGCATTTGTTCATAAAAATGGTACTGTATACTTTATGGATCAGACTCGTATTAGGGTGTTGGACCGAGATGGCAGTATTCAGACTATATATCAGCCAGCATTATAGATTTTTATGGAGTTTATTGAAGTCTATTTTATTCAAGACTTTTTAAATCGGACATTGCTTTTCTGATGACTGCCGCTTTTTTATTATTGTAGCGACTTAGCGCATAATGAAGAAATAAAATACTCAGAGTCATTATAAGCAATGGACTTTTTAGGTAAACAAATATTGATTGATATTCCGCCGCTATTGCGTGCGCCGGTTCACGTTGGACCGGCGGGCTTTCTAATTTATTTAACGGTTTGATAGTTTGTTCAATCGTTTTTTTATCTGATTGGGCTTGTGACTTAACAACTGGCAAGTCTAATGGTTGGTCTGGAAAGGTTAAATCCTCATTAGCTAACTGATCATATTTATTATCATTGTTACTGTAGTTTTGCAAATCAACAGTTTCTTCTGCCGCATCTTCTTCATCGGCAATGACTTCGGGTAGGTCTGCTTGCTCGACCACAGATTGAGTGAGATCATTTTCTTGATGTTCGGATGCGCACCCTGCACAAAGTATGAAAATCAAAATATACTGTTTCATACTATCAATTCGGAATTTAAAGTCTTGTGAGTAAGTCTAGTTTTATCTAAAACGCTTTCGCACAAGCCTTTTCGTCGCTACATTGATGGTAAAGTAGACTCAACTTTAGTCGACATAAGTGAGGGTGTAGTGAAATCGTTTAAAAGTTTGTCCAGTGCCTGGATTGGAATTTTTACTCTAGCTGTGGTATTGTATTTTGGTGTTTTTCAAGGATTCACAGATATTTCAATATTTTTCAACAGTCATGCGTTGATTCTTGTTTTTGGCGGAACGATCGCCATAGCAATGTTGTCATACCCTTTTTCAGTACTGATAGAACTCTATGATTTTATCATATTTGGTTTTTTGATGAAAAAAAAGAGTTCACTTTCTGAAGCTATTTATAATTTCTTGTTGGATGTGTATGAGATAAAAAATGGAAAAAAAGACGCATCAAAAGTTCTAAAACATCATAACTTTGTTAACGATGCTTTGCGTTTGGTGTTTGATAGCAAGTACTCAGTAGAAGATGCTGAGTCTATATTAGAGTCTATTAAAGATAGTTTTCATAAAAAATACACAGAAGATGCTAAAATCATGATTAATATTTCAAAATTTCCTCCAGCTTTGGGCTTGTTAGGAGCGAGCACAGGTATGATTCAAATGATGACGAATCTTGGGTCCGGAGGAGCTGCCGCGATTGGTTCAGCGATGGCGGTAGCTTTGACTGCAACTTTTTGGGGTATTGCTGTTGCCAACTTTGTATTTTTACCATTAGCAGATTATGCATTTCGAGCTTCGGAAGAAGATTTATTTATGCGAGACTTGATAATAGAAGGCGTTATTCAAATTAAAATGAATGCGCCGTATTCTATTGTGGTTGAAAGCACATGCGGTCGGTTGCCAGTGGCGGAGCGTTTTCGGGTAATGAGTCAGATTAATAAAAAAATAGAACAATATAATAAACATGACAAAGAATTAAGTGAATATAAATCTCATGCAACAGATAGCTCGCAAGGCTAAGTAAATGGAAATTGAAAATAACGAATCAACAGAGAAAATAAAACCGACAAGACGAAAAAAGAAAAAACAAAAGTCTAGTCATGACATACCACATATCGATGAAAAGTGGTTGGTCAGTTATTCTGATATGATGACCTTACTATTTGGTTTGTTCGTTATGCTTTACTCTATGGCGATTGAAAAAAAAGGAAATATGGATGCGGAATTGAAAAAAATCGCAGAAGAAGGCTTTCAAAAAAAGAAAGATCAAGTAAGTCCAGAGGTTAGCCAAAAAAATATTGAGCAAGATAATTCTAATCAAAATGAAAAAGTGAAACAACCGATTGATGAGCAAGCGAAACAAGATTTAGCAAAAGAGCAAGAATTAGAAAAACAAGATTTGATCAAACAAAAAGCTCAATCATTAGAGGTAAATAAAGATCTGGCAAAAAAAATGCAAGCTATGCAAGGTGCCATGAAGGAATTATTAGAGCAAAAAAAAGAAATGCAAAATCAGATCGTAAAAATGCAAAAAACAGTTGTTAATTCGAAAAAAAGCCCATCAGCAAATACATTTTTAATAATAGCTCGTTGGGAAAAAGAAAAACATGACATAGATTTGGAGATCAAATCTCCGGGTGGTATTTTGTATAATTTTAAAAATAAAACAAATAATGGAGAGGTCGCAGCATTTTTAGTTGATTCGACAAAAGGACCTGGGGTTGAGATGTTTAAAACTGGTGATGAAAAATCTGGTACATACGAAGTTAAGCTTAAATTATACAACACTCGTGGAGATAACACGACATCAAAAGTTGAATTGAATGTGATCAATGCTCAAGGAGAAAAACAAGTTGAGCAAGTCATTCTTACTCCTGAAAAGAGAGAGAAAGTTATTTACATAAATAAGAAAGATTACCTTAAGTAAATGAAAAGTATCTTGTTATATTTAATATTGAATATCGTTTCAAGCTTAGCCTGGGCGGCACAGTACGATCCATATCTTTACCCTGTTGTTAACACAGGTATTAATAAAAAAATATTTGATCCAAAACATGAGATTAATTTTCATTTAGATTATTCGCCTTCGAATGTTTTTTATAGATTGTACGGGGCGGGATTGTCTTATTCAATGAAGATCAATTCTGATTTTAGATGGGAATTAATCAGTTCATCATTCTTTACAATGCAAGCTTCTGTTTTAAATAAAAACATGAGTAATTCCGGAGCAGATTTAAGTTTGGATGTCGCAAAAGGTCCGGATTATATGTTTTTTAGTTCGGCAGAATATTATCCATTATACGGAAAAGGTTTTTTGAAACACCAGTATTTTTCTTTATCACGCATGGGTATTAGCGCTGGTATAGGACAGATATTTTTCTCTGGATTTCCAGCAAATGCAATACAGGTAGGTTTAAAAGGCGCCATGGTTTTTTCAGCTTCTCAAGCGGCTGTATTAGAAATGAATTATGCAAGAACATTTCCTGAGCAAAAATATTTTCAATCTATGTTATTTTTTAAGTTGGGCTGGTTGACTGCGTTTTAATGCAAATTTTGCTTGCTCATTGGATAAGTTGTTTTTATTTAAAGAGAGTTCTTTTTTATATAATTCTCCGATTTGTATAAGTAGGTTATTATCTTGCTTGTAGTCATATAAATCCCGATATAATTTTCCTGCCAAAGTGTAGAGCTGTTGGTCGGCATAAATTTTAGCTAAATTCTTTTTTATGGCCAGTTCAAATCGATTGAATCGAATCGAAGATAAATAAATTTTATAGGCTAAAATCGTTTCTTCCGGAGTCGCTTTTTTAACTAAATATTTTTTGTGAATTTGAATGATGGACTCTCGCAAGCGAGCTTCCCATTTATTTAAAATACCCTGATTCTCATCTTCGCTGGCGAGGGGGCGAGTTGAAAATAAATAAATCCAATAGTCCGCCATTTTTTGTATCCATAAAAGATTAATTTTTTCAGATTCTTCATTTGCTCGGTAGTTTTCTTCTATATTTTTATTGAGTTCTTTGAATGTTGTTGCAAATTTTATGTCAGATAATATTCTTAATGACTGAGTCCTCAATAAATTTGGGAAATTTGGCATTTCGCCTTGAATCTGGCAATTGAATCTGAAAAGAGTTTCTATTTTATCTATTTCGTCAGGCCATAATTCTCCGGTTAAAGGCCATTTGAATTCTGACATTTCTATGTTGTTTTCTGTTTTTAAAATATTATCTGTTAACTGAATATTTTTAATCAATTCATGCCAATTCCAAATGATTGTGCTGTGTTCTAGATGATTAATTATAAGCTCGGTCTCTATTTGCGTACGATAAAATATTTTTTCTTTTTCATCCTGTGCATTATTGTATTTTTGCAAAAAAATAGCGCCTGTTGGTGATTGATTGAACAGATAAATGTATTCAGGTTCATTAAAAAGATCACTTTGATTGAGGATTTTTGAAATAATTTTTGAATATTTTTTTAAGTACAGTTTTTTAGTTTTTTCAAACAAAACTTTGTCGCAATAGGATTTGATTATATTCAACTGAAGCCAGTACACTGATTGCAAATCACGAAGCCATTGATGTTGATCCAATTCTAGTATTTTAGTTTGTGAAAATGATTGATTGTATTTTTTTTCTTTAAAATTAGTTATTGCTAATTGGTACGGAGAAGCTGGTTGATTTGCATATGTTTTGCAAAAAAATTGTACTGTAAAAAATAAAGTAATAGTTTTGATTAAATGTAATTTCATATTTCTATTTTAACTCCCAAGCTCAATGAGAATTCAGGTTCAATTGTCGAGTCTAAAAATGTTATATTTAAAAGTTTTAAATAATATGTTTTTTCATTTTTCATTGTAAGTTCAAAGTTTGTACCTAAACCAACAAAAGAAACAGCATCGATTGTGCTCCATTTAGCTTTTCCATACTCAAAATTAAAATTAATCGTACTCCAAAATGATTTTTGATTTTTAAACATCCATTTAAAATGAAAAGGTTTATACGTCAGGCCGGTGCCCACATATTGGTCCAAATATGGATTTTCTTGAAACTGTATTTTAAAATCTTTTTTTAAATCTGATTCAGTGTTCGTACCTTGGTGGTCGAATTTATGGTAATCTAAAACAGTCCAATGCCAATCTCCTAATATGTGTCGTTCATAAGATATTCCTAGTCCTAAGTATTGATAAAAAGGTGATATTGCAATTGAAGTTGCTTCTACGTTTAAAAAAGATTTCTTAGTGCTAGGCGGAGGGTCGTTAATCACTACAATGACTGATTTGTTGTCAACAATTGCCGCGAATGAATTTACACATAACAAAAATGAAATAACAAAATACCACAATTGCTTCATTTAAAAATGATTAAATAAATTCAGATAACATGCAATTGTATTGTTTTAATTATTGTAGCACAAAAAGTCAGCTTTCTTGTCCACTGAAAAGCAACGAAGAGTGAAGCTCATTTGGTTATTTTTAGTTTGTGGTGTTTTTATTTACTCCTGCTGGACCTTGATCCTTAGTTTGTCATCGTATTGCTGGTTCAAATGCTAAATTGATTTTATATTATTATTAAACAGGCCATAATTATGCATACGTAAGGCCTGCTTAATTATGAAGGTAAGGTGTCGACTATGTTTAAAGTGAAATCAAAGGGAGCCTTATTAATTACAGTTGCTCTTGTTGCATATATATTCTTCAGCCAATATGCCAATGCTAAATACGAAGTGTTTCAAATGCCACAAAACAGTTTAAGCACAGATTTTCCATTTACTCTTGATGAAGGGTTTGCTGATACGAATTATGGATCAAAGGTGTGGGGTTTGGTTTTAAAGTTCAAGGACAAAGCCTGGAATACAAAAAAAATGAAGCTTAAAGGTGGCGATGTTTTTTCAACTGCGTTGGGTGTAACATTTGTTATCGGCGCTGAAAATAGCATGTTGTTATCTGAAGCAGGAGTGGTTCTTTATCGTATACGTTGGACTCCAGATTTGCAAGGGGTACAGTATGATGGTTGCGAGAATAAACATCTCAGTTTAAATCCTAATAACTTAGTTTTAAAGTTTCCAATTGGTGTGAGTTGTAACTTACGTTCGTTTCAGCCGCAGGTGATTATTTCAACTATTCAGTCGATTGAGTGGTACGATTATACACTTGAAGAAATAGAAGGAAAAGGCGAGCGATGGAAACTTTTTAATTTGCCTTCAGGAAATTTAAACAATACAGAGATTGGTAAGTTTGTTTTCAAAAGCAAAGATAAAGATAAAGATAAAAATAAAGATGTAGAACAGTTGATACAGTTGCCTTTGCAAATCAGTAAACTCAAATTTAATGATGGCGCTGACTCTATAACAAAAACTTTGTATATGGATAAGATTGTTGGTTTCGAATATGAATCTTCTTCTTTAACAACGCCAACTGCTGGGTATTCATCTCCTCATTTTGCAGTTGTGTTGAAAGCTGAAACTGAAAAGGTATACCGAAATTTTAATTTAGGTTTTGCTTCGCGTATTCCATTTGGATTGTCACAAAGTATGGACACATTAGTTTCTCAAAAGACGGCGTTGTCGTCTACATATCTAGGACAAGATGCCGATGGCGTGCGCAAAAATTATCAGTGGGGGCTGGGTCTAAACTATCAAGCAGTTAATTACTATCATAAGACATCTAATTTCTCCGTACAAGCTTCATTAATCGGAGTGGAATTGAAAAACAAATATGTCCGTGGAAAACATAAATATAATTTAGATTTGCAGATGAATAACATTGGTTCGAATGTGTTTTCTGCATACAATGATATTGATTTTTCATACAGTCGACCTACGCAATTGTATGGTGTTTTATGTAGATGGGGTTTGAATATGCGTATGTCTGATATTATGGTTAAGGGCGAATCTGGCGAGGCCAATAAAATCAGCGAGATGGCCTTCGGTGGGTTTTTGAGTTTGTAATAATTTTGAAATTAAATTTGAAATTAAATTTGAATAATTACTTTGAGTTTTGCCAGGGTTGGGCTACGGACTTGGGTCCTCTGATTTTCAATCAGCCTATTTTTTTTGCATACATTTTGTTTGTGCGATGAATTTCTGTTTGGTTTTTGTTTTTTTCATTTAAAATTTGGTCAAAAATTTTGCTGAGCAGCATTGCAGTTGACTGTGTCTAATTTTCTCGTCATATCTGACGTTTGCGAAAAATAAAACGTTAAATTTTTTAACCCAAAAAAGGAAGACATCATGAATTTGAATAGCGATTCTATGCTGCTAGCTCCGATGATCGCAGGAGTTGTAGGATTGGTTGTGGCGTTGTTGCTTTATGCACGTGTCAAATCTCAACCCGATGGTAATGAAACCATGAACCGTATTGCTGGTTATGTGCGAGCAGGCTCAATGGCATTTTTGGTGCGTGAGTACAAAGTGCTTGCGATTTACTCTGTCGTTGTTGGTTTAGCTCTAGGTCTTTCTTTAGGTTGGTTGGCAGCTGGTTGTTTTGTACTGGGTGCGTTTCTAAGTTTGCTGGCTGGTTTTTTTGGGATGAAGGCTGCAACTTATGCCAACGTTCGTACGACTCAAGCCGCTCGTACGGGTTCAAAATCTAAAGCTTTGTTGGTTGCCTTAGACGGTGGCGCAGTGATGGGATTTTCTGTTGCTGGTCTTGGTCTAATCGGTCTTGGAGTTTTGTACTTTGTTTATAATAGCAGTGATTCTTTAGGTATCGTACTTCACTCATTCGCAGTCGGCGCCAGTTCGATTGCATTGTTTGCTCGTATTGGTGGCGGTATTTATACTAAGGCTGCTGACGTTGGTGCTGATATCGCTGGTAAAGTGATCGAAGGCATTCCGGAAGATGATCCGCGCAATCCAGGTGTTATTGCCGATAACGTTGGTGACAATGTTGGTGATGTTGCCGGTATGGGTGCTGATATTTATGAGTCCATGGTTGCGGCGATTGTTTCCGCAATGGCGATTGCATTAACAATTCCATGGGACAAAATGAAAGAGCTGGTTTTAACTGGTGATGAACATTCTCAGCGTATTGCTGCTGTGATGTTGCCTTTGGCTTTGTCGGCTTTGGGTTTGGTGATTTCAGTAGTTGTTATTTTTGCTGCTCGTGCATTTTCAAACGCTCGTCCTGCAGTTGTTTTGCGTAACAGCTTAATTGTCCCACCGATTTTGTTGACCGTGGCTTCTTATTTATTGGTTCCAATGTTTTCAATTTCACAAAACGTAACGATTGCATTAGCGGCAGGTGCGTTTGGTGGTGCATTGATCGGTTTGATTACCGAGTACTATACAGCAGCAAAACCAATTCGTTTGGTGGCTGAGGCTAATTTGACTGGTCCTGCAACTGGTATCATTCGCGGTTTGGCTGTTGGTATGGAATCAACTGCAATTCCGATGTTGATCGTTGTGACGGCGGCATACATTGCTGATCGTGCATTGGGTCTTTATGGTATCGCGATGGCAGCTGTTGGTATGTTGGCAGGAACCGCGGTTGTGATGACTGTGGATGCTTACGGACCGATTGCAGATAATGCTGGTGGTATTTCTGAAATGAGTGGTTTAGGTAAAGAAGTTCGTGCGATCACTGATGAGTTGGATTCTGTTGGAAATACAACGGCCGCTATCGGTAAAGGTTTCGCGATCGGTTCTGCGATCTTGACTGTTGTTGCTTTGTTTTCTGCATTCAATATGGAAGTCAATCACGTGCGTATCGCTAAGGGTATGGCCGCGATGTCTTTGGAACTAACAACAAGTGGTGTTTTGATTGGTATCTTGTTGGGCTCTATTTTGCCATTCTTGGTTGGTTCAACTACAATGATGGCTGTTGGCCGTGCGGCTGGACAAATCGTTGAAGAGATCCGTCGTCAGTTCAAAGAAATTCCAGGTTTGTTGGAATCTAAAGCTGAACCGGAACCAGAAAAAATTGTTGATATCGCGACCAAGGCGGCTCTTTATGAAATGATCTTGCCTGGTATGATCGCAGTTCTTGCTCCGGTTTTGGTTGGATTTATTTTAGGTCCACAGGCTTTGGCTGGATTGCTTGCTGGTTCATTGGCTGTTGGTGCAACGATGTCGTTGTTCATGGCGAATGCTGGTGGTGCTTGGGATAATGCTAAAAAGTTTATTGAAAAAGGTGGTCTGCCAGGTCATCCAAAAGGAAGCGATGCTCACAAAGCCGCTGTCGTTGGTGACACTGTTGGTGATCCATTCAAAGATACTTCAGGTCCAGGTATTGCGATCTTGATTAAAGTAATGTCGGTTGTATCATTGTTAATCGCACAATTGATCGCAACAATCGGTGGCTAAAAAGTGCCGGGCCCTGTTTCTTGTTGCTAAGCAGTAAGATGGGGTTTTGATACAAAGCTAAAATCAAAATTCGAATAAAACAAAATTCTAAGCCCACAATTCGTTTTGGATTGTGGGTTTTTTTTTATTTGGGCTCTAATATCTTCTAGTTGTTGTCCGCCAGTTTTGTAATTCAGTTAGGCTTGTTTAATTAATCAACAGAGGTGATGCTTAAACGGTCAGCTCAGTGTGAACAGGTTGTTTCTGAGGGCTAAATACATGGCACCTCAATTGTAATTAGCTTGGCTATGATGAAAATGTGTTTAGGACTTATTTCATGGGTTTTGTTGTTTGGTGGTGAAAGTTTTGCCAATGTTTCACCTGCAGTAAATTCTACAAATAAATGTCATGGTGTGTATTCTGCGGTTGCTCCGAAGCAGGATTTAACAACCTATTTCTTTGATTTAAAATCGGCGACTAAGGCCAAGTATTTTCAATACGATTTGGAAACTTTGGATCAAGATTTTTGGAATTACCACCGACGTTTTTCTTTTGTTAGCGGAGATGGAGAGCGTGTGGTTCTGTTGACGAAGAATGTCTTCCATGCGGAATTATTTATTCAAGAATTAATTGCGGACGCACAGAAAGAAAAAGCACCAGTTCAAAATAAGTTGCAAGTACCAATGAATCAAATTTATTTTCCACTTGTCGATGCGGTGCAAGTTGATGTTACCAATCTTCTCAGTGAAAAAATCCATTCATTTTTACGTTTAAAAACTTCCCGTCGTGGGCCGAATTGTTGGAATTCTTGTTTGGTCTATTCAAAAATCTTAGACAATATTCGGTACTCGCCAGATTGGGAAATCGATTTTTGGTTGAACAGCCCCTTTGTACAGAGAATCAACTCAGTATCTAGTTTACGCCTGGGTGATATTTTGGTTTTTAAACAAAATAATCAACAAGTACATACCGCTATTTATGTCTCTAAAAATATTTTGCTAACAAAAAATGGATTGACCTCTAAAGCGCGCTATCGATTGATGGACGTCAGAGAAGTTGTAGATTTGTATTTAAACCAAGACGGTGGAGAGATGCAGGCTTATCGAGTCGGAGATGTGGCTCAATTCTATAAAAAAATTGATGCATTGATGCCGCCACTTTATTTTATTTTGATAGATAAGGTCGAGAGTTTTGAAAAACAATTGGCGGATCATTTTCGTCAGAATAGCGGTCCAGTTGATAGCGATTTTCTCATTGAAAGTACTAAATTTATTAGAGCTCAGGCTGATGTTGTCATTTCATATATTGAACAGCTCGGCGGAACAGAGTCTTACTTTGCAGCAAGAGAGAATTATTCTAAATCAGAAGAAGATCACCTGAGATTGACAGCGTGGATGGGTTTATATATGAGGCTGTATTCGCTATCATTACCAAGTAATAAATAAATAATTTCTTTATAAGAATGCAGAAGCCTCTCTTTTGACTTCTGTGTATTGTGGAATATGACATGCAAAACGATCCATTTTTCACGAACAAAGCGCCAAACCTAGCTTGGTTGATTGACAAACACTGAGAATATTTTGATCATAAATAAATGAAGTCATTGAATTTAAAAAAAGAAATATTTTATTTTTCCCTTTTGTTTTTTATGTGTTGTTTGTCCACCACGGGGCTGGCGCAAAGTAAATCATATGCTAAATTGCAAAATGAATTGTCTGCAAAAAAATCTTTGTTTGTAAAAAACAAAGTTGTCGTTGCTGCGGCTGATGAAACTCTTGAGAAATTATTAAAAGCAAAAAGTCCTGCGGTTTTGTCGTGGATGCAACGACGTCATTTATTGAATAAATCAGAAGATGAGATCGTCAAACAGTGGCGAATATATTATGTTGACGAGTTTTTTATTCGTCAGTACCCATTTCGTGTTGATGCAGACGACAAGGTCAAAACCAATGCCGACAAGTTAAATAAAATATATGAAGATTTTGCTAATGATTTAAATAAAAAGTTTCTGACAAAAAAATATCGAAAACAGGTCGAAGGTATTTTTGCTAAAACAAAAAAACAATCGTTATTGGTGATTGAACAAATGAATCTGTTGCCAGAGCAAAAAAAGCAGTTAACGAAGATTGTCAGTGGAATTTCTTTGTATTGGTTTGATGACTTTAAATCATCTCGATTTGCAAATAAGGCGTCAGAGTTTATAAATTGGGGTGTGGCTTACGATCCTGAGCACAATGAAATCAATATAGGTCTGGATATTTTAAGTTATCCAGAGCGAGAGGCTTCAAATGAAACACTGTT
>JACCDN010243679.1_pt1 | contig 28362 bp, 26 predicted proteins | sample 7441691 | NCBI WGS metagenome assembly JACCDN01 (sample SAMN15323439, study PRJNA562643) | freshwater metagenome | isolation source: river surface water | place: USA:Blue River Watershed | collected 2017-08-16 | reverse complement strand
GAAAATAATGACCTGTTATTTTTTGATAAGACACAGGATAATCAGTATCCCCGGGTACGTATGAAACATTTCCTGTCAGGGAAGGCATGGCAGCATTTGCAGTTATGCGACAAAAACGGAAGGATGTATCAGCTGGGAGAACTGGCGGGGAAACTGCACCTTTATCAGGGTTTCCTGCAAGGTGAGGATGCATCGCAGTATGTCTCCTGGGCCAGTGTAGTGATTGATGACAGTATGCGTTATAAGGTACGGGAAGGTAATGAAAAAAATGATTATTTCAAAGGAACTGAGCGCGATGATCGGCTGATTGGTAATGGGGGGAATAACTTACTTTTTGGTTTTCAGGGCAATGATTATCTGGAAGGGGGGGACGGTGATGACTATCTCCATGGCGGTGAAGATAGTGACCAGCTCCATGGTGATGCAGGGGATGACCGCCTTTATGGCGGGGAAGGCAATGATCGCCTCGATGGTCACCAGGGGGATGATACTCTCCATGGTGAGGCCGGGAACGATGACCTTCATGGCCAGAATGGGAATGATATCCTTTTTGGCGATACCGGTGATGACCTTCTCTATGGCGAAAAAGGGAATGATCAGCTGTCAGGGGGCCAGGGCAATGACCACCTCTATGGTGGGGAAGAGAACGATATTCTTTATGGCGAAAAAGGGCATGACAGGCTCTTTGGTGACGCAGGGGATGACCGCCTTTATGGTGGTGAAGGCAATGACTGTTATATCTTCAGGCGTGGTGAGGGTAATGACTGGATTGCAGATATTGAAGGGGACAATGACATTCTGGTGTTGCAGGACATGCGCCGGGAACAGCTGCATTTCTCACAGGAAGGTAATGACCTGGTTATCAAAACCGACAGCTCAGAGGACAAAGTAACACTGGCCGATCAGTTTGACCGCAATAACCGGCATAAGGCGCTAGAGCGCATTGAACTGGACGACGGCAGTTATCTGCTACTGGCAGAGGCGATAGCCGGACTTAATGAGGCGGAGTCTTCTGGAGTAAGCCTGCAGCAGTCTATGAATCAACAGGTCTGGCATCCGTTGGATACCCGTTTAATTACAAACTCAAACCCGTAGGTAGCAGATGACAGATTGCAAATAACATTTTGCTCATTATGTTAACGGCGCCTCAGCATAGCCCAAATTTTCCATAACTTGTGCCATTCTGGGTGCGTCAGTTCAGTCCCCTGGGTTTATGCTGCCTTTGTCGGTTTAGCGCGTATCCTCGTTCCAGAGATAACCCGGTTATTTCTTTAGCGGGTCTTTTAACTGCTCAATCAGTTGACGTTGTAAATCCCCCAGGCGGGGTTTATCTCCTGGCATCCATGGCAGTGGACGGCACAGCTCCATGGTTTTAATGCCAAGGCGTGCTGTCAGTAATCCAACGCCAATACCCTGAGCGGCCCGGGCAGAAAGACGGGCAGTTAAATCCTGTGACAGCCAGTTTATGCCCGATTCGCGCACCAGTTCAGTAACACCCGCGAAAGCCATATTCCATAACACCATGCGCCATAACCGAATACGGCTGAAATAACCCAATTCAATACCATACAGGGTGGCAATGCGATTAATGAGTTGCATATTACGCCATGCGATAAATGCCATATCCACCAGTGCCAGCGGGCTAACGGTAATCATCACTGCGGATTCTATCGCATGACGGTTAATTTCAATCCGTGCCCTGGCATCAAATACCGGTTGTACCAGGCTTGCATACAATACCAGTACCTCGCTGTCATTATGTGTTTCATGCAGGGAAGATTGCCAGCGTTGGAGTACGGGATGTCTGTGATCCATACCGGCCTGTTGCGCCAGTTTTTCGCAAAACTCCCGACCTTTATTTGAGGAAGCATCACTCAGTAGCAGCTCACTGGCCTGTTCCCGCTCTGCAAAACGCAGACGTAACAGGTTCAGACGACGCCGTTCCGTGATCAGTGAACCGATGCCTGCCAGGATAATGAACCCTGCTGCCGTGGCGCTGGCTAAAATGATCCAGTCTTGCTGCCGTATGGCAAGTACCAGCCATTGTATTGACTGGGCAATTAAGGCACCGGCAAATAGCCATAAGCCTGCCATAAATAGTTTATGTTGCAGGTGGTGTTTAGGCTTGAGTACGGCCTGGATGCTATCTTCAGCCGCTGTTTGTGTTTCTGGTTCATGAAATTCAGTGTTCAGGGGAGCAAAATGTTCTGCCTCCTTCTCAGTGAAGATTTTTCCCGGTGTGATCCGGTCTGGTTCTGTTGGTGGAGAATTTTCAAAATCGATACGGGGTTTAAGGGGGGCCGTCATCGTAGTTTATCTCCTAATAAGAATTCCATCACTGCATCCAGACGAATATGGGGTAAAGGGCTGCCTATTTCCGTGCTACGTGGGCGGAACTGTTCAAAATGAAACCCCTGCTGTTGCCAGAATATTGCATCGGGTAACCGGGCCGGTACTTCGCCAGGAAATATCGTCGTGAGTGCGCCATCATTCAGGCGATGACCTTTTAACGCTGTCAGTTGCTGACTCTGGTGTGTCACAATGCCACTCTCACTTGCCTGTACGGATGCCATGGCAACACACTTCATACTGGCCCCATTAAAAGCAGCATCCTGCCAGGCTTCCTGTACTAATTGTTGTAACAATAAAACCAGATTGGTGTGCTGATCAAAAGTCACATGATCAGCTTTGCTGGCAGCAAACATCAGTTTATCAATGCAGGGTGTAAACAGGCGGCGCAACAGTGTGCGCTTACCATAATGAAAACTTTGCATTAACTGGTTCAGTGCCAGTTGCATGTCATAAAAGTTCTGTGGTCCGTTATTTAAGGATTGCAGGCAGTCTACCAGGATAATCTGACGGTCAAAATGGATAAAGTATTGCTTATAAAACTCCCTGACCAGCGTCTGACAGTAATAATGGTATCTGTTGTGCAGCATGTCAAAGTTAGTATGCTGAGTAGTTGTTCCCTGCCGGGCCAAGCCAGTAATAAGGCCATCTGGCCATGGAAAAAACTGCAATGCAGGTGCGCCTGCCATATCGCCAGGGAGGATAAAACGGCCGGGTTGGATAAAATGTAATCCTGAATTTTTGCAGCGGGTCAGATAATCACTGTAAGCCTGAGCGATGACGGCTAGCTGATTTTCATCAGCAGGTGCAAGGGGATCACACTGTTGACACAGCGCCAGCCAGGGTTGTGCCCATTGTGCCCGTTCTCCCTGTAATAGCGCACTCATCTGTCTGGACCAGTCAAGGTAATCCATATCCAGCATGGGGAGGTCTAGCAGCCATTCTCCCGGGTAATCAATGAGTTCAAGATACAGCGTGGATGTCTCTTTAAAATGACGCAACAGTGAATCACCAGAGTGAAAGCGCAGTGCGAGCTGGATCTCACTCACTCCCCGTGTTGCTTCAGGCCAGCGGGGGGGTGCAGCATAAAGTGCTGCCAGACTTTCATCATAGGCAAAACGTGGTATGCCCAGATCCCGTTGGGGAATACGCTTGACAGCTGAAAGACGTCCTTCCCGAGCAGCAGAAAAAAGCGGCAACCGTGCGCCTTGGTGAATGTGGAGCAACTGATTCACCAAGGCGGTGATAAACGCTGTTTTACCGCTACGACTTAAGCCCGTCACTGCCAATTTTAGATGGCGATCGAAACCACGATTGACCAGTGCGGTTAATTCATGTTGAAAGCGTTTGATATTTTTTTTTCACCTTAAACTGAATTACTTCAGGGCTGTCAGTGCGGCATCATAGTTGGGTTCAGTGGTGATTTCATCCACTAATTGACTGTGGAGGATTTTATTGTGTTCATTCAGGACGAGTATGGCGCGTGCGGTTAATGTTGCCAGAGGACCTTGAACAATTTCTACACCATAAGCTTGTTTAAAATCCCCGCTGCGTAATGTAGAAAGGGTAATCACATTGCTCAGACCTTCCGTACCGCAAAAACGTGATTGTGCGAAAGGTAAATCTGAAGAAATACACAGGACAACCGTGTTTTCCAGCTCGCTAGCCAGTTGATTAAACTTGCGTACCGAAGTGGCACAAACGCCGGTATCAATACTTGGGAATATATTCAATACCTTACGTTTCCCGGTAAAGCTATTTAGCGTAATATCAGACAGATCTGTTCCAATAAGCGTAAAGTCTGGCGCGGTATCTCCCGGTTTGGGAAGCTTACCGGAAACAAGGGTAGGGTTGCCTTGAAAATGTATTATTTGTTTCATAATAGAATCCCTTAAAAAGGTAAGATGAGCTCTCCTTGAGCCTGTGTTGAGATCTGCGGTACATTGACGTTACTTTTGTTAAAAATAGCCAGTTATTGACAGCTGGCTTTTTATTTTATTTTTCCTGAGGTTGTGAAATACGAAACAGGCTATCAGGGTAACTCCATCGTTCTGCGCAAGGCAATGGTTAATTAGAAAAAACACAGGTATATCCGGGTCTATGTAGTTTAAGCGATGTGACTCTGTTTTACGTTAAATGATGAAGTCATCCAGCTTTGGTGTACCATCATCTGACAGGCCGAAAACCTGCAGTTTGTAGTTATCCATCAAGCCATTCAAACCGATTAAATTGATACTGGTTTTATTAATGAGCTCCCGCAACACGGTGTGATCGCTATCGGAAGATTCAACATGGTTGAGTTGTTGGCTGCATGCTGCGAGAACTTGATTTTTATTTTTGTAAGAAGGAATAATCTGTGCCTGTTGCAGGATGCTATTTAAGGAGGTACTGAATTCTTTAATTGCCAGGTTATATTCTTTTATAATCAATGCCTTTTTTTCTTCTTCAGAAATGGCTTGCCGGTTTATTTTTTCCAACATGGTAGTCAGTTGCTCAACGATTGCCGGGTTCAACATTTGCAACTGTGTGGCTAACTGGTCGGCCACTTGGTCATCTAGCGGTGCGGGCTTTTGCAGTGTGACGGTATCTTGATTTCTGTGTGAAATGTATTGGTAACTGGCTGAAAAATTTGTATTAATAATATCAGTCATAATTTACTCCTGCAGATCTTCCCGTGAAGATAATGTTGACAGTTTTTCGTCCAATCGTTGTATTGCCTGCTGTAGCGCATTTTCTTTCAGCATGGCAAATTTTTTATATCGATCAGAACGATAAATAACTGGATCGGCGCTCCTGTACAGATTTTTGCTGTAATGCTCTGCATTAAATGTCAGGATTTCATTGCCAATTTCAAGAGAAATCGTTGTGCCATCGGTCCATGTAACCTGAATATTTTTATTCAAGCTTTTGATGTCATCACTCAGTATGTTCTCAAGTTTTTTAGGTAAAAACATACCGATCTGGGGTGCATCCACATAGCGATCAGAAAATGTTTTCAACAAAGGTAATAATAGCGCATCGCTGGTAAATGATTGCTCCAATTGTTTTGTTAACGTTGATTTGGCCAAGGCTACCATATCTTCGTAAGCATTCTGATAAGTGTCCAATGCAGCAACCATTTGTTGTATAAATAGATCCAGCCCCAACAGGTAGCCTTCAGTTTTAGCCTGTTCCAGGAGAGTGTGTTTTGTCTGCTCGGCTTCTTCTACTATTTTCCTGCTCAGGCCTCTGGCTTGATTTTCAACTCTTATGGCATAGCGCGCTGCGGTGACTGAGCCGCGCTTAATGATCAGGTTATCAATTGGGGCGGGCAGGGCCTCAGGATCAAGTGATTTTCGCATAATCAAAGGCCATAATAAGGATTGAAGGAGGAATAGGGGTTGATTTTTTGATGAACTGAGCTGGAAACATCAAGCGGGCTCTTTGTGCCAGTGCCGGTGAAAAATCGGTCAGTGTTGTTATCAGGGTGCTGGCCCCTGTGGCCTGAATAACCTCTGTCGTAAAAGTGGTTAGCGATTTTGGTGGCAGGGAAATGCTCAAGGGTAATTTTATGAATGATCGGCAAATCGCATCAAGTTTATAAATTGTGCCTGAAAAAGTTAATGGTGTACGTAATAGATAACAGCCAATCAGAGTTGCTGCCCGGGGAATATATTGCCATCCTTTAATGACTGCAGAAATAAACGGGTCAGGGGTAAAGGAGAAATCGATATTTCGTATTAAATGATGTTGTTCAATAATGAATTGATTCAACAGGCTATTGCTTCGTACCACTGTTTCAGGAAGGGAGTTAAGATGTTCTTGCTGTATATAATCACCGGGTGCATACATGATAGTGAGTAGTTTGGTTTCCATGATCGAATCAGGTCCCTTTATTCGAGGCATGTTCTGATGTGGCTGCAGTTACAGGCACAGCGGGTATAACAGGCGTAGCAACAGGTGTCGTACTGGTTTTTGTTGTGAGGGGATCGTTTTTTTCTTTATGTTGTCGCTGCCAGAATACCCAACCCATGGCGCCGCTGGCCAGCAACATGATGATCATCAGCAGAGTCCAGTTGTTGTTACCTTTAGTCTCAGATGTGGTGGGTAAGGCGCGTTGGATAACAGGTTGTTTAAACAGTACTACGGAGATATTAGAAAATTCAATCTGGCTAAAGCTATTTTTTAAAAACAGTTTAATTTCATTAACAAACCTGGTTTCATCAATTGTTCCACTATAGGTTAACAGTGCTGAAACACGAACAGGTTCTGCTGTACGTACATCATTACGCATGTTAAGGGGGTAGCTAATATGCACTTTAGCTTTTGTTATTGGATTTAGTATGGTCAGCGATTGTTCCAGACGTTGCTCAAGTGCTGAGATTAAGCGGGCTTTTTCTGCCTGTGGTGAGGCTACCAAGGCATCAGCCGGGAAAGCCTGCATGATTTCAATCCTGGGTGGCGAAGGCAAATTATACTGATTTAACAACTCGACGGCGGCAACAAAATCACCAGCAGTAACGGTGATCGATAGCCCAAGCTTACCCTGATCGGTTTTTTTGGCAGCGATATTGTTTTGTTGTAACAATGCCAGCACTTCGTTTGCCTGACGCTGATCAAGAGCTGTCAGCAGTTTTTCTTCCCTGCAACCCTGAAGTAACATGATACCAATGAGTAAGCCGATTTTAAAAATCGAGTGGTTCATCACTATTGTGCTTTGATCAGCGTTTCGATGGTTGTGGTGGCTTTTTTGGCCAACGTGCTGATAAACGAGACATAAATGGTATAGTCGCCTAATCTGTTTTGTAGATCAGCCAGTATGGCAGGATTGGAAAGGGCACCAGGATCACTCATAATTTTATCAATGGCTATTTTATCCTGTTCAGTTTTGACTGAGGCAGCACTGTAAGCATCCCGTACTATTTGTTCGAGCGGAACAAGCGTTTCATCGCCCAGATCTTGCTGTGTCGGGTGATTATCAATCATAAATGCAGGGTTGACTTGTATACTCATGGCAATCCTTCCTGAAGCTGAATTAAAATGATAAAAATGTGCCAGGCGAGCTGGAAATACACACCGTGAGTTTTCGATGCCAAACAAGTCGTTCGCTGCCAGGCTGCAATTCGCGCTTAAGTTAATCAGAATTAACGGAGGTTTTGGATAATCGATGCATCCACATCCTTATAGGTTTTAACCACATTGGACTGCGCATTGCGGTACAGAGTATATTGCGAAAGCAGACTCTGATATGCAGCCAGAGATTGTGGATTGGAAGGATCAGAAACCAGTTTTTCCTGGGCCTTCGCGAGGGAATCCTGCAAACTGATAACGCCCTTGTCAAATTTGGCAGAGATAGCATCCAGGAACATGGTTTGCGCATCGGGATCACGTGCAGGTTCTGCTAGAGCGGCCGGGGTAGTAACGCCATTAGGAAGTGCCATCATTGTTTCCTTATTTTTTAACACAGGTTAATCAATTATTTTTATTGATGTTTTTATTAAATAATAACATCAGACTAAATGCTGGGGAAATACCAGTGGCTCTTTCCCATTAATACGTATCCCTCTTCTCCATTAAGGTAAGATTTACCCTTTAATAAATTATTTTCCAGTTTAATATCAAAGTTGATATATCGGGTGCCCCATTCTTTTTTATAAGTATTGATAAATTCATTGAGTTGAAGTAATTCGTGATCATTAAGTTCGCCACGAATACTAAAGGTCGCCCCTTGGGGGGTAGACAATTTAGCAAAAGGCAGATAAATCAATTTTAAACTGTTTTCAGCCTGACTGAGGAGGGCATTTTTGTTATATGTTTTAATCACCGGGTTTTGTGCAAAGGGTATCCATTCCAGTGCCAGTGCTTTAATTTCTTTTAATTGATCTTGTGTCAGCGCTGATCCCGTGACTATTTTTATAACCGGGCTTAAAGGAAGTGAAAGATCAACCGTTAACACCGGATAATTTTTGTTCCAGAATCGGTTGGTGAGTTGTTCTGGCTCTTCTGCCAGCAAAATAACTTCGATTTTTTCATTATCCGGGCGTGGATTTCTCTGTAATGCCTGCAAAATCCAGTCAAAATCCCGTTGTGTTGCCGCTAACAGGTAATAGGTATTTTTATTACCTTTAATAATACTGACCGGGTTTACCGACCCGGCTATGGTGTCAGCCAGTGATTTTTTTATTTTTTGTTCAGATGGAGGTTTGTTAAACCACGCCACTCCTCCGAGCATACAAGAAAACAAAATAATACTGGCGGCAATCGCCCATTTTTTAACGTTGTTTTTTTGTTTTAGTTTTTTTTCTTCAGTGGTAGTGATGAGCGATTTTTGAGCAGGGACTACGTACTCAATAACAGATTCACTCCAGTTTTCGGAGTGTTCTTTTACAGCAATAATTAAGTCATCAATTTGCTCGATGTCATTAAATGCGGCGAGTCGGGTTTTTTCAGAATCAGGAGAAGAGACGTTAATAAAGCTATAATAATGACCGGAAGTTGTTGCTGTGTTGTTATTATTTTTATCAGATGCCGTATTTTTATCTCGCAGATCAAGATAATATGCATTACCGGTATTCCCACAAGGAATAAATAAGGTAATAGCAGATGCGTCATCCATGTTCGTGGCAGTGCCTGGATCATGAAATTGCTTACCGGTTTTAATTATATAGCGCTCTGCAGACAGTAGAAGCTCACTACCTGACATTTCGCCGGATAAAACCCGTAGAGTAAATAACACCTGCGATCTCCTGTTGGATCAATTATAAAACAATGTTATAAATATAATATATATATGCCGAGATATGAACCAATGAGTATAGATTGTTTATAAAAGACAGACAAGGACATCTGACTGTTATTCTAAGTATTTTATATTATTTTAGTTAAATCTTTTCTTATAATCTCTATTATCATTGTTACTTAACCTTAATTTAAGTATTCTTACTTGTTCTGAATTTATTTATTTTATACATTGACAATGGATTGCCGTAAGACTTTAAGTGGTATTGCCATTTGTTTTGAACAATAACCGCGTTAGTTAAAGAGTTAATCTTGTAGTTAGTGGCTGCACCTTACTAACTAACCTCTGGTGTTGTGTCATAATTTGGTTATTGTATCTGTTACAGCTAATTAAAAGATGGTATAAGATGTGACCAGATAAAAGATGCTGCGATGATGATGTTTGTGCAAGGGTGGTGATATGACTGAGCGCAGCTCCGGTTCTTTGATGAAGAATGATGCCATACCCGGTGAACCTGGTACTGAACACAAGATACTGCTCATCAGGGCATATCTGAGCAGTAGCGATGGTATGTGTGTATGGAATGGCAAGCCGAAGGTGCAATTCAGTCAGCATAAAGGTAGTTACGAAGAAGTGATTACTTCATCCTGCTTTATGCTCATTCACCACGGTGAAACCATTGATATTCATTTTGGTGAATGGAATATCGAGTTATTACCGTTATCACGTATTGCGAAGCTTTTTGCTTTTATTGATGCAGCTAAGGTTCTGCCGCTCGCTAATGAAAAATACTATGTACCGGGTGTGGAGCCACAATTTATCTTCCCAACAGCATTAGCCAAAGGTAATGACAAAATCGAAACACAGATAGTTAATGCTGTGTTACGTCAGGATCAATCGCTGAATATGCTATGGGCTGCAATTCGCGCTCACGAAAGTTATTGGATTAATTCCCATTTATTATCAGAATTGTCGGAAAAGAATAAAGTAGAAGATATCCGTAGTCAATATGGTGTATCGAGTTCTCATTTTAGACGTTTATGTAAGCAACATCTGGGTATTAATGCTAAAGGACAACTTCGCGCTTGGCGTGTATGCATTGCTGTATTACAGATCATTGAAAGTAACAGAAATTTGAGCGATATTGCTATCAATAATGGGTATGCTTCTGCATCACACTTTGCTAAGGACGTGAAGTCCTTTTTTGGATTTACTCCGAGTGAATTCAGGGCGTTAGAGTGGTTACTGTATGAAAAAAAATCTTTGTAGAGCCAAAAACGTCCTTTTATGCGTGGATTTTTTATTGGTGATATTATTTTCGGTACCCCTGAGGGCAGTGAACGAGAATGGCAATAATGTAGACGTGATAACGGCGACAAGCAAACATAATGCAGATGTGTTTGTTGCTGTTGATACGAGGGTCGATAATGTATTTGATGCCCTGTCAATCAAGTTAGGCAAAGCGATTATTACCAGCCCTGAAGTGAAAAAACGTAAGGTGACGGGTGATTTTAATATGGCTAATCCAGAAAAAATTTTAACCCAGCTAACCAATAATATGGCCTTGAACTGGTTTAATGACGGTCAGTCACTTTATATCTTTGCCAATACAGAACTTAAAAATGAAATCATTCAATTACGTTTTGCGCCTTATCAGGAATTAATCAGTTACTTAAAAGCGACCAGTCTTTATGACAGTCGCTATCCCACTCGAGCCAAACCTGATGCCGGTTCATTTTATGTGTCAGGCCCGCCGATTTATGTAGACTTAGTCAAAGCTGCTGCCAAGTATCTGGATGAAACTTATATGCAGGAAGATGAATATGGTGTCCAGAATATTCGGGTCATCCGCCTCAAAAATACGTTTGTTAATGACAGAGCCTATGCCATGCGCGGTGATCTCATTAATGTTCCCGGTGTGGCGAGCGCTATTAATAATTTACTGGATAATAGAAAACAATTGCAGGTGCAGTTGTCTAATAATACGGAAGAAGATGTAAAAGAAAACAATGATGACAGCTATATTGATATGCCTTATGCAAAGCGTGGGGAATCAAATAGAAAAAAAATTTTTGAAAATAGTGAATTATCTATTGTTGCTCACCGGGATACTAACAGCTTATTGATCAAAGGCAGTGCTTCTCAGGTGCGTTATATCGAACAACTTATCAATACACTGGATGTTGCAAAGCAACAAATTGAATTATCGGTATGGGTAATTGATATTGTTAAAAGTCAGTTTTCCAATCTTGGGGTACGCTGGCAGGCAAATTTTACTTCAGGTAATGCGGCAGTCCGTTTTAATAGCAGCGAGCTGGATGTGATCAATGGGGCCAAATTTCTGGCAAATGTCTCTGCTTTAAGTACTAAAGGCGATGCTCAAGTGGTTTCAAGGCCCATTATTTTGACTCAGGAAAATGTACCCGCGGTGTTTGATAATAACACAACTTTTTATACGAAATTAATCGGTGAAAAACACAGTTCACTGAAAGATGTCACTTACGGTACTTTGGTGAGTGTATTACCGCGGGTCTCTTTTAAAGAAAAAGAAATCGAGATGGTCATTAATATAGAAGATGGCAATCTAAAGTACCGGAATGATTCTTCCAGACCGGAAGAAGTTGATAATTTGCCCATGGTCGGACGCACGATGATTAATACCGTTGCCAGGGTGCCAAGGGACAGCAGTTTATTGATTGGGGGTTATACCCGCGAACAAAATGAAAATAAAGAACTGAAAATACCTATTTTAGGTGATATACCACTACTTGGCATTTTATTTCGTTATAAGATGGGTAAAAAAGAACAAATGGTACGTATTTTTTTAATTCAACCCAAATTATTAAGTGCTACTGAAGAGTGGAATGGTTCAACAATACAGGAGGATCCTATGTTGAGCTCTAATATGAAATTACGTCAGACAGTAAATATGTTACAAAATTATGTGAGTCGATAATCATGGCATTGGGTCCTGTAACAGGTAATCCTTCAGCATTGGAGATTATGAAGCATTCTGCTCCTTCATCTTCTCCTGCAACTGAAGCACCTGCGGCTGATGAACCGGACACTCAAGTTAATGAATTAAATCAGGCTCAGGAAGCGGCTGATGATATGTCCATGGTTGCCACTCAATTTGGTCGTTTCAGGGATCTGAGTCGTAAACGATCAGAAAGCAATGAAAATGTTGACCGTATTTTGGATGAGGATGTTGATACAAAACTGGATAAAATTTATGCTGTACTGAGCAGCAATAAGTTTAATAAACAACAACTGACTCAGTATTTGCGTTCTTTATTTCATGATCCCAGTGACCTGTTATTAATTTTACTGGAATTATTACGTAGCAAGAAAATACGCAAAACACAGCGCGCTTTGTTAGAAGAACTGGTTGATGAATTAAAAGAATCGGATGCGAATGGACTTATTCGTGCAGGTATTAATGTAGCACTGAAAGCCCGTGTATTTTCGAAATCAATCTTAAAAGATCCTAAAATATTGCGATCACTTTATCGTGAATTCATTATGTTTGAGGGGCCAGGAATCTATATTTATGATGAATGGATCAAGCAGTATGATGAAAAGCAGCGGGAACAGTTACTGGATTTTATGTTACAGGCCTTGGTTGCTGATATGCAATCTTTAGCACCCAGCGCGATAAATAGTACTGAATTTGGTCCGTTACTGGAAAAGTTGGGTCAGATAAGAATATTATATTCAGTTGAAGAGAGTTTTATCACTAAATTAATGAACTTGCTAATAGCACGCATAAAATCACCTATAAAAAATGATTTTTTGCAAATTTTTGTTGCGGGTATTATCAGGCCTGAACATATTGCAAATGAACTTGATAAATTACTGGGGATTTATTCTAATTTGACACTGAGTATGAGAGCAAAATTAGTACAAACCCTGATATATGCTTTTAATTCATTACCAATAGGTATATTTATTTCAGAGGAAATGAGAGATGAGCTTATGGAGAATTTACAAGATATCATGACAGGTATCTATGATCAGGAACGTCGAGTACGACGCAGACAACTTGCACCTAAAAAATAAATGTTTAATTTATTAAAATTGCAATCGATGTTAAACTTGATGAGTGGATAATGTTAAATAAGCTTCTACTGCAAATAAGTTCAAAACCAGAATTGATCGTGCTTGGTATTATGGTTCTGGTGATTTCCATGTTAATTGTGCCATTACCCACTTTCCTGATAGATTTTCTTATTGGTTTAAATATTGTTATTTCTTTATTGATATTAATGAGTTCATTTTATATTACCCGAGTTTTAAATTTTAGTACTTTTCCTTCAATACTGTTGATCACTACCATGTTCAGATTATCGTTATCAATCAGTACGAGTCGTTTAATTTTATTACAGGCAGATGCCGGAGAAATTATTACTTCATTTGGTGAGTTTGTCATTGGCGATAACCTTGTGGTAGGTTTCGTCATATTTTTTATTGTAACCATAGTACAGTTTATTGTAATTACTAAGGGTTCTGAACGTGTTGCGGAAGTGGCTGCACGTTTTTCTCTGGATGCCATGCCTGGTAAACAAATGAGTATCGATGCTGATTTAAAAGCCGGTATTATAGATAATGAAGGGGTAAAAAAGCGGCGTTCAGAGCTGGAAAATGAGAGTCAATTATTTGGCTCTTTTGATGGTGCCATGAAGTTTATCAAAGGTGATGCTATCGCAGGCATTATTATTATGTTTGTAAACTTCATTGGTGGTATTTCAGTTGGCGTATCCCAGCATGGTATGGATATGTCCATGGCCTTGAATACTTATACTCTATTAACAATAGGAGATGGCCTGGTTGCGCAAATACCTGCATTGCTCATTTCAATCAGTGCGGGTTTTATGGTCACAAGAGTAGGTACTAACAATAAAAATCTGGGTGAAAATATTATTAACGAATTATTCGCTAATGACTTTACCATGGCAGTGACCGCCTGTCTGGCGGTCGCTATTGGTTTTTTACCGGGATTCCCAACCATCGTCTTTATGTTATTAGCGATTGGGTTAATGGGCATGTATTTAAAAAGGCGTTATAAGACATATAAAGATAAAAAAGTGAGTACGGGGGGGAGCGGCAAAGGAAAAGAGGGTGGTTTACTCGATCGTATGAAAGGTAAAAAAGGAGAAAGTAAAACGGATAAATTCGATATTGATCATGTTGTTCCTGAAGCTGTCCCTATTATCATTACGATTTCAGAAAAACACCGTGAATATTTAGAACAAGAACAATTAGATTTAAGGTTGAAAAAAGAGATATTTGTTGAATATGGTTATCGATTACCAACGGTGGTGGTTAATTTTTCAGAAAATATGACTGAAAATACGATAGTTATTTTGATTAATGAAATAAAAGCAGGCAGTTATCCTGTGTTATTTAATCATCTTAAGGTACTCAGTAATTATGAAGAACTCACCATGTTGGGTTTTAATACTCAATTTATTGATGAGGGAAATGGTGTGATGAGTTGTTGGGTATCTGAAAGCGACAGAGAAAAATTAAAACAATTAAATATACTATACCGGGATGATATTAGTGAACTTTACCGTTGTTGTTCGGCATTATTATCCCGGCACATACGTGAATTTTTTGGTGTTCAGGAAACCAAAAACTTATTGGATGATTTGGAAAAAATGTATCCGGAATTACTTAAAGAATGTTACCGGCATGCAACTGTTCAGCGCATATCTGATGTTTTTCAGCGGTTATTAGACGAAAAAGTTTCGATTCGTAATATGAAGCTCATTTTGGAAGCTTTAGTACAATGGGCACCGAAAGAAAAAGATCCCATACTGTTAGTTGAACATATTAGAACGGCCCTGGCACGTTATATCTCAAATAAATTTACGCAACAGGGTAGCATCAAGATCGTCATGATCTCTGCCGAAATTGAAGATCAAATTCGTGCAGGGATACGCCAGACATCGGCAGGTTCATTTTTGAATCTTGAACCTCACAACGTGGATAATATTTTGGATCTCTTTGCATTGGCATTGAGGGATATACGCTTGTCATTACGAGATATTGTCGTATTAACATCCGTTGATACAAGACGGTTCTTAAAAAAATTAATCGAGTCCAGATATCCTGAACTTGAAGTGCTTTCTTTTGGGGAAATAACCGAAGGCACAGATGTTGTTGTGATGAAAACAGTATAACATTAATGATATTTAATAAAGATGAGGTTTTATTATGGGTTATAATGTCGTTGCCATTCTTAAGGAATGTTTGCGTGATTTCGGGCGTGAAGATTTGATTATTGATGCACTGGATAATCATTCAACAATTACAATCGACATTGATAAACGTCCTAGCATAAATATTACTGATCATGATGGTGTGATCATGTTTTGGGCAACGGTGGGAGAATATAACGAATATACTATTGGTCAGGTGAGTGGCCCTTTATTAGCTTATCAACTTGAAGCCTCTTATCCTCAATTTAGTGTAGGTCAACCCGTATTATGTAAAGGTGACGTTAATCTGGAGCTTTGTGCATCACTTCAGCCAATGTGTTTTGATTCCAAAGAAAACTTTAGTGCCGCACTGGAACACTTTTTTAATCATATGATTTTTATACATGACATATTAAATAAATGACATAGCTTATGGCAGCGATAAACTCACTCTTCAATGAGGCCGCGCACCCTACATTGATACATGGTGCAATCATTGAAGCACCGTTGAAAAATGTTGCTGTTGGTGAATTGTGTTTAATTAAGGATTCGTTATTACAAAATAATGTGATCAGTAAAGCGCAGGTTGTTGGTTTTCATCAAGGGCAAACGGTGCTGAGTTTATTGGGGAATGCTAACGGGTTATCCCTGCAGGTTGTGATCGAACCCACGGGCAGCAGTTTTTTACTTGACGTGAGTGAAAATTTATTAGGTAAGGTACTGGATGGTAATGGTGTTGTGGCAGGTTCCTTAACACAACAACAGGCCCGGCTTGATGTGATGGTCGAACAGCGGACTGTTAATGGCATACCCCCCTTATTCAGTGAACGTCGTCCTATTACTGAACCTTTAGTGACGGGTGTACGGGTAATAGACAGCCTGTTGACTTGTGGTCAGGGGCAACGGATAGGGATTTTCGCAGCAGCGGGGGGGGGTAAAACATCGTTAATGAATATGTTGATTGATCATTCAGAGGCTGATGTTTATGTTGTGGCCTTGGTGGGTGAACGTGGTAGAGAAGTCACTGAATTTGTTCATGATATGACTCAATCTTCCAAGTCTAATAAGTCCATTGTCGTTTATTCAACATCAGACAGGCCTTCAGTAGAACGTTGTAATGCCGCCATGATAGCGACTGCAATTGCAGAATATTTTAGGGATCAGGGCAAAAATGTGGTGTTATTTATTGATTCCATGACCCGTTATGCACGTGCCCTGCGTGATGTAGCGCTTGCAGCAGGGGAGCTACCCGCCAGACGTGGATATCCGGCATCCATATTTGAAAATCTGCCGCGTCTGCTGGAAAGGCCAGGCAAAACGGCCAAAGGGATAATAACAGCCTTTTATACGGTATTGCTTGAAAATGAAGAAGAGCCGGACCCAATAGGTGATGAGATTCGCTCAATTTTGGATGGGCATATTTATTTAAGCCATAAGCTGGCTGCTGTTGGGCATTTTCCGGCTATTGATGTATTACGGAGTGCCAGCCGTGTGTTTACCATGGTGGTGGATAAGCAACAACAGCAAGCAGCATCACAGATGCGTGATTTATTATCCCGCCAAAAAGAAATGCAGCTCTTTATTGATATGGGTGAGTATCGGCCAGGAGAAAATGCAGATAATGATCGCGCGATGGAATTAAAAGAAATGATTGAAGATTTTTTACGCCAACCAATGGATGAATCATCAAATTACGCCGAAACCTTAGAGCGTTTTTATGGCATCGTGGCTTAGGGAGAAAGCATATTTAAAATTTCTTTATCAGAAATCTGATAATGTCATGAGAGAAATAAATCGCCTGAGGGGTGAGGTAGAAAAAATTCAGGAAGAAAAAAGAGCAGTACAACGGCAGATGGACTTGTTATCACAGCAGATCAATTTTTATCAACGTGCGGGTCAGATTTCTTACCAAACTCTATTGGAAAACAGACGAAAAATAGCCGTGATTATTTATCAGGTAAAAGCGCTTTTACAACAGATCGTTGAACTGGATAATCGTGAGCTTCTGCTGGTTGATAGTATTAAGAATTCCAATTTAGTTATTAAGATGCTCAGCAAGAAATCTTATAAATTTGAACTGATGCTCAAGCAAAAACGTTTTGAACAATCGCTGATGTCTGAGCTGAGTAATGAAAACGAGATTCAGGAGTTGGCAATTTATGGTCAATCATATTGATAATACCAAGCGTAATCAGGCTGTGAGTAACAGGGAACGTGGCAGAGAAGATATGCTCGAAAAAATCAGGCAACAAAAAACGCGAGAGACATCGAGTCAACGTCTGGGAGATCAGGAACAACAGCTTTTAAAAGAATACCAATCCCTTAAGGTAAGAATGAAGGCATCAGTAAATACCGAGATCAATGGTAAACGTAAGCGTGTTAAGTCTGGTGAGCAGGATGAAGTTCCTGTGCTGTCGGTGCAGCATTTCATCAAACTGGATCCCAAGGTAGTCGTGCGGTCAGAGCCTGAGGCTACCGGGCAAAAAAAAGTTACCGGAAATGATCTGCAGTTAGCCCAGTTAAAAATCCATGAACAATCCAAATTAGAAGCACTGGAGCTGCATGCGAGAATAGAAGCAAGTAACCTCAAGCTTGAGCTAAATCATAACATGGTGCGTGAAGCACAAGCTCAGGAGAGCCTTATAACGGATAAGGCCTTCCAGCATGACGTGATGGAAAATATTTTCCAGCATGAAAAGAGTCGGGAACAGAATAATATCGAGTTACAGAATGCTGAGTTACAGGCAGTCGTGTTACATTCTGATAGAACACAGGAACGGAAAGCAACGGAACAGGAGTGGTTAAACTCTTCAGTTAAACTGATGATGCCCAAGGCTGAGGGAGAACCCAAAGCAGTCGCGGCTTCAGACCGACAGTTAAATTATTCGTTTAAAAGTTGGCAGGGTGATCCTTCCGTTAATATTGTGATGCAGGGAGAGGCCACCATCGCTCAAACTTCTGATGACCGTGTGCAGCGTGCATTACGCGAGCATCAATCTGAATGGCAGCAGAACAAGCCCCTGATTATCACTCCTCAGGATAGCCACCAGGAAAAAGGACAAAATCCGCATCGCCCTGTGTATGACGAAAATGGGGATGATGAATGAAGGAAAAGGCGGTGCTGAAATTAAGACAGATACAGCCTGGCATCGCCCGCCTGCTTGGATTAAAGGCAAAAATTAACAACATGGAACCTTTATTTAGTCCAATTAAAGAACGACAGTATTTTAAATTTACCTTGCAACATGAAGACACGCATTGTGAATCCATGCTTGATGTTGTCACCTGGTTAGAAAGTGAGTGGGTAGAGCGGGATACACTGGCCTGGCAGGATATTGACTCCTTTTATCTGGGATATCTCTTCGGTATAAAAGTACCTACCTTATCGATTCCTGTCCTGGCAAAACGCATTTATCAAGTAAAAGATATACGTATTGTTTCCGGTACCGAAATCGCTGAAGAAAAAATCAGAATACCCAGCCCGGTGGGTGAATTATTATTTGAGGATATTCCTCAAGCCATGTTGCCGGTTAACGTATTCATTCCTCCCCGGGCATTAAAAATACCACTGAAATTTATACTGGGCACCAGTCTAATAAAATTTGCGCGCCTGGTTTGCGTTAGCTGTGGCGATTTGCTATTGCTGCAACAACATAATCCCCACGTTTATGTTGCTGATAAGCGGGCTTTTGGCTTTAATTTATCAGAAGAGGGCATCATGATAGATGAAGAAGATGAAGACATAGCAGAGGATGATGAAGAAATAGAAGAAAACATGGAAGATATAGACAATAGGGAAGAAGACGATAGTTCAATTGATAATACAAATGCGTTGATATCAGAAGAATCACCGGTTAAATTTGATAGAAATAAAATAAATTTAAAAATAAGTTTTTTGCTACAACAACAAAATATGACATTGGAAGAAATATCGCATTTGCATACGGGTAGCCTGGTACCACTTTTGCCAGAAGCAGAAAAAAAAATTATCGTAACAGTTAATAATCAACGTTATGCAAAAGGAGAATTAATCCAGATTGGTGATCAGCTTGCTGTAGAGATCACCGAAATTTATTTTGAAAAAGATAAATAATAATGATAGATAATGATGTATCACTAATTGCTTTCTTATCTTTTGTGACAGTCGTCCCCTTTATTGTGGCAGGAGGGACCTGTTATATAAAATTTTCTATCGTTTTTATCATGGTGCGCAATGCGCTTGGAGTGCAACAAGTTCCTTCAACCATGACATTGAATGGTATTGCACTCATTTTAGCCATGTTTGTTATGACACCGGTGACAAGAAATATTTACAGCTATTTTCAAAGTAATAAAATAGATTTTACCAGCCAATCATCGGTCAATAAATTTATGGATACCGGTTTATCTGGATATAAGGCTTATTTGCGTAAATACGCTGATACTGAATTAACCGCTTTTTTTGAGAAAATACAGGGTAAGCGCACCCTGGTAAGTGGTAATGATAGTGGTGAACAGGAAGAAGAAATGGATTCGCTATTTTCTTTATTGCCTGCTTATGCATTAAGCGAAATAAAAGATGCATTTATTATCGGATTTTATATTTATTTACCTTTTGTGGTTATTGATTTGGTAATTTCCAGTATTCTTTTGGCGTTAGGAATGATGATGATGAGCCCGGTAACACTTTCGGTGCCGGTAAAACTGATTCTTTTTGTAGCCATGGATGGCTGGGCCCTGTTATCAAAAGGGCTTATTCTGAAATACATGGATTTAGTCAATGCATAGCATCAATAGACCTAAAAATATCATGTTCATACCCTTAAGGGTGGAGGTCTCATGGAAAATATTTTTTATGCCAGTAATAAAGCCATGTTCCTGATTGTCGTATTGTCTGCAGGGCCAGTAGCGGTAGCAACAGGTGTTGGCCTTATCGTGGGTTTAATACAAACAGTAACGCAATTACAGGAGCAAACGTTGCCCTTTGGTTTGAAATTACTGGCGGTATTTGGCTGTTTATTTGCCATTTCCGGTTGGTTATCTGACAAGGTTCTGAACTTTGCCACGGAGGTTTTTCAGATAGCTTTAACGAGCTGACCATGGCAATTCAGGGTGCATCCTTGGCATGAATGAACAGGTTATATTAATTGCCATGGCTTATGTTCGTATTGGGCCGGTTTTCTATTTATTACCTTTTTTTAATGACCGTTTTTTAAGCGGTCTCGTTTTCAAGAATGTACTGATATATTCAGTCATTATTGGTATGTGGCCATTAATTGCACCTACGCCATTGGTACTCGAAAATACTACCATCCTGATGCTGATCAGTGGTGAGTTATTTACCGGCCTGGTACTGGCATTTGTAATCTGTGTTCCTTTCTGGGTTGCCAGTAATATAGGCGAATTGATCGATAACCAGCGTGGGGCAACTATCAGCGATACCATTGATCCTTCCAATGGGGTTGAAACATCAATACTTGGCGCATTTGTTAATTTCTTCTGCAGTGTTATTTTTCTCATTTATGATGGTATGCTTATGTTGCTGGAAGCGCTGGCGGCCAGTTATCAGCATATTCCTTTTGGCACGATAATGACGCACTTTAATTGGTATGCAATGGGGGAATGGCTGAATGGCATGGTAGCTCGCAGCCTGATATTATCTTCACCTGTTTTGGTGGTGATGTTTTTGTGTGAAGTGGCCTTGGGTGTTTATTCTCGTTTTTGTCCACAGTTAAATGCATTCTCATTGTCACTGACCATTAAAAGTATTGTTGCTTTCTCTGTATTCATTATTTATTTTACTACCGGATTGCCTGATGAATTAATAAGTCTGTTTGATATGAATAATTTCTATCAAATGTTGGTACCTTAAGCAATGGCAGAAAAAACAGAACAACCCACGGAGAAAAAGCTCAGGGATTCGGCCAAAAAAGGGCAAACATTTAAGAGTAAAGATTTAACAGCAGCGATTGTGTTATTTTGCGGTATTGCTTTTATTGGTAACGGTCTTAGTTTTTTATCCTTTAGTGAATTAGTCAAGGATATATTATTATACCCGGGTTCTATTGATATTAAGCACTATATTCATACCCTGATGGGAATTTATTTTACCATAGTGTTACCTGTGATTGGTATTTGTCTTTTTTCAGGTGCGCTGTTTGCCTTATTTCAAAGTAAATTCCAGCTGGCCACGGAAGCCGTAAAACTGGATTTTAATAATGTTAATCCCATATCCGGGTTTAAAAAAATATTTAGCCTGCGTTCAGTAAAAGAAATTATTAAGGCTTTGCTTTATTTAGTAGTTTTTTGTACTGCTATCTATGTATTTTACATTTTGTACCGTCGTGAAATTTTTATGATTTACCGTAGCAGCATCGTTACATTAATCAACGAATTTATCTCAATGGGTGTGACTTTTGTTTTTATTTTTTTAGCCACTTCTCTGTTGGTATTGCTTTTTGATGCACTGGCAGAATATTTTCTTCATGTTAAAGATCAAAAAATGGAAAAACATGAAGTTAAGAAAGAATATAAGGAATCGGAAGGAAACCCTGAAATTAAAAGTGCCCGTAAACAGGCGCATTTTGAATTATTATCGGAACAGACTAAATCCAATGTAGCCAGTTCTGAATTTGTATTGGCGAACCCAACGCATATTGCAATAGCCATTTATTTTGATCCCGATGTCATTGAATTGCCTTTTATTGCAGTACGTGCCACTAATGCTCAGGCACTGGCGGTTATTGCTTATGCACAGGAAGTGGGTGTGCCTGTTGTCAGGGATGTTCGTATTGCACGCAATATCTATTTTAGCCACCAGTTATACAGTTTTGTGCGTGATGAGGCCTTGATTGATGTCATGAGGATCCTGCTCTGGTTAAAACAAGTCGAATTCAGCGGTGCTGATTACCGCAACGAACGTCTTTTTAGTCCTATAGAAAACTCTCTGACGCCTCAGGATATAACACAGAAGTAATAAAGTATAATTAAGAAAGCTAGAAATTTTTTTGAAAAATTTTTTAATTAGGGCGATTTGTTACAGTGCGTTATGAAATAAGGGTCTATTCTAATAGAACTTTAACAGAAAGTATGATTTTTTGGGGGATGTTCCGAATGAACGATACTGAAAACCTTAATCAGCAACCGGATGATGAATTTGTTGCTAAATTGTTTAAATCCATTGAAGGAGGGGCGACCTTAAGAGAAATACAGGGTATTCCTGAGTCTTTTATGAAAGGGATTTATACCTATGCTTATGAATTTTATCATCAGGGACGCTTGGACGATGCAGAGGTTTTTTTCAGATTTTTGTCCATCTATGATTTCTATAATCCCGACTATATTATGGGGCTGGCAGCGGTTTACCAACTTAAAAAGCGTTATGAAAAAGCCCTTGAGCTGTATGCCCTTGCCGATGCGCTGAACAAAGGTAAAAAAAACTACAAGCCTCTTTTTTATGCCGGGCAATGTAACATCATGCTCAGAAAGGCCGAGCAGGCCAGGCAGTGTTTCGAAATGGTTATTGAGTATTCCGATAATAACGAATTAAAAGCCAGAGCAACGGCGTATTTGGAAACTTTGAAAGGCCAGCAGACAGCAAAAGCAAACCCTGCATCGACAGAACAATAAGCATATAACTTTTATTACACAGTAGGTTGTGGTCACAGGTTAGTTTTAGGAGGTATATTATGAACGGTCCAGTCAATTCGTCTTCAGGAAGGCTCAATCAGGCTATAGTCAATAGTATCCTGGAAAAAACACGTGATCCTGATATGCAGCCTCAGGTCATTATGGAAAAGGCAAATCAGGCATTTACTAAAGTGGCAGCCAAATATGCCTCTGAAGACGCAGAAAACAAACAGCAGCCCGGTGCCTGGCAGTCTGATCCCAATGCCCCTGAATTAGAAAAACCTGATCAAAATGCCGTCAGACAGGCGCTTCAGGAAGCCGCTCAGCGGGAGAAAAAAAATGAGGTTGCCGGGAAAACACAAACCGGGCAGGGTCAGGAAGCAAAGAGAGCAGAGGATCAACCGCAATCAGCAAAAACACAAACCGGGCAGGGTCAGGAAGCAAAGGGAGCAGGGGATCAACCGCGATCAAGCTCCTTTAAAGACAGTAGTACGCAGCAACAACAAACTGGGATGACCAGAGACAATACCTCTGACGCTGCACAGGGGGATGTTGCAACGCGTGGGCAAAGCCAGACGCTCAGTAAAGCACAAACCCAGCAGTTTTCTGATGCCCGGCAGTCTTCTAATGCAAAGAATCCAACCCGTCTGATGAATGATACCGGTGGCAGTGTTTCAGAGAATATGGCTGATAGTGCTGACACTGCTGATAACAACCAGTTAACAAAATTTGTCAGCAGTAATGTCAAAAATCAGGGACAGAGTGAAAACGCACGCACAAATTCGCAGCCTAAGCCTAAAGCAGCACTCTTGCAGGATCCTGCAGCAAAAGAGAATAAACTGGCCACTGATGCCCAGTCTGCGGCCACTGTGATGCAGGCCAATAAAAATAGCGCAGTTGACGAACTTGAAGAAACCACAGAAACCCAACAGGCTTTTTCTGATAGCGATACCGGTAGCAGCATCCCGTTAAGCAACAAGGCCGCCATGGGTCTGTTGTTTGCTCAGGTAATGGATATTATCAATAAGAATTCCATTCAAAACATGCTAGGAAACATGAATGCGTTGCTGGCAGCAGACCAGACAGCCTCAGATGATTTTCAGCAACAAGCCGATGCAATAGGTGGTATGGAGGCTAAAAATAAGGAGTTGCAAGATAAGGTCACTGATGCCAATAAGCAGCTGTATACTCTCGAACAATTAAGCGAAAAGGCCAATGAGAGAGCAGAGAAGGCAGCAGCAGCGGCGGCGGCCAATCCGAATGATGCGAATCTTCAGGCGCAAGCGAAAGCGGCTGCGCAAGAGGCAGAGACAGCAAAAAGTGCGGTGACGGCACAACAGGAAATAGTGAAGGGTTTGAATGGCCAGCTTGCGGGCAGTTTCAAGACGATTGCCGATGCACAAAAGAAATTTCACGATGATTTATCTGCTTATAACACTCAGCACAATAACCAGCTGACGGCACAAATGCAGCCGAATAATTACACCTCTGCGGCCCAAATGGCGCTGGTTATGGCGCAGTTCATGGCCATTATGGACAAAAACAGTCTTGATGAGCTGAATGCGGCAATGGAAAAAAATAAGCTCATTCGAGAGGCTCAAATTGCCGATGATCAAAAGAAGCTAGCCGAAGCGGCAGAGCAGAAAAGAAAAGCGGATACAATGGGCTGTATCTCCAAACTGATTGGTGCCCTTATAACAGTAGTGAGCTTTGCGGCTGCCATTTTTACAGGGGGAGCGAGCCTGGTTTTAGCCAGTATCGGGCTGGCGCTACTGATAGCAGATACTGTTCTGGAAAAAACGGGAAACCAAACCATCACCGGACTTTTTATGGAAAAAGTCATGAAACCCTTTTTAGATCTGATGACGAAGATAGCCAAAGAAATTATTAGAAGCCAGCTCCCCCCGGGAACACCCGATCCTCCATGGCTTGATACCGCAAGTGCCATTCTTGGTACAATAATAGCGGCGATAGTTATTATTGTCTTGGTGGCGGCAGGTATGAAAGCCGGTGGTGCGTTGTTAGGTAAAATGGCGGCTTCTCAGGCTGGACAATCTGTGGCTAAAGTGGCTTCTCAGGCTGGACAATGGGCCAGCAACGCGGCTCCTGCATTAGTCAATGGATTTAAAGCAGCACAAGTTTCCGGTGCCACGCTCAAAAATCTTCAGATTGCAACTAAAGTTACCCAAGCTTCAGGAGCTGTCGGGGTAGCCGGGGTGAATACCGCGGGTTCTATCTATAACGCGCAATTTGAAAAAAATGTCGCTGATCTCAGCTTTGGGGAAAGAATGTTAACAGCAACCGCAGCTATGACGCAGATTGACATAGAGTTACGCAAGGGCATAAAGAAAATGATGACGGATGTTATGGAACAGATGACGACAGTGATAGAAGGTAAACAGGAGTTAGGCAAAACTATCCTTAGCAACAGGCCTATAGCGTCTTGATACTGTCAGAGATTATTACTTAATTTGTTATATCAGGAGGTTATTATGAATAACATCAATATAAACAGGTCGATACCCGTTTCTATCCACCAGCCACTGGAGCATGTGGCTACCTCAGGGAGTCGGATAGACTCTGAGGCTATGGAAAAGTTAAGAAAGGATATTGCACAGAGCAGTTCAGAGAAAGTGCAATTATCCCCTGAGCCTGCAGGTACACCCCAGCAAAAACAGGATGCTGTTAATTTCTATAATGATAATCATCAAATGATCGAAGGTAATCTGGCTGCTTTGGGTGGTATCAGTATCAATAAGAATTTTTCTTTTCTCTCTCCGGGTCAGGGTATTCAGGCTAATCAAGGGGATGATCTGGGTATTCCCGGTACACAGGCTGGAAAGCCTGTGGATGGGATGACTATCCTGCAGGCTGTGCTTAATCCACAACCCAGTAAAGATACGGCTCACGCCAATGATTATTCAGCGGCTGAAGAAGGATTGAATAACGTTATTGATGATGTAATGGGAGTGGTATCTGGCATAGCGGATGAGAAGCTGGCTGCCGTTGCGGCGGCAGTCTTACCCAATGTCAAAAATGTTATCGGTAATGCACTGAATATTGCCTCTGAAGTGAACAATGGTGGCACGCCCACTGCCATAGCTAGCAATGCCATGAAGGCACTGAGTGCGATCATGGAGGCGATATCCGGTGTCGTGACGGCGACTATGGGTACAGAAGTTTCTGCAAAGATTTCTGCCATATTGGGAACAATCAGTAAGGCATTGAATGGGGCGTCTGAGGCTGTCAGTCAAGGTAAAGATCCTTTTAAGACGGCAGGTAAGGAATTAGCTATTGCTACTGAGCAGGCAGGGAAGATGGCAGGAGATGGTGAAGTTTCTCAACAGGCCGCGGCGGTACTCCCACATGTTAATGGTATTATGCAAAATTCACTGAATATGGCCTCTCAGGTAACCCAGGGCAATGGCGATGTTACTACCCTGACTCAATCTTTAGGTGGTGTGGTAACGGGGATGTCGGATCTGGTTTCTACCAGCACGGATAAAGAGGTTTCTTCTCTTGTTTCCAGTGCATTAAAGCCTATGGCCATCGTGATGAAAATGGATCCGTCAGTAATAAGTGCGCTCGATGTCCAGGGAGAGCTGAATAAAAGTAGAAAGTTGTCCCTTGAACAGGAAGCAAAACTAAAGCAGATTGAGGGAGATGCTTCGGTACTGCAACAGCAAAAAGCAAAAGAGGAAGCGGTAACGCGCATGGCGGGTAACATAACAGGTGCCATCGCGAGTGGGGCAGCCAGTGTTGGCGGCGCAGCGAAGAGCGTCAAGGCTAACGCAGGTGCAAGCAAGGCGATAACGGCCCACGAAGCAAAACTGTCCGCACTTCAGTCCCGCCAGACTGCCCTTCGTGCAGAGCTAAAAGCGGATGCTAATTTGCCTCGTGGTACTCCAAGGATGGCATCAGAGGTACGGGCCAGTAAAACTCAAGAGATAAAACAGCTGGATGCGGATATCCAAAAAATACAAGCCGAACATAAGGTGGTATTAAATAAAACAGAGGCATCAAGCAAGAAAGGAGATGTTATTGCTGCCTTCGGCCAGGGAGCAAACGTGGTGAGTACGACCTCAGCAGAAGTGTCAGCAACGGATGCCAGGGTTGAACAAATGAAAGCAGAACGCGCTCAAAAAGTATTGGCGCAGGGCCAGGATAATGCCCGTCGTACGACAGATGAAATTGATAAACTCAAGGACAGTATGAGAGATATCATGCGTCAGGCATCGGATAGTATTAATTCGTTGTACCAGAGTATCAAAATATAATCATTACCTTATCAGGGATGATAAACAGCATTCATTACAGGTAGGATGCTGCTATCTTTTTAGTTGAAATCACAAAACAGGCATGAGTTTATCTCATTGCCTGTTTTGTTTGTCATTAAGGAGTCATTTATGTCGGATACTCGTATCACTACTGCAGAGATGCGCAAACCTATCCCCATCAGCCAGCCAGAAAATAACCCGTCAGCTGTAGAGCATGCCCCGCATGCTGCAAAATTAGGTGACGTGATTGATGTCAGCCAGCAGCAAATTGATGCCGGGCCTGCAGGGTTAAGAGATGCCGGGATGCAGGTGCTTGATGGTGCCCGCGCGGCGGGTCAGCTTTTTGAAAAGCTCAGTGGTCGATCGCTACTGGATGAGCCAGTGCAAGAAGCCCCACGGCTGGATATGTTGAGGACTGGGCTTGACTATGCCATCAAAAATCTTGCCAGTATCCGGCCAGTGACCATAACAAATTCAGCCGCAGTCAATAGCAACAATATTGAACATCTGCATAATGCCGCCAGGCAGTTGAAGACGGCCCAGCACCTTTACAGTCAGCAGCAGTCCACCACGGGAGAACGTGTCGCCAGATCACTGGTGGGTGCCGGGGCTTATTTTCCAGATAAACCTGTTCCTGAGGATCTTTCTGAGCCCAGCCCTTGGACGCCAGGGGGGGATTTTGATATGTTCTGGACAATGCAACAGCAGATTGGGCAAATTAACACCAATTATATTAAAACCTATCAATATATGATGGGAGGTTTTAAGCCACCTGACGGGAGTAGCAGACCATCTGATAACCCTAATCTTCAGGTTGACATAACTCCCGAGGGAGGTTATACGCAATTTTTTACTGATCTGACGAAGTATATGGGAGAAAAAACCAAGTATCTTACTGCCAGTAGTGACACTGGGAAGATCAAATTTAAGTTCACTGAGTTTAAACAGTATTTCGAAGAAAATATGAAAAAATATACCACGAAGCCGCCCGCCACTAATATCATTATCACGGATAGCGAAGGCAAACAAAAAACCCAGTACCTTTATCCGCTCACTGCATTTGACTATTATCCTGATACGACACCAGAGCAACAAAAGGAGCTGCTGACGAGCTGGACAACGAATTTAGGAGCTGGATTTCGCCTCAAGGATATTGGTAGGGGTGTTCAGATCTGGATAGATACCACCATAGTGCAGGATATGTTAG
>JACCDN010787397.1_pt1 | contig 28386 bp, 28 predicted proteins | sample 7441691 | NCBI WGS metagenome assembly JACCDN01 (sample SAMN15323439, study PRJNA562643) | freshwater metagenome | isolation source: river surface water | place: USA:Blue River Watershed | collected 2017-08-16 | reverse complement strand
GCACCAGCACCAGCACAACCTCCTCAGAATAACGAAGCTTTACAAATATCCAGAAACATCACATATAGTCCTTGTGATGGTAGATTTCCAATTGTTGACTTTTTACATCAATTAAGTATTCTAGATGGATATTCTTATATATCTGAAAAAGAATTAACTGAATATAAATATGCTAAAGGTATTTATTAAACATTAGTTCAATTGTACATTTTATATAAAAAAAAATTGTTTAACTATTTTATAAATTACTTTTACTTTACTTATTATATTTAATTAATATTACTTGATATTATAACATTTCTTGTTTTAAGATTAATAATAACATTTCTATCAAATTCATCATAAAAATTATTAATAATTTCTTGATTTGAATCAATATTTTTAAAATTAATATCTGTAACTTCATCAAATTTACTCTCATAATGATGTCCAAAAGATAATATTTCTAGACTTGTTGGTAAATTATTTATTTTTTTAAGCAATGGTATATCACCACAATATAATCTTTTTAAATTTGGAGGTAAATTATCTAAAACTTCAATTAAACAATTTATACAATTTAATTCTTCTAAATTTTCTGGTAAATTATTAAATTTTCTAAATTTTGATAGATTATTGCAATGTAATATTTTAAGTGAATTTGGTAAATTATCCAATGATGTTAACATCCAATTTTGATGACAATATAAAGTTTCTAATTGTGCTGGTAAATTATCTAAAGATAGAATATTACAAAAACCACAATCTAAAAATTTTAAATTTGCAGGTAAAAAATCTAAATATTTTAATTCGTAGTTATATGGACATAATAATTGTTCTAATGAATTAGGTAAATTATCAAGTGATTTAATATTATTGATTGAACATAATAAAATTTTTAATTTATTAGGTAAATTATCTAATTTTTTAATTGAATTATTATAACAATATAATTCTTCAAGTGAATCTGGTAAATTATCTAAAGACACAATATTATTATGTTCACAGTGTAATATTTTTAATTTTGGAGGAAAATTTGTTATTGAACTAATTTCTAAATTAGTACAATATAAAATATCAACATAATTATAATTAAATAAATCAAGTACATTATTAACTTTTTCTGTTAATCTTAATATATGCTTATTTGGATACTTTTTGTACATTTCATCCACAGTAATATATTTACTCATAATTTTACAAGGTATAATTATATAAATTTATTTATTATTAAATAAAATTAATTTTTTATCTTAAAATCTATCATCATCATTATCTTCATCACTTTCACTACGATGATAATCATCACTATCAGTAAAAGAATTTCTTTCATCTTCTTCAACATATAAATACCTTTGATCAATATAAATATTTACATATCTATCAAAATAATCTTTACATTCAATTTTATTTTGAACAGAATTAGCTAAATTATATTTTTCACAATTATACCCAATAACAAATTCTTCAACTAATGGTAAATTTTCAATTTTAACAAGTCTATAATTTTCATCACAACATAATTTTTTTAAATTTTGGGGTAAATTATCTAAATTTTCTAAGGAACAATTTGAACATTGTAGTTTTTCTAAATTTTCTGGAAGTTTATTTAATTCAGTTAAATTAATTAATCCATTACAAGATAATATTTTTAATGTACTTGGTAATTTATCAAGTGATGTTATTTTAGGATTAATATAACAATGTAATTCTTCTAAATTCACAGGTAAACAATCCAAATTAGCTATTGAACATTCACCACAATCTAAAAATTTTAAACTAGAAGGCAATAAATCTAAATTTGTTAGTTGTGAATTATGTGAACATTTTAAAACTTCAAGTGAATTTGGTAATTTATCTAAATTTTTAATAGGATTACCATAACAAGATAACATTTTTAAACCACTAGGTAAATTATCTAATGTTTCCACATTATTATAAGCACAATCTAATAATTCTAAAGTATCTGGTAAATTATCAAAAAATTTAATTTTAGTTCCCACACAGGATAATTTTGTTAATGTTTTTGGAAAATTAATTATTTCAGTAATTATACAATTTTGATTAATACAGTGACATAATAATATTTCAACATCATTATAATTAGCTAAATCTAATATAGTTTCATTATGATTTTTTATTTTAATAATATTTTTTCCAGGATTTTGTTCCTGTATATGTTCTAATTCATGTGTAAAGTACTTGTGTGACATTTTATTATAAACTTTTATTTATATAAATATAAGTATTATTAAACAAAATCAATTTTTTAATTATTATCTATTTGTACATTATTTAATTGTATTGGTGTTAAACTTTTAACTTCTAAAGTATAATCAACTAAATCTACAATAGGATATTCTGAATAATCCGCTTTTGACCTTGCTAGATTTCTTCTTGAATCTACATTTAGACAATATCTATCAAGTTTAATCCAAAAATCTATTGGAAACAATTTATCTAAATCATTTGAATTGTAAATTTCTTCTTGAGTACTAAAAGTAATTTCTAAAGTAATTGTGAATGTACCAATAGTTGGTATAATTAAAAAATCACTTAAACCAGAAACCTTATAACCAAAATCATTTGTTACAAATTCTAAATCAAATGTATCAAAATTATAAATATAATTTTTGTTTATAAATTCAAAAGATTCCAGCTTTAAAATAATTTTATCAACATGATATTTGGAATTATTACATAATAAATAAATATTTGAAACAGCATCTATATTTAGATTAAAATTATTAACAGATTTATATTGGAAATTATTATCTAATTTAATTATTTTTTGAATTGGAATTTTATAGGTTTCTGAAACAATATCAAAAATTTTATTTTTATATAAATTATTTCCATAATTATCATAATTATTTGGATAACCACCTTTGCCTTTACCAGCTTCCATAACAGTAAAAGATAATAATTTTTCATAACTATAAACGTCTAATTCTGAATTATAAAAATCAGTTGTATTAGAATTATTTTTAATATGTGTTAAATTTACCATTTGATATCTATTTGTTTCATCAGAACTATAAATACACATATTTGATTCAATAAAATTTTTTGAAAAAAATTCATTATTTACAGTTGTACCGGCCATTCCACTCAAAATTCTTAGTTTATTATTTTGTTCTTTTGATAATTCATCATTTATATTAAATTTCCAATCCATTTCAAAAAAATCATTATTATTTGCTATTTGAAAATATTCAGTCCATCTAAATTCTATTTGATAATTTATTATTTGCTCCACAATATCTTTATTTAAATTAAATACACACAAATATAATTTGTTGTTAAACATTTTTGAAAATGGTATATTATTATAACTAAATAAATGAGTATTTAATTTTAATTTACCGTAATATAAAGTACTTCCATTATTATAAACTTTATAATCATAATCTTCTAATATATTTGATTCTACATTATTAGAATCTTTTATACATAAACTAACTGTATTTACATTAGATTTAGCAAATTCAGGATCATAAATATATAAATCAAATAACCCAGTTATATTTCTTATTAAACAATCTAAAATATTAATTTGTTGGGTATGTTCCATTTAAAAGTTAATTATTAATATTATTATAATTTTAAATTATTGTCTTTTTATACATTATTATATCTTTGTGATAAAATTAAATTTTCTGGAAGATAATCAATTAAATCAGCGACAGGATATTCTGAATAATCAATTCTTGAGTTAAATAAATTTATTCTTGGTTCCTTATCCAAACAATATCTATCTAATTTAATCCAAAAATCAATTGGAAATAATTCGTCTAAATCATTTGATTTAATAATTTCTTCCTGAGTACTAAAAATAATTTCCAAATTAACTTGAAAACGACTAACAATTGGAATTACTAAAAAATCACTTAAACCAGAAACTTTATAACCATAATTATTTGATACAAATTCTAATTCAAATGTATCAATATGAAAAGTATGAGAATTATCTCCCCAATCATAAGTCTTCAAGTTTAAAATAATCTTTTCTACATTATATTTTAAATTATCACATAACAAATAAATATTTGAAATAGCATCAAAACCTGAAGAATTTATAATATTTATTGATTTATATTGAAAATTACTATCTAATTTTATTAATTTTTGAATTGGAATTTTATATCTTTCAGAAACAATTGGAAAAATTTTATTTTTAAAATAATTATCTGAATAAACTAATAAATCAACTATTCTAATACAATCATACACATCAATTTCAGAATTATAAAAATTAGTTGTGTTGGAATCACTTGAAATAATGTGAGATAAATTAATTAATTGATATATATTTGATTGGTCTGAACTATAAATATATGTGTTTGAATCAATAAAATTTTTTGAAAAATATAAATATTTATAATTACCTTTTACACCAACTAATCCACCCATAAAACATAGTTTAACATCCTGTTTTTTTGATTCATCAGCTAAATTAGTTGTTAGTGAAGTAGTATTATTTAGTGTCCAATCCATTTCATAATAATTATTATCAAAATTATAATCAGCTAATTGAAAATTAAATTCATTCCAAATAAATTCAATTTTATAATCAATTATTTGTTTTATAATATCTGTGCTAATACTTAATATACATAAATATAATTTTTGATTATATAATTCTGTAAATGGTATATTTTCATAACTAAACAAATGGACATTTGATTTTAGTTTACTATCGTATATAATAGCACCACCAATATAAACTTTATAATTGTAACCTTCTAATATATTTGATTCTGTATTGGTTGAATCTTTTATACACAAACGAACTATATTTATGTTGTATCTTGTAAATTTAGGGTCAAAAATATATAAATCAAATGTTCCTAATATATTTCTAACTACACAATCAGATATATTAATTTGTTCAACATATTCCATTTAATAATTAATGTTTAATATAAAAAAATACTTAAATAATTTTTATAAATATTACAAACTATCAAAATATTCTTCATTAGCACTTAAAACTTTTGCAACAATATATCCTTTTCCAGGAATGGTTTCATCTGCAATCCACTTTAATTTATTAAGTGAATGTGCATGATTACATAATATTTCACATTTAACTAATGTAAATATTTTTTTATTATCTGGATATTTTTTATAAAATTTGTTTAAATCTGCACCTCTTAGTTTATATTCAGGAACACAATCTGTTATTAAATAAGTATATAGACTATCAATTGCCTCAATCATTAACTCATTTTTAGGTTTTTCAAATTTAGGTGGTTTTACAACAGCTTTTTCTTCTAATTTAATAATTGCAATATCATCCTGTTTTGTACTGATAATTTCAGTTGGTTTAGATTCTTTAGGTTCAACTAAAATAACTTGTTTAACAGGTAATAATTGTTTAGCTGAAGGTTTAGATAACTTTTCATTTTTACTTGAATTATTTGTATTATTTTTATTAATAACTTTACTGTCATTTTTACTTAAATTATTAGAATTATTTGTATTATTAGAATTAGTAACTTTTTTATTATTTTTACTTGACAAATTTAATAAATTATCAAGTTTATTTTGATACATAGTACAGTTATATTTATCATTTATTTTTTTATAAATAATACAAATAGTTTTAAGAATAATAGCTTTTGATTTATTATATTTTAGTTTATCTATGATATTTAAACAAGCTTTAAAAACTTCTAAAGCCTCTTCAAATAAATGTGACAAATATAATAAATGTCCTTTTATACTTAATAAAACTGCTTCATCATAATTTGGTTCATTATCCAATTTATTAATAACTATACTTTTTAATTCATAATCAACAATAGTTAAAGCAAGTGTATAATCTGAATTATTAATTTTTTTCATAATAAGACTATATAATAAATGATTTATTTTTGTATCATTTAAATTAAAAGGTAAGTAATCTATTTTTTCAAGTTTAATAGAAATTTTAACTTCATTATCTTTTTTAGTTTCAAAAACAAGTAAATCATAAAATATATCTAAAGTTTTAAATTTAACAATAGTTGTATATTTGATATTAAAAAGTTGTATGTATCTATTTGATATTTTTTTACTCCAAAACCAAAATTCCAAACATATATTCTTTTTTAAAGCTAATTCTAAAATATCAGTTATCCTAGATTCTAAATTTTTATCTCTTATAACTAAAATTAATTCCTTAATTAAATCATCTTGTTCTTCATTTTCATTAGTTTCTAGATTATTTAAATAATAATAAACCTTATCTAAAAGTACAAAATCAGAATCATTAGTATTACAATAATAAACATTATCTTCAATATTTTCAATATCTTTATAATTTTTAATTTTTAAATGTTGCCAAATAGGATTAGATTCTTCGTAGTTACCAATAAAACAATTATATTTGATTGTTCTTGACATTTGAATTAATTGTATCAAATTAGAACAATTAATTTTTAATTTTTCATTTGAATAAAGATATTTTGCAGTAAAAACTAAATAATTAACATCAATAAATAATGCAATATTTTGTTTTCTTAAATTATTAATAAAATCTTTTAATAATTTATTATCATTAGAAAATACATTTATAGCACTTTTAAATTGTTCTATTGAATCATTAACACCCTTAATTGTTAAAGTTGTTTCATTTTCATTGATATTTGTAGTAGCAATTACACCAAAATAACTTTGTAAAGTTTTTATAGTTAGTCCATTATTACCAATAAGGGCATTAGTATTAGTATTAATAGTTATTGTTGATGTTTTAACAAACTCAAAATTTGCTACAGTATAATTAATAGCATCTAAAATACGTTCAATTTCTTCTGGTTTAAATATATATTCATAACAATTATGATAGTTAATTTTTAGTTTAGATGGATAATCACTCCATCTCAAAGTAATATTTGACAATCTTACTATTTGTTCTAAAAAATAATCTTCATTAAATAAGTATATATGTCTAATTGTGGTCAAGTCAATTATTGTATCCCTATTTTCAAGAATAAAGTTATCCTTAGTAATAATTTGATTAATTAACTTGGAGTTATTAGTAATAATATTACTATTACTATTACTATTACTATTCATTTTTCATTTATATTCAGTTTGTTTGTAGTACCATTAATATTTATATATTAGTATTAATAAAATTCAATTTTTATTAGTATAACCTATTTTTATAAATAAATAATGCAATTAAGGATTTTGATTAACAATTAAATCTTCCATTTCAAGTCTAACTTCATTATTTGGTTGTAAATTACCATTAAGATATTGTTCTTTTACTGGTATTCCATTTTCTGACAAATAATCAACTAAATCAACTATAGGATATTCGGAATAATTGTCTTTGTCTTTAAACATTTTTTTTCTTGGAATAGAATCTATACAATATCTATCTAATTTAATCCAAAAATCAATTGGAAATAATTCATCTAGATTATTTGAATTAATAATTTTTTCATGGGTACTAAAATTTATTTCTAAAATTACTGAATGATTTAAAATATTGGGTATAATTAAAAATTCACTCAAACCAGATATTTTATATCCAAAATCAGTTAAAACAAATTCTAAATCAAAAGTATTAACAGTTTGAATAGGAATATTATTTTGAAAATCTGTAACTACCTTATTTATTAATGTAATATTTGTAACTGTATATTTGGAATTATCACACAATAAACATACATTAGAAAATGCATCAGATAATGCCCATAATTGATTAACAGATTTATATTCAAAATTATTTTCTAATTTAATAATCTTTTGAATTGGAATTTTATAAGTTTCTGAAAAAGCTTCATAAAATTTTTGTTTTACATTTGTATTTTTAGATTCTTCTTCTATTTTATTTTCTTCAGTTTGGTTTGACAAACATTTTAATAATTTTCCATCAGAATATACGTCAAGCTCCAATTCATAAAAATTTATTAAACCTATATCTTTTAAATGATTGTAATTAATAATTTGATGTACATTTGTTTCATCTGAACTATAAATATTTTTATTAGATTCAATAAAATTTTCTGAATAATTTTCAAAATATTCAGATGCCCCAAGCATACCTGCTGCAAAACGTATAAATAACTGGGTATCTTGATTATTTTCAGATACTTCTGAATTGGTATCTTTTGTAAAACTCCATTTCATTGAAAACCCAATAAAATCATTATTTGCAAATAAATTATTAGATTCAGTCCACTTGAATTCAATTATATAATGGAGTATTTGTTCAATTGTTTCTTTATTAATATTTAATAAAACAAATACTAATTTATGTAAGTAAAGTTTACTAAAAGGTATATTTGTATATTTGAATATATTGACATTTGATTCAAATTTTCCATAAAATAAAAGTGACGAAGAAGTATATATTCTATAGTTACAATTTTCTAATAAATCAGATTCAACTCCATCTGGATTTTTTAAACTTAAACTAATATTTTTTATATTAAATTTTTGAAATTCTAAATTACTAAGTATTATATCAAATGTACCTGAATGATTTCTAACCACGTTATCTAAAATATAATTTTGACTTGAATGTTCCATTTTTTAAATGTAAACTTTATTAATTTATTAGTATTATTACTAATAATCAATTTTTTTATAAAAAATTAAAAATATTAATTGATATCAACATAAATTATATTTGATATTGGATTAGGGATTAGGATTAAATCTTGTATTATTTATAATATCCGGATGATTTAGATAATCAACCAAATCAATAATAGGATATTCAGCATAATCATTTGTTCTAATAGCAATAAATCTTCTTGGATCAATATGTAAACAATATCTATCTAATTTAATCCAAAAATCAATTGGAAATAATTCATCCAAATTATTTGAATTAGAAATAATAATTTCTTCTTGAGTATTAAAAGTAATTTCTAAAATCGTTATATTCGAATTAAGATTTGGAATAATTAAAAAGTCACTTAAACCTAATATTTTATATCCATAATTAGTTAAATTAAATTCTAAATCAAATGTATCCGATAGAATAATTAAATTATTTTGAATAATTTTTTTTATTAATGTAATTTTTTCAATATTATATTTTAAATTATTACATAATAATTGGATATTTGAAAATCCATCAAAAAATCCCCACAAATAATTTGTAGATTTGTATTGAAATTTATTTTCTAATTTAGTAATTTTTTGAATAGGTACTTTAAAAGTTTCAGAAAAAACTTCATAAATTTTTACTTTATTATTAACATCATCATACACAATTGTTTCTTGATTCAATAAATTTTTAACTAATTTATTATCAGAATAAATATCAATCTCTGATTCATAACAATAAGTAGAATTTATATAATTATCTTTTGCAATATGATTATAATTTATTAACTGATATGTATGGGATCCATCATAACTAAAAATATTCTTACTCGATTTAATAAATTTTTCAGTATAAAATTCAAAATGTTTTGATGTACCAAATAAACCAGCAAAAAAACGTAACTGAAGAGGATTAGGATTTATATCAGGATTATCTTCTTCCTGCAAACCACAACTCCAATCCATAAAATATCCAAATCCAGTATCACGAAAGTTTTTATTTGATTCTGTCCACTTAAATTCAATTCGATAATTGATTATTTGTTCGATTATTTCTTTTTTTATATTTAATAAAACAAATATTAATTTATGGTATATAACCATACTAAAAGGTATATCCTCATATTTAAATAAATGGGTATTTGATTTTAATTCACCATCATATAAAAGAGAAGAATGAGCATAAAATCTATATTTGTTACCATCTAATAAATCAGATTCATCTTCATTAGGATTTAACAAATTAAAATAAAGTTTTTTTACATTAAATTTTTGAAATTCTAAATCTTTAAGTACAATATCAAATGTTCCTTTATGATTTCTAACTATATAATCAGAAATATTTAATTGTAAAGTGTGTTCCATTTTTTTATATATAATATTTTTATATTTATAAATTATTTTTAAATAATAAATTTTTATAAAAAGTTATTTGGTTGTAAATATAAATCAATTAAATTTATAATTGAATAATTTGATTCAGAAGACCTATTAATTGCCATTTTTCTTCTTAGTGGTGTATCTAAACAATATCTATCTAATTTTATCCAAAAATCAACAGGAAAATATTCATCAATATTAAAATTAAAATTATTTAACTTAATAATTTCTTCTTGTGTACTAAAAGTAATTTCTAAAGTAGTTGTATTATTTTGCATATTTGGTATAACTGAAAAATTATCTAAATTTAATACTTTATATCCAAAATCTGTTGGTTCAAATTCTAAATTTAATTTATCAATTTGGTATTTGATAGGATTTTTATTAATACTATCAAATTCAATTAATTTAGCTACCAAAGTAATATTTTCAACTATATATTTAGAATTATCACATAACAAATGTATATTTGAAAATGCATCAGAATTAGACAACAAATTATTATAGGACTTGTATTTAAAGTTATTTTTTAATTTTATAAGTTTTTCTATGGGAATTTTATAAGTTTCTGTAAATATTTCATAAATTTTATCAGAATAAACTGAATTGTCGGATAGTTTTTGACTTTGCTCTTTAAAAAATGTTAAGATTTTATTTACAGAAAGTGTGTCAATTTCTGATTCATAAAAATTAGTTAAATACTCGTGTTCTTTTATATGATTTATATTTAATAATTGATATTTATTGGTTGAATCATAACTATAAATTTTTATATTTGATTTAATTAAATTTTCTGTATAATATTCATAACACAAACATCCAATCATTCCTGATAAAAATACTAAAGTTAAAGGTTCAATCATATTATTATTTACTTTATTTATTACTTCATAATCTAATTCATTTGGTAAATTAATACTCCATTTCATTTTATATCCATATGTTAAACAATTTGGATTAAATACTTCATTAGATTCAGTCCATTTAAATTCAATTTTATAATTGATTATTTGTTTAATAGTTTCTTTACTTAAATTTAACAAATTAAAAACTATTTTATTATAATACATTTTGGAAAAAGGGATGTGCTCATATTTGAATAAATGGGTATTGGATTTAAATTTTCCATCGTATAAAAGTAATCCAGAAGCATAAACTCTATATACCTTATCTTCTAGTAAATCAGATTCATTTGTATCAGGATTTTTTAAACTTAAACTAAGTTTTTTGATATTAAATTTTTCAAATTCTAAATCTGTAAGTATTATATCAAATGAACCTGAATAATTTCTAACTATATAATCAGAAATATTTAATTGTAAAGTGTGTTCCATTTTTAATATTAATTTAATAATTATTATATATTATTATAAATAATCAATTTTTATAAAAAAATTTAATTTTTAGTTAAATATTTAGTTAAATCAACTGTTGGATTATATGAATAAAAATCTTTTGCAATATTTCTACGTGGGTTTGTATCAAAAGTATATCTATCTAATTTAATCCAAAAATCAGCTGGGAGTGTAGAATCAAAATTTATTGTATCAATAATATTTCCTTGAGTAATAAAAGTAATATTAATACTTGAAGTAATAAATCCCCCAACATTTGGAATAATAGTAAAATTATCTAAACCAGATATTTTATAACCAAAATCTGTTGGTTCAAAATCTAATTGATATATATTAGGTCTTTCAATTAAATTATTACGATTATCATAAAATTTTGTCTTTGTCATCCAAGTAATTTTTACAATTTTATATTTTAAATTATCACATAATAATTGTATATTAGAAATTCCATCACAACCTGACCAAATATAATTAGTTGATGTATATAATAAATTATCTACAACTGTAATTTTTTGGATTGGAATTTTATAAGTTTCAGAATAAGCTTCAATTAATTTATTTTCTGAGTTATTTTGATTTTTAAATTCTTTAACTAAATATTTTATCATTTTAGAATTAGAATAAATATCAAATTCAGATTCATAATAATTTAATGTATTGGTATTAATATTATTATTAAAATTTATTAATTCAAATTGATTTGTTTCATCTGAGCTACAAATATTTTTACTTGATTGAATATAATTATCAGAATAAGATTCAAAATAATCAGAAGTTCCACATATACCTTCTAAAATAAGAAGATAATTAGAAATATCTTCAGTTGGTAAATTAGTGGTCCATTTCATTTTATATCCTCCAATATCTTTATCATTTATATTATGTAAATCATTTGAATTAAATTCAATATTTGATTCTGTCCACTTAACTTCAATTGTATAATTTAACATTTTTTTAATTGTTTCTTCAGATATATTAGAAAAAACTATATTAATATTGTAAAAAATAATTTTACTAAAAGGGATATCCTCATATTTGAATAAATGATTACCAGAAGTAAATTTTCCATCATATAAAAGTATTCCTTGAGCGTAAACTCTATAATTATTATCTTCTAATAAATCACATGAAACTTCATCAGAATTTTTTACAGACAAACTTACATTTTTAACATTATGTTTTTGAAATTCTAAATTAGTAAGTACTAAATCAAAAGTACTATAATTATTTCTTACTACACAATCAGAAATTTTTAATTTACTTGTATGTTCCATTTTAATTTATTTGTATTATTAATTTTTTAAGTAAATTTATATAATTATTATTAATCAATTTTTAATAAAATATTGAATTTTATATATAATATTTAAATTTAATATAATACCTATATTAAAATGAAGCAAATTAATAAATTTAGTGAAATAATAATAATACCAAATAGTTTGGTAGTGTTTGATATAGATGAAACTTTAATAAGATTTGATGGTATAAACTTTCATTGGTGGACAAATAATTTGAATAAATATTATAATGAGACTCAAGACCATGTGATATCTGAACAAATATGTTTAAAAGAATGGAAAGATATTATAGAAACAAAAAATCCTGAATTGGTTGATGATTTAATTCATGATTTTATTGTAAAATTAAAAGAAAATAATTGTCATATAATATTGCTAACCGCTAGAGATAAAGATTTACAAGACATTACTTATAAACATTTATCTCATGTAGAATTGTATTTTGAACATGTTTACTTTAATAATAAAAAAGGAGAAGAATTGTATAATATTTTTACAAATGATTATCAATCAATTGAAAATATTATTGTGATAGATGATATAAAAAGAAATTTAGATGATATTGCAAATAAATTTGCAGATACAAAAATTAATTTACATTTGTACAATATGATTTAGATAAATTTATTTATTTTTTTAATAGATTTTGGTAAAGTATTTAATGTCTTTATAATATCTGAATGACAATATAATATTTCTAAATTAGGAGGTAGTTCAAGTAATTCTAAATTACAACAAGAATTACAATTTAAAATTTTTAGTGTTTTTGGTAAGTTAACTATTATTTTCATTAAATTAGAACTACAATTTAAATTTTCAATACCTTCAGGTAAATTTTCTAATTTTTTAATAGAAGCAAAATTACAATTAAGAATTTTAAGTGGAGTTAATCCAGTTTGTTTATCAATATAAAATTTTAATTGTGATGTAATAATAGAATCATATAAATTTATTTTTTTTAAATTTATAGCAATAGAAGTAAAATTGTTTATACAATGAAAATTATTAGTTCCACAAGTTAATATTTCTAAACTAACAGGTAATAATTGAAAATCTGTAATTACATTATGTGAACAATCTAATTCTTTTAAAAAAGAAGGTAAATATTCTAATAATTTAATATGATTATGTGAACAATTTAATTTTTCTAAACTATCCGGTAAATTATCAAGGTTTTTAATACTATTACTATTACAATCTAATTCTTTTAAAGTGACTGGTAAATTTTTTAGTTCAATTATCATATTAAATGAACAATTTAGACTAATTAATCCATTTGGTAAATTTATTAGTTCAGTTATCCTATTGTATGAACAATTTAATTTTTGTAAACTAGCAAATTTACTTAAATCTAATATTCCTTCAATTTTATTATAAATATTTTGACGACTAAAATCTAGTTCAGTTACATTAGAAGGATATTTTAGCAATAATTTAATTGTTTCTTTTTGCATTTTTTTATAATTATTATTATTAAAATCAAGTTCAGTAGTATTATAATTATATTCTTTAAGTATTTTAGGTTGTTTTTGCATTTTTTATATTTATATATCTAAATATGATATAAATAAATCAATTTTTTTATTATTTAATTTTAGTTCCACCACTATACGTGCACTTTTGTATGGTAGACGGTAAATTGTATAAAGTTTTAATATAATTTTGTTCACAATGTAATTCTTCTAAATTTGGAGGAAGATTATCAAGTGTTTTTATAAAAGATTCTCTACAATCTAAAATTTTTAATGTGCTAGGTAATTTATCTAGTGATTTTATTTTATTAAAACCACAAATTAATATTTCTAATCCTTCTGGTAAATCATCTAATTCTGTAATCGAATTTTTATAACAATTAAGTTTTTTTAAAGGAGTTTGATTAATATTATTATCAACATAAATTTTTAAAGATGTGATTTCGCATTGAGAACAATATAATTCTTGCAAATTAGAAGCAATTGAAATAAAATTATCTATTGAACTAATATAATTACAACTACAATCTAATAAATTTAAACTAACAGGTAATAAGTCTAAATTTTTAATAAAATTGTTATTACATCTTAACTCAATCAAAGAAGCAGGTAAATGTTCAAGTGATCTAATTTTATTATATGAACAGGATAATTTTTCTAGTCCTACAGGTAAATTATCTAATTTTTCTATAGAATTAATTGAACAATATAATTCTTTTAGTGTGCTTGGTAAATTTTCTAATTCTGTAATTTGATTAGCAAAACAATTTAAATATACCAAACCTTCTGGTAAATTTATAAATTTAGTGATTTTGTTGTGTTCACAAATTAATTTTTTTAAGTTAACAAATTTGCTTAAATCTAATATTCCGTCAATTTTACTTTTACAAATATCCAGTTCTTGAACATTAGAATCATACGATTCTAATAATTTAATCATGTTAGCTTGCATTTTGTTTATTTGATATTTTTATTTAATAATATTATAAATATATATCAACTTTTATTATTATAAATGAAAGATAATGATAAGTTAAATCAAATAAATAAAGAAATTACTAATTCTCGCAATAAATTATTTGGAATTAAAAATGATTCTGATAAAGATAAAAACATTGATTTTAATAAAAATAAAATTATTTGGATATAATAAAAAGTAAATAAAATATTTAATAATATAATTTTAATCATTATTTTTTATAATATCTAAAAATAAATATTTACCATTTTTAATTATCAGTGGACCTTTATGAATTTTCATATCAGTTTTTTCTTCAAATGATTTAATTAATAATTTAGAATCAAAATCATCACAAACATAACTTAAATAATTATCATAATATTCTGCATTATAATCATATTTACCTTGTTTGAAATAATATTTATTAATTAAATTTGGTATTTGTATAGGCTTTTCAATTGTAATATATTTACTACCTTGTTCAAGTTTACGTATAACATCATTATTTATAATGTTAATATAAATATTTTTTAATTCAGCACATTCTAATTTAATATTTTTTTCTAATATTTTTTCTTCTTCTTCTTTTATAATTTTATAATTTATTATATCTTTTTGTTTTTTAATAATTGCTTTTTGTTTAGCATTTTCAATTCCTTTGTAATCAATTTCCATTTTATAGAATTTTAATTATTTTATTAAAAATTATTAGTATAATATTATAATATTTAATAAAATAATCAATTTTTTTATAAAAAAGTAAATAAATTAAATTTTAACATTATTATTTTGAATTTTAATTCCAAAAACAGTTGGATAAGAATTTGAACTTAGACCAAAAATTAAATAAGGCGAATCATCGATAAATTTTATGTTAATTTTTTTTTCAATTGGTTCTATTAAAGATTTATAATTAAATTCATCGCATAAATTACTTAAATTTATAATCTTATCAAGATATTTACTATTAAGATTTTTACTTTTATTTCTTAAAGCAGGTGTATTTTCAAATGCTTGATTAATACAAATATCAGATGTTCCTCTATAAAATTCACGTTTAACATCATTATTAATTATATTGATAAATATTTTTTTTAATTCAGCGCATTCTTTTTTTACATTTTCATTTAATTTATTATTTTCTTCTATTTTTCTTTTTTTTCCATCTTGAGTAGCATTATATAAACCTTCAAAGTCAATTTCCATTTTAGCAATTTTAATACTGTTATATAATTGATATTGTATTATTAGATAATAAAATCAATTTTTTATAAAATAGTAAATAAAAAATTATATATAAAAATTATTTTTTTATATTATAAATATCAACATCAACTACAATTCCTGTTTTTCTACAACTCAAACGAGGACTATCAAAATGTTTAACATTATTATTTTTTTCAAATGAATCAATAAATTCTGAACTAAATTCTTGATTACAAATATTACTTAATAGACAGTTTGGATCTTTATAACAATTAGTTTTATAATCTAAATTATATTTATCAATTAAATTTGGAACATTTATATTTTTATAAATATAAGAATTTCTTTTTTCACCTTTATAATCATCTTTTAATTCTTTGTTCATTATATCTAAATATAATTTTTTTAATTCTTCACATTCTTTTTTTATATTTTCATTTATTTTTTCCTCATTATCTTTTTGTTTAATTTCCATTTTTATAATTATTATGTATATTTATAAATTTATAAATTAATTCAATTTTTTCTTATTATAAAAATTGATAATAATTACAAATACTATAAAATTGATTAAATAAATCATATAAAAATGTGTTTACAAAAAACTACGAATATCTAAAACAATATTAGCAGTTAACACATTATTGTAATCTTTTTCATTTATGCGAGCATTTTCTGTTATTCCATATAATATTGATAATAATTTTGCATCACAATCGCTTCTAATATACCCTCTTTTTTTAGGATTTTTTTCAATAACATATTTGAAGGGATTTTGAGTTTGTAACCATTCATCTAAATTATAATTGAACAAATTAAAAGCTCTTTTAAAGACACAATCATATAAATCATGTTTAAAAGTTTTTTGAAAAGCATAATCGGCTAAATCGGGTTTAACAGTTAGCATCCATTGCGCAAAATCTATTTTATTATTCTTATGAGCTATACGAAGAAAATTGTATAAATCATCAATACTTCTTTCTAATCTAATTTGAACTAACCACTCGGCAACATCCATATTTTCGAATTCACATGCCGAGTTAAAGGCATGAGTTAAAATATTATTTTGATGATAAACATCAGGAAATTCCTCAAGTATCCACTCAGCAATATCTATATGAGATGATTTACAAGCAAACCAAAAAGCGTCTCTCATATGTAAAATATGAACATTTAATTTATGATAAAGCAATAATTCTACTACTTTAAAATCACCAATCTCACAAGCATGTTTTAAAGCTTTACTGTCTTCAGCAAATGTATCAATAGTAGGATTATCATGAAATAGCTTAGATGCTAATTTATACTTACGACTATTTTCAGCATCAGTATCATCCCAATTCCTACAACAAGCATTAGTAAATTGTTGCTCAATATACGTATTAGATAGACTAGTCATTTTATTATAATATATTTATATATTAGTATACTTATTAATTATTATTATTATTACTATTAATTTACATCAATTAAACTCTTTAAAATTTCAATTTTTTTAATAAAGCAAATAAATTATATAAAAATGTTTTTTACAAAAAATGACTAATAATAATTAATCTAAATTTTTAAAATTTTGTATATTAACAAGTAATTCTTTACCATCATTATTTAATTCAATAGCTGGAATTCTACAATTAGTTTTTTTTTCAAATGGTTCTAAAAATAAATCTTTATTAAAATCTTCACTACATATAATTCTCAAATCATTAAAATTATGAATTCCTGTTCTATTTATATTATAACGATAATTACTACTTATATTATAATAATTATTTAAAGTAGGTGCCTTTACTTGTTTTGTAATAACAACATGCATTGTTCCATTTTCAAATTGTTTTTTTATATCATTATTAAGTAAATGAATAAATATTTTTTTTAATTCTGCACATTCAGATTTAACTTTATGTTCAATTTTTCTTCGTTCTTCTTCAATATCTTTTTGATATTTAATATGTCCTTTTTTAGTAGCATTATATAAGCCTTCAAAGTCAATTTCCATTTTTATTACTATATTATTATTTAAAAATTAATATTATTAAATAATAAAATCAATTTTTATAATTATAAAAATTGATAATAATTACAAATACAATAGTAATAATAAAAATAATTAGTTTAAATAGATTAAAATGGAACAATATACGATAGATATATTAAATAAATATGATATTAATAACAAAAAAATTGGTTTATATTCAATTAATAAGTATATTAGTGGAATAGTAGATTTATTAAGATTTATAAATTTGGAAGAATTTGATTGTGAGCGAAATGATATAACAGAAATTATTAATTTACCTCAAAGTTTAATTAAGTTAAGTTGTAAATATAATTATAATTTAAAATCGCTTGATAATTTACCTGAAAAATTAAAATATTTAGATTGTTCAAATTGTAAAATAGATTTTTTAGACAATTTACCTTGTGAATTAGAATATCTTGCTTGTTCATTTAATAAAATAACATCTTTAGATTTTCTTCCCAATTCATTAATCCATTTAGTTTGTCAATCAAATAATATAAACACATTAAATTTTTTACCAAATTCTTTAATAACATTAGATTGTTATGAAACAAAAATTAAAGAGATTGGTTTATTGCCTGAATTATTAGAAGAATTAGATTGTTCTGGATGTCCAATTATGAATTTACAGCATATGGCTTGTTACTCTAATAGTTTAATAAAGTTAAAATGTAATTATACTAAAGTTAAAATAATTAATAATTTACCACCCAATTTAAAATATTTTGAAATTTCAGGTGAACATTTAGAAGAAATAAATAATTTACCAGAAGGATTGAAAAAATTAGTAATTACATATAATATAAAATTAACTAAAATAAATTATCCAAATAGTTTAGAAAACTTAATATTAATAGAAGCAAATTCTCAATTATTAAATTATTTAAATGAAGGATTAAAAAAACTTAAATGTAATAAAATGAACATTAAACCATATTTAAATAAGCTTCCTAAATCCTTGATAAAAATCCAATGTACTTATTGTTCTATTAAAAACCTAATTAATTTACCAGAATCATTGGAAATACTAGATTGTTCTCATAATAAATTAATATTATTAGATAATTTGCCTAATGGATTAAAAGAATTAAATTGCAGTAACAATTTAATTAATGAATTGAATTTTTTACCAGAATCATTGGAAATATTAACTTGCTCTTATAATTTAATAAAAAAACTTGAATATTTACCTCCTAATTTAAAAATATTAATTTGTTGTTCAAATAAATTAGTTGAAATAAACAATTTACCACAAAAATTAATCAGATTATGTTGTACTGAAAATCAACTACAAAAAATAGATAGGCTTCCAGACAGTTTAACAGATTTAATTTGTTGTGATAATTATATTGAAACTATAAACAAGTTACCTGCAAATTTGGAATCGTTATATTGTTCTAAAAATCCTTTAAAAATGTTATGTGATTTACCTAATTCTATAGATGACCTATGTACTTATGAATTAAAATTTATTAAACCATTTGAAAAATTACCAGAAAAAGTAAAAAGAATATTTGTGGATTACACACATATTTCTCAAATTGAACATTTACCACCAAGTTTAGAAGATATACATTGTAATGGTACAGAAGAAAATATTTATGAATTAAAAAAAAAGTTTCTTAATATAAAAATTAGAAATTATGGAGAACGATAAAATATTTATATATATTAAATTTTTATTAATAATAAAAATTGATTTTAGATATAAATTATAAGATTTATAAAAAAGAAATGGAAGATATTACAATAAATATATTAAATAATTATTCAACAGATGAAAAATTTATAAATATAAATAGTAATAATAACAAAATATTAACTGGTACAATTGATTTATTAAGATTTCTAAATTTAGAAGAAATTGATTTTAGTTTAAATAATATAACTAAAATTATTAATCTATCACAAAGTATAAAAAAAATAAAATGCAAACATAATCATAATTTAATGTTATTAAATAATTTACCTATAAATTTAGAATATTTAAACTGTGCAGATTGTTATAATATTACAACACTTGATAATTTACCTTCAAATTTAAAATATTTAAACTGTTCACAATGTAAAATTATTACACTTGATAATTTACCTTGTGGATTAGAATATCTAGATTGTACATCAAATAAAATAACATCTTTAGATTTTCTTCCAAATTCATTAAAACATTTATTTTGTCAATATAATAATATTAACTCGATAGATTTTTTACCAAATTCATTATTAACATTAAATTGTTCAAATACAAAAATTACAAAAATTGGAATATTACCTAAATTGTTAGAAGAATTACATTGTTCTGATAGTTTTATTTTAAATTTAAATGAATTGCCTAATAGTTTAACAAAATTAATATTTCAATATTCACATAATGAAATAATTGATAATTTACCACCAAATTTAAAACATTTAGACATTGGTGGATATACATTAAAAAAATTAAATAATTTGCCTGAAGGATTAAAAAAATTAAATATATCACCATCAAGTATAACTTTTATAGATTATCCTATTTATTTGGAAGAATTAAAATTAGAAGAATTTAGAATAACAAATATAGAATCAGATTTACTTGCAAATATACCAAATAATTTAATAAAATTATCATTATATAATATTGAATTAAAATTATATGTAATTAATTTTCCTCAATTTTTAACTGAACTACAATGTTATAAATGCAATATGATAAAATTTGATAGTTTACCAGTAGGATTAAAAATATTAGATTGTAGTTTTAATAACATTACAAATTTAGATAATTTACCTAGTGAATTAATTAAATTAAATTGTAGTAATAATAAAATAACTACATTAAATTTCTTACCAGATACTTTAAAAATATTAAAATGTAGTTATAATTTAATTGAAAAAATTAAATATTTACCTCAAAATTTAGAAGAAATATTATGTAGTGGAAATAAATTGGTTGAAATAAATAATTTACCACCAAAATTAATAAAATTATTTTGTAATGAAAATTTAATTAATAAATTAGATAATATTCCAGATAGTTTAACAGAATTAATTTGTTGTAATAATAATATTGAAATTATAGATAAATTACCTATAAATTTAGAATTATTATACTGTTCTAACAATCCAATAAAGTTTTTATGTGATCTACCAGATTCAATTAATATACTATATATTTATAATTTAGAATTTATAAAACCATTAGAAAAATTACCTGAAAAAATAATTGATATATTTGTAGATTATTTACATATCTCTCAAATTAATAATTTTCCTGTAAATTTAAAAAAAATAGATTGTAAAGGTACAAAAGAAAATATTGATAAATTAAAAAAAAAGTTTCCTAACATAAATATAATAAATTAAAAGATTTTTTACAATTTATTTTTTAAGTTATTTGGAAGCAAAGATAAATTAATAACATTATTATTACATTCAAGTTCTTCTAAATTTGATGGTAAATAATCTAATGATTTTAAATTATTATTTAAACAATCTAATATTTTTAATGATGCAGGTAAATTATCAAGACAATTAATTTTATTTGAATAACATATTAATTTTAATAAAGAACTTGGTAAATTATCTAATGATAATATGTTGTTATTAGAACAATCTAAAAATTCTAATCTTTTTGGTAAGTTATCAAGTGAGTTTAATTTATTATTTTTACAATTTAAAATTTTAAGATTTGGTGGTAGATTAATAATTTGTTTAATATTATAATAATTATTGTTACAATATAATACTTCTAAAAAAATAAAACGACTAAAATCTAAAATTTCACCATTTAGAACTCTATAACTAATATTTAGTTTTATTAGTTTGGATGGATATCGATTTAATATTTCTTTTGTTGCTGGATGCATTGAAAAATATAACTAAAATATAACTAATATAAAAACAAATATTTAAATATTATTAAAAAATGGATTGGTTCAAAGAACAAAGAGAATATTTTGAAAGTTTACCGTGTGATAAAGATTGTACCCAACTATTTACAGATATCACTAATTGTGTAAATCATGATATCCAATATAAAAAAAATTATTTGGAAATAACAAATAATAAACCAAATTGTTTTGATTTTACCAAATGTAAAGAGTTTACAAAATTATATCAGTTAGAAAAAGTAAAAACTATAAAATACAACATTAAAGAAATAAAATCAGCTTATACACATTCTTATGAAGTTAAATATAATTCAGGTGACCTAGAAATTTATTTAGATTGGAGAAAATCATTTCTAAACTGATAAATAAATTATTAGTTTAAAAAAATCATTTCTAAACTGAACAACAAGTATACATTTTTCCTGCAATAGGATTACCAGTACATCCAACTCCTTCTTTATATAAACAAACATTATCAGTAAAGTAATAATTATTGGTACCTAATTGATTAGCACAGTAAGAACACATCCAAGCACAACCAGTTCCTGCACTAACACTAAATTGGACACATTGATTTGATACAAAAGTAACATTTGGTTTACTAATATCAGTTTTACAAGTTGATTGAGAATTAACTACTGCAAATAAAGCAAATAACAAAATAAAAAAATTCATTTCCAAGTATTAAATATTATATTTAAATTATTTTTTAAATAAAAACGCATATTTTTAAGTTAAATTGGTAGAAAAATTATTAAATTTTAATAATTTTTGTTCTTTAAGTTTCTTTCTTTTTTCAATAAAATAGTTCTTAATAGATTGGTAAGATTCTTGACATATTGATTCTCCACAATAATTAATTTCTTCTAAATTAGTTGGAATATTTAAGGATATTATTTCATTTCTTGAACAATTTAAATTTTTAATACTATTAGGTAAATTATTTAATTGAGTTAATAAATTATTCTCACAATCAAGTTTTTCTAAATTATTTGATAAAAAATCTAATGTTTCTATTTGATTATCTGAACAGTATAATTCACTTAAGTTTACAGGTAGAAAATCTAAATTAGAAATTTTATTTCCATAGCAGCTTAATTTACTAAGTTGAGAAGGTAAATTATCTAATTTTGTAATTTTATTCTCATAACATTTTAATTCAATCAATGAATAAGGTAAATTATCTAATGATATTATTTTATTAGAAGAACAATTTAATTCAATTAGAGAATTAGGTAAGTTATCTAATGATATTAATTCATTTATTGCACAATTTAAAATTTTTAAAGTATTTGGAATATTAATTATTGAATCAATTGAATTATTTGAACAATCTAATACTTCTAAATTAACAAATATATTTAAATCAAGTGTTCCTTGAATATATTTTCTAGATATATCCATTTTGGTTACTGTATAATCATACCATTTTGATAAATATTCAATTGTATAGGATTGCATTTTATTTTTATATATATTAAATATTTAATTATTAAATATTTATTATAAAAATCAATTTTTTATTATCCAATCACATCTAATCTTTTTTAGTGAATCTAAATTAAAATTTAATTCTAAATTATTGTAATTTGCAATTAATATTTCTAAATCACGTGGCAAGTTATCTAAATTTTTAATTTTGCATTTGTTGCAAGATAATATGATTAAATTTTTTGGTAATAAATCTAATAATTCTATTTGATTTAAATCACAATTTAAATATTTTAAATTTGTAGGAAGATAGTCTAAGCTAGTTATTTTGTTGTAAGTACAATTTAATTCTTCTAGCGAACAAGGTAAATTATCAAGTGATTTTATTTGATTATAACTACAGGTCAATTTAACTAGTGATTTGGGTAAATTATCCAATTCTGTAATTTTATTTTTTGAACAGTTTAATTCAACCAGCGAATCTGGTAAATATTCAAATGAACTTATAAAATTATTTATACAAAGTAATCTTGTTAAAGTTTTTGGTATATTGATTATTTTTATAATTTGATTTTTATTTGAACAATTAAATTCTTTTAATTTTTTAAATCGTAATAAATCAACAATAATAAATTTATCAATTGAATCAAATTCATTTTTATTTTGTAATTCTAAATTTATTGTTTTTATTGAATATTTATTTAATCTGTAAATTTCAATGTCTTCGTTTTGGTTTTCGTCTTCCATTTTTCCTTATTAATTATATCTTATTTATTATAAAAATCAATTTTTACCTATATTTAATAACAAGTTCTTTTGACAAATTATTAGGTAATATTAGTTTATTGTCACAAATTAATTCTTTAAGTGAATTTGGAATATAATTTATACATAAAAGATTTTTACATTGGAAACATACAATAGTTTCTAAATTTTCTGGCAAATTATCTAAATTTGAAATTAGAGTAAATGAACATTTTAGATATTTTAATTTTGGTGATAAAAAATTTAATGTTTCAATTGAATTATCTCTACAAGTTAACTCTTCTAAATTTGCTGGTAAAAAATCTAAATTTTTAATTTTATTCATACTACAGTCTAAAACTTTTAATGTATTTGGTAAATTGTCTATTTTTATTAAATTATTAGATATACAACGTAATGTTAATAAATTTTTTGGCAAATTGTCTAATGTATCTATTTGATTCAAACTACAATTTAAAATAGTTAATGTATTTGGTAAGTTATCTAATGATTTTATTTTATTGCTTTCACAATTTAGATATTCGAGTGAATTCGGTAAATTATTTAATGATTCAATATGATTATTATTACAATATAATGTTGTTAAAGTCAAAGGAAAATTAATTATTGTTGTAATGCGATTATGTTCACATGTTAAAACTTCTAATTCAGTAAATTTAGATAAATCAAGAATTCCTTCGATATTTTTTCGACCAATATAAATATCTTTAACATTAGAATCAAAAGATTCTAGTAATTCAAATGTATTTTTTTCCATTTTAATCAATATTATTTATAATAATAAATAATTTTTTAAATTTAACATATTTTATTGTAAATTATTACAATAAAAATAATATTTTTATAAAAAATTAACTAAATTTACAAATAGTACAAGTATTAAAATTTGGATAACAATCAAAATAAACTGTATGCATACAATTATATAATAGTAATAATTTGTTATTTTCCAAATATAAATAATAACTAAATTTACATAAAGTACAAATATTTAAATTTTATCATTAAAAAAGTTTAATTTAGTTAAAATCCATATTTTTCTTGAAATAATTCAAATCTACTTATAATTATTTCAAGTTCTTTTGTTTTTGGCTCAATATTAACTAATTTATTATAATATTTAAGTAAGTTAACATTTTCATTATATAGTAAGACGCCTATAAAAAAATCAATTTGAAGTTTCTCATCTATTTTATTAATCATTTTGATATACTTAATTGATTCATCAATATTATCTTCAATAGAAATATAATAACAAGCTAATTCTAAATTTGCTGATATATCATTTAATTGAATAGCCATTTGACAATATTTTTTCATTTGTTCATAATCTTTTTCAATAACACGATAATATCTACCTAAACCACACATAGAATTTGTATTATTTAATTGAATAGCCATTTGGTAATATTTTTTCATTTGTTCATAATCTTCTTCAATAAATTGATAATAATTACCAAATCTATGCATAGCCCAAACATTACCTAATTCAATAGCCATTTGATAATATTTTTTCATTTCCACATAATTTTTTTCAATTTCTTGATAATAATATCCTAATTCATTCATTGCTTTTGAATTTTCTAATTGAATAGCCATTTGATAATATTTTTTCATTTCATTATAATTTTTTTCATTATACTGATAAAAATAACCTAAATAATACATGGCATCTGAATCACCTAATTCAATAGCTAAACTATAATATTTTTTCATTTGTACATAATCTTTTTCAACTGTTTGATAATAATATCCTAAATTATTCATAGCACTTAAATTATTTAATTCAATAGCTAAACCATAATATTTTTTCATTTGTACATAATTTTTTTGAATATAATTATAATATAAACCAATAATATTTAAAATTAAATCATCTTTAGTTTCTAAAATATTATTATTAATAAAAATATCATAAATTATTTCTTGATATGTTTTATAACTTGAGTTAAAACTAATATTATATTTATCTAAAAGTATTTTTAATTCTTGGTTTTCAATTTCTATTTTTTTAGTCATATTTTAAATTTAATTAATATTATTATATAAAAATTTTTTAATTTTTAAACTTACAAAGTTAATTTTAATTCTTCTTAATAGGATAAAATTTTAGTTATTATTAAAATAAAAAAAAGATTAACTTAATAATATATTAGTAGTTTTACAAATAGTACAATTACTATAAGTAGGATAACAATCAGCACAAACTGTATGCATACAATCAAATAATAATACTAATTTATCTTTTTCCAAACAAATTGCACAATCATCTTTAATATTATTTTTAATTGAATAAGCTAATTTATTTTTGTAAACATTAATTTCTTTTACAGATTCAAATCTTGATATAATTGTTAAAAGTTCTTTTGTTTTTGATTCAATATTAATTAATTGTATGTAAAAATTTAAAAAAATAATTTTATCATAAATTGTTAATTCAGCTACAAATTTATCAATAAATAAATCATCATTTTTATCTATTTTATTAATCATTTGTATATAGCTTATTGCTTTATTATTGTTATTTTCAATTGTTAAATAATAAAGAACTAAATCTAAAATATGAGTACTTGTATCACCAAATTGAATAGACATTTTATAATATTTTTTCATTTTTTCATAATCTTTTATAAATTCATAATATCCACCTAATGTATGCATAGATTTTGTATCTCCTAAATTAATAGCCATTTTATAATATTTTTTCATTTGTTTATAATTTTTTACTTCATATTCATAATACAAACCTAAATAAAACATTGCAGAAGTATCACCTAAATTAATTCCTATAAGATAATATTTTTTCATTTCATCATAGTTTTTTTCAATTTCTTTGTAATAATGTGCTAAATTTAATATAGAATGTTTACAACCTAAATTTATAGCTATTTTATAATATTTTTTCATTTGTTCATAATCTTTTTCAATATATTGATAATAATGTGCTAAATCACCTGCTGAAATAAAATTATCTAATTGAATAGACATTAAATAATATTTTTTCATTTTTACATAATCATTTTCAATTCTTCTGTAATAATTTGCAAAATAGTTCATAGCATGAGAATTATTTAATTTAATAGCTATTTGAAAATACTTTTTCATTTCATCATAATCTTTTTCAATATAACAATAATATAAAGCAATAATAGTTAAAATATTTGAATCATTAGTTTCAATAATATTTTTATTTATAAAAATATCATAAATAATGTCTACATATTTTTGAAAACTTTCATAAAAATTTATATTATGTTTATTCAGTAGTGAATTTAATTTTTCATCATTTATTTTGAGTAAATTATAATTATCTGACATTTAGTTAAGTATATATTATATTAATGTTTTTATATAAAATTTATTTACTTATTAAATTTACAAATATTTTCTAATCAAATTTCATCATCAGAATCAGAGTTAGAATCAGAATCAGACTCGGAATCAAAGTTAGAATCAGAATCAGAATCAAAATCAAAATCATTTGTAATATTTTTATAACAAATTGAACATTTATTATATATAGGATAACATTCAGAACAAACTGTATGCATACAATCTAATAATAAAATTAACTTATCTTTATCCAAACAAATTAAACAATCATCTTTAAGATTATTTTTGATTGAATATTCAATTTTATTTTTATAAATATGTATTTTAATATCTTTGGTAAGAATATTTATTACTTTTCTTATTGTATTATTTTTAGTTTTTAAATTACTAACTTTATTATAAAATTCTAATAAATTAATTTTGTTGTTAATTTTATTGATTAAATCAATTGTTCTATCATCATTAAGAATAAGTAGTTGAATAATATAGTTAGTTGCTTCATTATAATTTTTTTCTGTATTTATATAATAATTAGTAAAATTAATTAATGAATTTGGATATTTTAAATTACAAGCCATTTGATAATATTTTTTCATTTCTCCATAATTCTTTTCAACATTTTCATAATAATTACCTAAATTATTCATTGCAAATGAATTACCTAATTTTATAGCCATTAAGTAATATTTTTTCATTTGTTCATAATCTTTTTGTTGTTTATAATAAAAACCTAATTTAAACATTGCACTACTATTTTT
>JACCDN010242340.1_pt1 | contig 28407 bp, 25 predicted proteins | sample 7441691 | NCBI WGS metagenome assembly JACCDN01 (sample SAMN15323439, study PRJNA562643) | freshwater metagenome | isolation source: river surface water | place: USA:Blue River Watershed | collected 2017-08-16 | reverse complement strand
TTATATGTCCCCCATGCAAGCAGAATAGAAATGAAAATAACCGCTATTCTTATTATTTCCTTATGCAAATCCCCAAAGATAATATGTGAAAAAGAGATTAAAGGCCAATGCCACAAATACAATGGAAAACTGATTAACCCAAACCAAACCAATACCGGATTAGACAATATTTTACGATTGATATACGCCCTATCTCCAGCAGCGATTAGACAAATAGCTGATAAAACTGGAAATACGGCCCACAAACCAGGAAACAAATCACTTCTATCGATTATCAGAAAAGAGAGCACCAACAACGCCGCCCCAATTACCGATAAAAAATTACTCGAAGAGACCTCGCTATCGTAAACGCTGTCTTTTTTGTTTTGCGCAGCAAAAACAGCCAAACATCCCCCACTTAACAACTCCCAAAAACGAGATACAGGAGAGTAAAATGCGCCGACAGCATCGTCGAATATAACTAAAACCCCATAAAAAAAAGAAGCGGCAGCAAGGAGAGGAATCAGAAAACCTAACCTGATTTTTTTTCGCCATGCAAAAAAAATCAGTAACGGCCAGACTAGATAGAATTGCTCCTCAACACCAAGACTCCACAAATGAAGCAACGGCTTAGTCTCAGCAGAAACATCAAAATAGCCACTTTCCGACCAGAGCAAAAAGTTGGAGAGAAAAAAACCCCCACCTGCCATATGTTTTTTTAAATGATTATACTCATCGACATATAGTGAAAGCGAACCAAACAAACATACCGCAAACAGAACTAAAGAAAGAGCAGGAAATATTCGTTTTATTCGTCTCAAATAGAAGTCCTGAAAGCTAAAAACCCCAGCGTTAAGACTTTCAAAAATTATTTTTGTTATTAAATAACCAGAAATCACAAAAAAAATATCTACGCCGACAAATCCGCCTTTAAAAATATTTGGAAACGCGTGGAAACATACAACAAAAATAACAGCTATAGCACGCAGACCATCGATATCTGGCCTATATTTAACTTGGTTTGTCATACACGCAACCGCATCCTAAAATACTCCTTCAGCACTCAAGAGAAAATTTCTATAAAAGCATCCCTGCAAAAAAAAACACAAGCGAATACGAAGATATAACCTGCGAATTAAAGTGGCTAAATAGCACTTAAAATGATCATTCCCACTCAATAGTTGCTGGTGGTTTGCTCGATACATCGTAGCAAACGCGCGATACGCCAGAGATTTCATTGATGATGCGGCCAGATACTTTTTCTAACAATTCGTAAGGCAAGTGCGCCCAACGTGCAGTCATAAAATCTACGGTTTCTACCGCGCGCAATGAAATTACCCATGAATAACGGCGACCATCGCCCACTACACCAACAGATTTAACCGGCAAGAAAACAGCAAATGCTTGCGATGTTTTGTGGTACCAGCCAGACGCGTGTAACTCTTCCAAGAAAATTGCATCTGCTTCACGCAGAATATCGGCATACTCTTTTTTCACTTCACCAAGAATACGCACACCCAAACCTGGGCCTGGGAATGGATGGCGATAAACCATATCGTAGGGCAAGCCCAACTCTAAACCGATTTTGCGGACTTCGTCTTTAAACAATTCGCGTAGTGGTTCAACCAATTTGAATGCCATATCATCTGGCAAACCGCCTACGTTGTGGTGCGATTTAATCACGTGTGCTTTGCCCGTTTTAGCAGCAGCTGATTCGATAACATCTGGATAAATGGTGCCTTGCGCTAACCATTTAACATCTTTTAATTTGGTAGCTTCTGCATCGAATACATCGATAAAAGTGCCGCCAATGATTTTGCGTTTTTTCTCAGGGTCATTTTCGCCTTTTAGATTATTCAAGAACTGATCTTGTGCATCCGCACGAATAACTTTTACGCCCATATTTTTGGCGAACATATCCATGACTTGATCACCTTCGTTTTTGCGCAACAAACCGTTGTCCACAAATACGCAGGTAAGTTGGGGGCCTATTGCTTTATGCAAAAGCGCAGCAACGACTGATGAATCTACACCACCAGAAAGACCGAGCAATACTTTGTCTGTACCTACGAGTGCGCGAACTTTATTAATCGCATCTTCAACAATATTCGCTGGAGTCCAGAGCGATTCGCAACCACAAATAGTGGTGATGAAATGTTCGTATATGCGATGACCTTGCAGTGTGTGAGTAACTTCGGGATGGAATTGTAAGCCGTAGAATTTTTTGGCTTCATTAACCATACCAGCAATTGGGCATGATGGGGTTGATGCCAATAACTCAAAGCCTTCTGGCATTTTGGTAACTTTGTCGCCGTGACTCATCCACACATCAAGCAATGCACTGCCGTCTGAATCAAGATGATCTTTAATATCTTTTAGTAAAGCGCTTTCACCATGCACCTTAACTTGCGCATAACCAAACTCACGAATATTAGAGCCTTCAACCAAACCGCCCATTTGCATGGCCATGGTTTGCATACCGTAGCAAATACCCAATACAGGCACGCCGAGATTAAACACAACTTCCGGCGCGCGCGGCGAGCCTTCATCAAGCGTAGACTCAGGGCTGCCCGCCAAAATAATTCCGCGCGGATTGTATTCGCGAATTTCTGCTTCGCTCATATCCCAAGCGCGAATTTCAGAGAAGACACCAATTTCACGCACACGGCGTGCGATTAATTGGGTGTACTGCGATCCGAAATCCAAAATAAGAATTCGCTGTGCGTGAATGTCGTGAGTCATGCTGAGTCCTGAAAATAAATAAATGAAATTCTTTAAATGAAAAACTCGGGCGCACCCGAGTTTTTACGTCAACCTTTCGCGTTAAAAATTAACGCCCACCGACAGGGTAATTCGGCGCTTCTTTGGTGATTTGTACATCGTGCACGTGGCTTTCGCCCATACCGGCAGACGTCACCCGCACAAATTCTGGTTTGGTGCGCATAGCTTCCAAATCGGCACAACCTGTGTAGCCCATCGCCGAACGCACGCCACCCATCATCTGGTGAATAATCGCCGTCAGTGCACCTTTGTAAGGAACACGACCTTCAATACCTTCAGGTACTAATTTCTCTGCACCAGCACTAGCGTCTTGGAAGTAGCGGTCAGATGAACCTTGAGTTTGGGCCATTGCGCCCAACGAACCCATTCCACGATATGCTTTATAAGTACGACCTTGATAAAGCTCAACCTCACCTGGCGCTTCTTCGGTACCGGCAAACATAGAACCCATCATCACGCAGTGAGCACCAGCAACGATTGCTTTAGCGATATCACCAGAATAGCGAATGCCGCCGTCGGCAATCGCAGGAACGCCAGTACCTTTAAGCGCGGCCACTACGTTAGCAATCGCCGAAATTTGTGGAACGCCTACACCACTAACAATGCGTGTAGTACAAATTGAACCCGGACCAATACCCACTTTAACGGCATCTGCACCGGCTTCAACCAATGCCAAAGCAGCATCGCCAGTAGCAATATTACCGCCAATTACTTGTACATCGGGGTATTTGGTTTTGATGGCGCGAACACGATCCAATACATTTTTGGAGTGGCCGTGCGCAGTATCAACTACCAATACATCTACACCAGCCTCAACAAGAGCGTCTACACGATCATCAGTGTCGCGACTTGTTCCAACGCTCGCGCCTACGCGCAAACGACCTTCTGGGTCTTTACAGGCATTAGGGTATTTTTCGGCTTTGTTAATATCTTTCACAGTAATCAAACCGCGTAATTCAAAAGCATCGTTTACAACCAATACTTTTTCAATACGATGTTTGTGCAATAAGTTGCGAACTTCTTCCGATGAAGCACCTTCCTTTACGGTAACAAGCTGCGACTTGGGCGTCATAATACTGGAAATGTTTGAATCCAGATTGCCTTCAAAGCGCACATCACGACCAGTCACAATCCCGACCAAATCGCCGTTTTGCATGACCGGTACGCCAGAAATATTGTTTTTACGGGTTAAGGCAATGAGCTCACGAACCGTTGCATTGGATTCGATGGTGATAGGGTCTTTAACCACACCAGCTTCAAACTTCTTAACCGCGCGAACTTCAGCAGCTTGCTGCTCAATCGTCATGCTCTTATGAATAATGCCGATGCCGCCATCTTGCGCAATCGCAATCGCCAAGCGGGCTTCGGTTACGGTATCCATAGCAGCTGAAATCAAGGGGATGTTCAACTGAATCTTGCGTGTCAGCTGAGTTTTGAGTGATACGTCTTTTGGGGTTACATCGGAGAACCCGGGAACCAACAAAACATCATCAAACGTGAGCGCTTCTTCAGCAATTCGCAACATACCAACCTCTAGACCGTGGAACTACAATAAATAGACGGGGGGGAACTAAAATAAACGCGGAATTATAAACACTTAGCCCACATGGGTAAACATAAAACACAATAGCTAGTGGTAATCACCCTAGTAAATTCAAGCTATCCGATTCCCCTCGCTTCCCCTAAAATGCTCGCCATGACGACATCAGACCTTTTTAGCACACCACCCGAGCGCCCCTCTCTCACCGAGCAAGAAGTTATTAGCGTTACGCAACTCAACCGCCGCGCGAAGCAGTTGCTGGAAACCCATATGCCGCTACTTTGGGTTGAGGGCGAGCTATCCAACGTCTCCATCCCGTCCTCTGGGCATTGGTATTTCACCCTCAAAGATAGCGATGCCCAAGTGCGTTGCGCCATGTTCCGCAACCGTAATATGACCGTGCGCTTCAAACCACAACAAGGTCAGCACGTACTTATTCGCGCCCGTGTCAGCCTCTATGAAGGCCGTGGCGACTACCAAATTATTGCCGAGCATATGGAAGAAGCCGGTGCCGGCGCACTTCAGCGCGCCTTTGATGAGCTAAAACTCAAACTGGCGGGCGAAGGCTTATTCGACCCACAGTTTAAAAAAGCGCTACCACGACTACCTAAACACATCGCCGTGATTACCTCACCTACAGGCGCAGCGATTCGCGATATTTTAAATGTGCTCGAGCGACGCTTTCCCAGCATTCCCGTCACCGTCATCCCGGTAGCCGTACAAGGCAAAGAGGCCGCTCCGCAAATTGTTAAAGCAATTACGCTCGCCAACTGCGCTGGCTTTTTTGATGTGGTGATTCTTGGGCGCGGCGGCGGTTCGCTGGAAGACTTATGGCCATTTAACGAAGAAATAGTCGCGCGGGCGATATTTGCCAGTAACTTGCCCATTGTTAGCGCCATAGGTCACGAGGTGGATTTCACTATCGCCGATTTTGTAGCCGATTTACGGGCACCAACGCCTTCTGCCGCTGCGGAACTCATCACGCCCGATGGCGAAGATTGGCTGGATAAATTTATCGGCTTCGAAGTATTACTTGAAGAAGCCATGACGAGAAAACTCAGCCACCTGCAACAAAAGCTGCAATGGCTGCGCTCACGCTTGCGTCACCCAAAAGATAAGTTAGAACAGCAATCACAGCGTTTAGATAACTTGGAGCTACGCCTCAAGAATCACGCACAAAGGATTCTCAGCAATTACCGCAACCGTTTAGAGCGGTTGGTCATTCGTCAAAAACCACTCCACCCAGAGCGCAAATTGGCGCAACTGCAGGAGCGTTTCAAGCTCGCACAACAAGGTTTAGTTCGCGCACAACATCTTAACATCACGCAAAAGGAACAACGATTTGCCGAAGCGGTGCGCATGTTAAATACACTGAGCCCACTCAAAACCTTAGACCGCGGTTATGCACTAGTATCACTTGCTGACACCCAGACACCCATCACCAACAGCCAACAACTGAATCCCGGCGACAAGGTCAAAACTCAAGTGGCAAAAGGTGAATTTATTGCAATAGTGGAAAGCATTACTCCTTAGGATGGATTGCTTTAGGTCACCTAGCTAAGTATATTGGCGACTTTCTTGTCGGAGCGCCTTGGTGCCTCACTGTAATAGTGAGCCATACGGAGGCTGAGATGGGCTCGGCCCAATCCGTAGAACCTGATCAGGTTGAGACCTGCGGAGGGAACAAGGTATCCATGGGTTTTGCCCCCTACCTCGTTTCAACTCCCCTGCCTCAACGCAATATCTCGAGGCGCAATGGACAACTCACTTCCTAACAATATTGCAATAGCTGGCGCGGGTCTGCTTGGGCGTTTGCTCGCATGGCAACTACTGCAAGCCAATTGCAAAGTTACCTTGTTTGAAGCGGGAAGTTTTACACCGGATAAACCGCAATCCAATCGCGCCGCAGCTTTTACCGCTGCAGGGATGATTGCACCACTAAGCGAAGCCGTTGTCTCCGACGAAGGTGTTTATCGCATGGGCCAATTTGCTTTGCAGCAGTGGCCGCAGTGGTTATCAAAATTAAAATCGCAAACCGCACCGCTTTTTTTCCAGCACGGCAGTTTGGTCATCGCGCACCCGCAAGATATCAGCGAACTGGATCAATTTGAGCGCGAGCTACAATTCGTGATTCCGCATTGCAAAACCCATCACCGCGTTAATCAACAGCAGATTCAAGAACTGGAGCCAGATTTAAATCCAAGTTTTTCTCACGGTTTATTTCTTGCCGAAGAAGGTCATGTTAATAATCGTGAATTATTAACTTCCCTGCTCAGCGAAATATCATTACTCGGTGTGACACTGCGTGAATTTACGCCTGTGGATGTTGCTGCAAATAAAATTACTACCGAAACCAGTGAAGAGGAATTTGACTTGGTTATTGATTGCCGTGGTATAGGCGCAAAAAAACAGCACCCACAATTGCGTGGCGTACGCGGCGAAACCTTACATGTAGAAACCAAAGAATTTCAGTTGCAGCGGCCGGTGCGCTTAATGCACCCTCGCTATCAACTCTATATTGTGCCGAAACCTAACAACCATTTTATTATCGGCGCCACGCAAATTGAAAGCGAAGATCGCTCACCCGTCACATTGCATTCTTCTCTAGAATTAAGCAGCGCGCTTTACACTTTATCGCCCGCATTTGCAGAAGCGAGAATTATTGAAATGGATACAAACTTGCGGCCAGCTTACATGAATAACTTGCCGCAAGTGAATGTTCAAGATGGCTTGATAACGGCGAATGGATTATTCCGGCATGGTTATTTATTAGCGCCAGCCGTGGTGGAAAATGTGTTGGCGCATATTTTTCAGAAAGAAGAAAAGGTTTTTAATGAATTACTGGGCACTTAACTTTTTAAGCGACTTAAGGTGCGGCGCACAACTATGATTAACATCAGCCTAAACAACGAACCAAAACAGATCACAAGCGACACTCTATTATGCGATGCCCTCATCCAATGGGGTTTTGGTGAAATAAAAATCGCTGTCGCTATTAACAGCGAATTCGTACCCCGCTCGACTTACACTGATCGCCCACTTCAAGATGGCGACCAAATCGATATAGTTAAGCCCGTTGGAGGCGGCTAGCCATGAGTTATACACCAACACTACCCGCAAAAGATTTCACACTTTACGGTGAAACTTTTTCAAGCCGTTTTTTATTAGGCACAGCGCTCTATGCGTCGCCGCAATTAATGCGCGACTCCATTGTGCAATCGCGTGCGGAAATTGTAACGCTTGGTTTGCGTAGACAAAATCCTAATGATCGATCTGGAGATGCAATCTGGAATTTCATTAAAGAAAGCGGCTGCCGTTTGCTGCCCAACACTGCGGGCTGCAAATCTGTAAAGGAAGCAGTAACTCTCGCTGAAATGTCGCGCGAAATTTTTGATACGGATTGGATTAAATTAGAAGTGGTTGGCGACGACTATAATTTACAGCCAGACCCTTTTGGCTTGGTGGAAGCCTCTGAAATTCTGATAAAAAAAGGCTTTAAAGTTTTACCTTATTGCACCGATGATTTAATTTTATGTAAACGCTTATTAGATGTAGGTTGCCAAGTGTTAATGCCGTGGGGAGCTCCGATTGGCACGGGGCAAGGCTTATTAAACCGTTACAATTTGCGCACTTTGCGCGAGCGCATTAAAGACGTACCTATGATTATCGACGCGGGCCTAGGCGCGCCATCGCAAGCGACTGAAGCCATGGAAATGGGCTTTGATGGGATTCTTTTAAATACCGCAGTAGCAAAAGCACACAACCCACCACTTATGGCTGAAGCTTTTGCAGATGCAATTGATGCCGGAAGAAAAGCATGCAATGCAGGCTTAATGCAAAAACGTCAAACCGCCAGCCCAAGCACCCCTACTATTGGCCAACCTTTTTGGCATCAACAATAATATGTTATAGATATTTTTATTGCAGATGCGCTTAGTGAGTCAAACTTTTTACTCGCTCAAGCGCATCTTTCAACACAGATTCAATCCTTGCGATTTTGCAATTCCCGGACTCGACATAAAGTTGCATCATGCGGGTTAATCGTTGCAAATGGAAAAAAATCTCTTGCTGCTGCACATGAACTTTCTCTATTTTCCTGTAAGCATCCTTATCGTTAGCCACATCAACATTACGCAGCCATTCACACAGCTCTGGATTCAACACTCCTGACCCCTTTACGGATGTAGAAAGATGCAGCATTGCAGTTTGCAATGAATGTAATTGCCTGTCGCCATGAGTAAAACCTAAGGATAGTAAGTTATCGCGAAAAACCTCAAGCGAAGTAAGCAAGCGCGTCCTCTCTCGCAACAAGTCTTCCAAAAACTCTGCAAGCCCATCGCCTTGAACAACATTTTTAAACGGCATTTCGCTGCGCCGCCAAATCGCAGCCAATATTTCATCATGCCGATAAAAATAAGCTTGAGCATTCATTTGAATCACAGGAATCACATCACGCCAAGTAAGATGCTGGTGTTTAAAGCGATTGTGATAAATCGCAATAATAGAATCCGCCAAGCCGACAATTTTACCCACATAACTCAGCTCGCTCTCCACTTTACCTTCAGGATAACCCGTACCATCACAGCGTTCATGATGTTCATAAACCGCTTTAATAACATCCTCCGGCATACCTGGCATTTGCTTTAACACCATGGCACCAATCAACACATGCTCTTGAATATGACGCCAATCATCGGGCGAGAGCCCTTCTTTTTTCTCCAATACAAAAGCATTTAAATGCAACATCCCAATATCGTGACTCAAGGCTGCCAGAAAAACATCGGCACAAGCTTGTTCACCAAAATGCAATTCCTTTGCAATTAACAGTGCAAACCAAGAGCAATAAACCGTGCGCAAAAACAACTCTGGCATACTTAAGGCCATGACAGTAATTTTTTGTTTTAGCAAGGGAAAATTATCGTAAGCGGCAATATAATCTTTAAGAGTTTTTGCTATATCTTGATGCTCATTGAGAGCGCTTAACAAATCATCTTGTTGCATAATTGCAATAAAATATTCTTTCAACCGAATCGAATCTAACTCATCCTCAAATCGCAAACACACCTCAAGTGGTTTTTTGAGCTTACACCCATAAACAGCTGCAGCTACTTGAGGTGAAATAGATGTGCCTTGAGGAATAAGCAATATATCGTGAGTGCTATAAATAGCATCAGCTGCGGAAATTCCACACTTATTACTAATGGAAGCCACACGCAATAAATAAGCGTCAGCTACGAGAGGATCATATGCACGTACTTTATTATTGGTTATGAGTCTTAGCATTACTTACCCACAAAACGTTGTTATATAAATTGCCTCCATGCCCAAACTGTCACAAGAGACAGTAACAAACTGTAACCCACCAAGCTCGATGCCAAGCGCGGTGCAAGCTGATAATTAATCGCCAGAACACCTGCGGATATCATCGCAGGCATTGCGGCTTCCAAAACTACAACTTGGGCAGCCAAACCCTTTATACCTAGCAGATGCAAAAGCACCCATGCCAACATTGGGGTTAAAAACAAGGTTGTAATTAAGCCTACTGAAAGCGGAGCAACAACATCTCGCTCCAAACGCAAACGCCATTGCAAGCCAACAGCAACCATGACAACAGGTACAAGTGTAGATGAGATTCGCTGTAATACACTGGAAATCCAGTCCGGAAAGTGTAAAGGCAGAGTGATAAACGCAATTAGGAGCGCAATAAAAGGCGGAAAACTTACTATGACACGAGCAAGACTTTTCCAGGATGTTGAGCCACCACTGTAATAGGCCGCAATAAAACTGCCGAGGGTATTCAGCGCTATAAAAGTACCAAATTGATCATAAAGAATGGCATAAGCCACGGCTTCTTTGCCCAATAAAGCCTCCACCAATGGAATACCCACAAACCCAGTATTTCCGAGGGGAACGGTTAGCATTAGCGCCCCCGTTACTGAACGCGACCAACCTGCTCGCTTAGCGACAACCCAAATAAAAAAAGCGCTTGAAAACATCATTAGCCATGCGAAGATGACAGGCAAAAATGCCCGTGCATCCAAAACCAAATGCTGAATTTCAAATAAAATTAACGCGGGTAAAGCGACATAAATGACATAGGTGTTTAAAGACGGTGCGAGATAGTCCGGCAGACGGCGATCCTTTTGTAACAACAAACCAATTACTAAACAGATCAAAATAACGAATAAATTACCCATAACTAATAACTTAAACAAGAATTGAGTAACAAACTAAAAGGCTCGTAAACTTTTAAATTTACGAGCCTTTTATTATTTCTTATTGGAGTGAGCATTTTCCAAGCGGCGCTTTTTAATAAACTCACGCTGAGTCACTTTCTTTTTCTTCTCTGCGTAAGGGTTATCGGTAGTGCGATACTCAATACGAATAGGCGTGCCGTGCAAATCCATAACCCGCCTAAAGGTTTTTTCCAGATACTTGGTGTAATGGCTGGGAATATCGGCGGTTTGATTGCCGTGAATAACAACAATCGGTGGATTGTGGCCACCGGGGTGTGCATAGCGTAATTTAATGCGACGACCTTGAATCATCGGCGGCTGATGTTCACGCACAGCATCTTCAAGAATACGGGTTAAATAATTGGTAGAGAATTTATCTGTTGCTGACTGATAGGCTTCTTCAATCGACTTATATAAATTACCAACACCAGTACCATGTAATGCAGAAATAAAATGAATCGTTGCGAAATCAACAAAACGTAAACGGCGCTCTAATTCTTTTTTGACATATTGTTTATGGGATTCGTCTAAGCCATCCCACTTATTTAATGCAATTACCAAGGCGCGACCTGCTTCAATAGTTGAACCCATTAAATGCAAATCTTGTTCAACCACACCCTCACTAGCGTCCATAACTAAGATCACGACATTCGCATCGCTAATTGCCTGCATGGTTTTCACAATGGAAAATTTTTCTACCATCAAATCAATATTTTTACGGCGACGAACACCAGCAGTGTCAATAATGGTGTAATTTTTTCCAAAGCGTTCGTAATTAATATAAATACTATCGCGCGTAGTTCCCGGCTCATCGTAAACCACAACGCGGTCTTCTCCGAGCAGACGATTAACCAAGGTAGACTTACCGACATTTGGGCGCCCTACTACTGCCATTTTTATGCCTTTGGCAGTTTCAGCCTGTTCGCCTTCAGTAAACTCTGGGATATCTGCCAGCACTTCTTCCATCATGGATTTCACACCGCGACCATGGGTAGCCGTAGTTGCGAAAATTTCGCCCAACCCTAGCTCGTAAAATGGCGCAAGCGCGATATCCGGATCCATACCATCAATTTTATTGGCAACTAAATAGGATTTTTTATTATGCACACGCAGATGTTTTGCAATCATGATATCTGCAGGGTGTAATCCAGTGCGACTATCCAAAATAAATAAAACGATGTCTGCCTCTTCAATCGCCATAAGCGATTGACCCGCCATCATGCTATCAATACCCTCTTCTTCACCGCTGATGCCACCTGTATCAATAACGATAAAGCGACGCTCTTCAAAAGTTCCTTCACCGTATTTGCGGTCACGAGTAAGACCAGGATAATCCGCAACCAACGCATCACGGCTACGCGTGAGGCGATTAAATAGAGTGGATTTACCGACATTTGGGCGGCCGACGAGGGCAATTACAGGAATCATATTAAGTACATCAATTAATTAAAGAAGCAAAGCATGGTATGAATATCAAAAAAACGATCATGCTACAAAAAAATCAACCACTTAAAGACATTTCCATACGGATTTGGCTTTAAGTGGCTCAAATTAAAAAGTTATCTAAAAGTTACTTTTTCGCTTTAGCTGTAAAGGCCATGAGATTTCCACCATTACCGTAAACATAAAGCGTAGTACCATCAGTCAGCATGGGCGCACGCACCCCTTTGCGATCGACTCTGTCACGTGCCGCAAGCTCGCCGTTTGACTGATTCATCACGTGCATGTAGCCTTCAAAATCAACAACAGCAACATAGTCACCAAAAGTTTGTGGGCCACTCAGGCGACGGCGCAACAATTTTTCATTTTGCCAAAGCTGCTCACCAGAGGTCAGACTGTATGCCGTAACTTTCCCGTCACTTTGGCTTACAAACAATTTATCGTCAGCAGCAGCAAGACTCTCAGATGTTGAACCATCCACGCCCCACACACTTCCTCCGGTGCCACGCGCTACCGCCGCGATGCGCCCTTGATAAGTACCCACAAATAAAATGCCGTCTTTGATCAACGGGCTCGCATGAATATCGACCATGCGATCTAATTCAGAACGACCTTTCGGAAGCGCCATACGCTGCTCCCACAAAATCAAACCGTTGCTTGGGTTAAACGCCATCAAACGACCATTTGCAAAACCCGCAAAAATGGCTGAATCAGTTACCAGCGGTGCAGCTGAACCCCGAAGTGTTAACACGGGTGGGGGATTTTCGAAAAACCACATATCCGCACCCGTTTTTGCATCCAATACGAAAAGCTTGCCATTCATCGTTTGCACGGCAACAACTTGACCATTCGTTTGTGGCACAGAAGAAATTTCGCCCTTCAATTGCTTACGCCAAATTTCCTTACCATTAGTAGCAGAAAGAGCGACAACTTCACCAGCGTAGTTACCAATATAAAGCAAACCATCTGCGTAACTAATGCCGCCGGTGATGCCATGGTTTAAATCTTTTTCTTTAAAGGAATAAACAACGCTGCCTATCCAACCGGAAATTTCTTTAGTTATTTTTGTTGACCAAAGTTTTTTACCATTTTGACGATTTAACGCAGTCACAACACCTTCGTGATCTACAGTATAAATTTTATCGCCATCAATAACCGGCGTAAGCTGGGTTAAGCCAATACCTTGACCATCACCCACGCCACGACTCCATATTTCGCTAAGCTTTGCTGTCTCTTTAAAGCTTTCTAATTCCATTGGTTCTTGACCAGTTTTTTTAGAAAACCATGAACAACCTGACAACAAAACGGCACAGAGCAATAAGCCCCATTTTAAGTGCCTCATTGCGCTTTCTCCACAACAGCTGGTGCGGCAGGAACCACGTCAGCAGATTTTAATTCGTCAGCTTTCATTTGCAAAACCATTGAACGCTCTTGGTTTTGTGGATCTGTTGTTTCCAACGCTTTTTTATAGGCGGTAGCTGCTGCTTCTTTATTGCCCTGCGCCTTCAAAATATCTCCACGCACTTCAGCATATTCTGACGCAAAGGCTTTGCTTGGCTCTTGCGCGATTTGTGCTTGCGCTTCGGCATAGGCTGTTTTAGCCACGTAAACACGTGCTAAACGAACGCGCGCCAACTGTTCAGTAGCGACCGCAGGTTTGGACGATAAAATCCATTGCAACTCAGCAACCGCTTTATCTAAATTGCCTGAATCAACAGCAGATTTAGCGAGGTAAAAAGCTGCACCCTGTGCATATAAACTTTTACCATTCTTTTCTTTCAATTCATTAGCAATATGATCAGCCGTCGCTTTATCAGCCTCACTCAAGGATTTACCCTGTTCTACGTTTAACAGCTTTACCAAGGTGTCATATTGTGAGGATGCAGATTCAGCTTTAACACGTTGTTTGTCTTGCCATGCAGTCCACCCGAAATAAATAACAACCGCAGCAACTATCACTGCAATAACAGCTTTTCCGTAATCATTCCACCAGCGTTTTAATACTTCTAATTGTTCTTCTTCAGTTAAATGCGTGCTCACAATGAACTCCTAATGATTCATACTAATTAAAATTTATACACAAGTTTTTAAAAAATTCGTTATTTCACTTAATGAAATTATTTGCTGGGGCTGATCTTCGCGTAAAAACTTCACGACCACAACCTGCTTGGCAATTTCATCCTCACCTAAAATCAGGGCGATATCGGCAGTGCTCTTATCCGCCTTTTTCAACTGATTTTTAAAATTACCGCCACCACAATGGTTAATTACACGCAAATTTGGCAATTGAGTGCGTACATTTTCAGCTAGATGAAAGGCTTCTTTTTGCACATCGCCAACCGCAACCACATAAACATCCGCAATTTGTTCCAAGCCTTTTGGAATTGCATCAACAGCTTGTAGCAGTAATACCAACCGTTCCAAACCAATACCAAAACCCACTGCAGGTGTAGGCTTGCCACCTAACTGTTCAACTAAATTATCGTAACGCCCACCGGCACAAACTGTACTTTGTGAACCTAATTTATCAGTAACCCATTCAAATGCTGTTTTACCGTAGTAGTCTAAGCCGCGCACCAAACGTGGATTGACTTGATAGCTAACGCCGCCCGCTTTTAACAGAGCTTTAAGCTGTTCAAAATGTGCTTGCGAGACTTCATCCAAATAATCCAATAACATTGGAGCGCCATCGAGCAGCGCTTGGGTACTAGCTTCTTTACTGTCCAAAATGCGCAATGGATTAGTAGTTAAGCGGCGTTGGCTATCGGCATCCAGCTTATCTTTATGGACTTCAAGATAAGTGACCAAAGCATCTTTGTATCTCGCCCGCGACGCCGAGTCACCGAGTGAATTGATCTGCAGTGTGACAAACGAAGCCACGCCAAGTTCACGCAAAATGCGTGCACTGAGCAATAAAACTTCTGCATCTATATCGGGGCCATCCATACCAAAGGTTTCGACCCCAATTTGATGAAACTGACGGTAGCGACCTTTCTGCGGGCGCTCATAGCGAAACATGGGGCCCATGTACCATAAACGCTGGGTTTGGTTGTACAACAACCCATGTTCTTCACAAGCGCGCACGCAACATGCAGTACCCTCTGGTCGCAAAGTGACACTGTCACCATTTCGATCATCGAAGGTGTACATCTCTTTCTCAACAATATCGGTCACTTCACCGATAGAGCGCTTAAAAAGATCTGTGGATTCTAAAATGGGAAAACGAATTTCTTGGTAACCATATCGCTGCAGAATATCTGCAACCGCAGCCTCAACAAATTGCCAAGCTGCTGAATCACCGGGCAACAAATCATTCATTCCACGAATAGCTTGAATTTTCTTCAAAATAAATTCCTAACTCTTTTGATCACTTCGCGACTAAGCACGAGCGATAATATTTTTTTCATCTTCCGCCATTTTTATGGCTTTTTGCGCTGCTTTTGCGCGGATGAGTCGCTCTAAATTATCAACCAAGTTTTCGTTGGTTATTTTGTGGTTTGGCTCACCATCTATATACACCAAATTATTGGGCGTACCACCCGCCAAACCTAGATCGGCTTCTTTTGCCTCCCCTGGGCCATTGACGACACAGCCAATTACGGCAACATCAATCGGCGTAGTAATATCTTCTACACGCGCTTCCAATTCGTTCATAGTTTTAATCACATCAAAGTTTTGACGTGAGCAACTTGGGCAAGCGATAAAGTTCACACCCTTACTGCGCAATTTCAAACTACGCAATAAATCCCAGCCAACTTTAATTTCTTCTACAGGATCAGCCGCCAGCGAAATACGAATCGTATCGCCGATACCATCCATCAAAAGCGCACCCAAACCCACTGCCGATTTAACTGTACCGGCACGCAACACACCGGCTTCAGTAATGCCCAAATGTAACGGCTGTTCAATTTGAGTGGCGAGTTTTCGATAAGCAGCAACAGCCATAAATACATCCGACGCTTTCACACTCACTTTAAAATTATGAAAATTTAAGCTGTCCAAAATTTCAACGTGACGCAGTGCTGACTCCACCAAAGCATCTGGTGTTGGTTCGCCGTATTTTTTCTGCAAATCTTTTTCAAGAGAGCCGGCATTTACACCGATACGAATAGGGATATTTAAATCACGCGCTTTATCCACCACCGCTTGAATACGTTTTTCACGGCCAATATTGCCGGGATTAATGCGCAAACAATCCACACCCAAATCAGCAACGCGCAATGCAATACGATAATCAAAATGAATATCAGCAACCAAAGGAATAGTCACTTGTTTACGAATTGCACCAAAGGCCTCGGCTGCCTCCATGGTTGGCACAGAAACACGAACTATATCGGCGCCAGCTAATTGAATACGGCGAATTTGTTCAACAGTTGCAGCAACATCTGTCGTTTCCGTGTTGGTCATGCTCTGCACAGAGATGGGGGCATCGCCACCCACAGGAACATTTCCAACCATTATTTGACGCGACTTGCGACGCTTAATCGGTGATTCACAATGCATAGCTTTACCTTAACAACGCAACAATCAAAATATTAATTGCCGATTTTCAGTGTTAACACGTTAGTTCCCATTAAGGGGATCACATCCATCTTTTTGCCGTTTAAAGAAATATCAACAGCGGGGGAATTACCTAATTTCACATCAAAGGGAGCCAAGCCTACTAACTTCAACCGACTTCCAGCCGGCTGCAATTCAGTCGCCAAAACATCGCCACGCGAATCGCTTACCTCTAGCCAAGACTCTTCACGGAACAAAAAGCTCAGCTCATCCAAACTGGTTATTTTCGCACTGCTTGCAGACTCTGCAGTTATAGACTCAACTACCGCTACCGAATTTGTTGCATCAGTAGCGGTAGAAGCCGAAGCAATAACCTGCGCATTTAATTCAGTCGCAATAGAGCTAACAGAACCAGAAACACTTGCTGCATCGACAGAAACTACTGGTAAAACACCAGGCTTTTCTAACTCATCGATTGTCAACGAGGAGCTAACGCCGGAAGATATCGCCCCAGCAGAGGATGAACTTGCTGCAACTGTTACCACATATTGATCATCATTATGGTTATCAAAAAACCACACTGAAATTAACCACAGAGCAATAAAAAAAACGCCAATCACTGCTAGAAATTGCCACGCACCACGATGACTATTTTCAGCCACAACAGGAGCTTGCTTTTGCACGGTTACTTTTGGCTGCAAACTATCCATTAAGGCATCGTAAGCAGTCAGAATAACTACAACATCGAGCTTCACTAAATTTGCATAAGCGCGAATATAACCGCGCGCAAAAGTTTCTGAATTCAACCGACTATAATCGTCTGCCTCCAAGGCCTTTACCTTGTAGACAGTTACATAGAGCTCTTTCGCAACCTGCTCCTGAGTTAATCCTGCTTGCAGGCGCGCCTGTAGCAATATTTTACCCGGCGAGGGTGCATCAGATGACTGTTCCTTATTGGGCTGTGAGTCATCCGCATCATTTACAGGAACTTCAAGCATGCGAACCTCAATTAGAGAGTTTTTGCTTGTAATCCAAAAACTCTTTGGAGTACGGAAATTTACTTTTCAACATCAAGGCCAAGCTGGCTTCTTTGTCTTTGTTACCAAATACTCGCTCTAACCGTATTCCCAACATCAAGCTGCGTGCTGAGTGATCTCCAATAGCTGTATAGACATCTAAGTTTCTTTTAGCATCCGCATATTCCTGCTTTTGAAAATTAATATCTGCCAACTCAATAAATGCATCTGCATTTTTTCTATCCAAAATACAAGCATGCTCAAATGCTGCTTTCGCGCGCGGTTCGTTCCCCAACTTTAATGCTGCTCTACCCACATTAGTTAATGCTTGCGAACGATTAGCGTAAGCCAAGTCAGCTGCAGCCAATTCAAACTGTGTAAAAGCTTCTGGATAACGCTTTTGGTTGTATAGAAATATGCCGTAATTATTGTGCGCAACCGTCAAGTTTTTATCACGCTTCAATGCTAACTTAAACTGTTCTTCTGCAAGTGTTTGTTCACCTTCCAACTGATATAACATAGCCATAGCATTAGTGGCTTGTGCGGAATTTTTATCTATTTCAAACGCCTTGGTTAAATGGTGGCGAGCCGACTCACGATTACCCTTGTCAACATAACCCAGTGCCATTTGCACATGTAACTCTAAGGATCGATTTTTATCGGGCCCTTTTTTTTCTTTACCTGAAACTTGTTCAGAAACACAACCCATTAAAAAAAAACTTACAACTGCACAAATAAATACACTTTTGAAACCTAACAACAACTTATTATTCTGCATTGTGTTACTCCGAAAGTATGAATTCATTACTGCTATCAAATGCTGCCATCAAAACCAGCAATAAAATAATTGCTGCTAACCAAGAATTCTTATCGGCTGAGCCTCTTCAAACTTAGCCTTGTGGCGCTCACTGCGCTTGGTAATATCGTTTACGCTGCCCGCCAGTTGACCGCAAGCTGCATCAATATCTTCTCCGCGAGTGGTGCGCACTGTCGTAATAAAACCGGCATCAATTAGGATATCTTGAAACTTGCGTATTGCATTATTGCTAGCGCGCTTGTAGTTCGACAGATTAAAGGGATTGAATGGAATTAAATTAATTTTTACGGGAACATCGCGCAGCAGTTCTGCGAGTTCTTGCGCGTGATGTGGGCGATCATTGACCTGATCAATCAAGGTGTATTCAATCGTAATTTTGCGATGTGTATCCGGCATTGCCTGAATGTAACGTGTGGCTGAATCCAACAACATGGCAATCGGGTATTTGCGATTGATTGGCACTAACTCGTTGCGCAACTCATCGTTGGGCGCGTGCAGAGAAATCGCAAGGCAAGCATCGGTATATTGGCTTAAACGATCTAACTGTGGAACAACACCCGATGTGCTTAATGTCACACGGCGTTTGGATAAGCCGTATGCATTGTCGTGCATCATTAAATTCATGGAATCGACAACGTTATCAAAATTAAGCAGTGGCTCACCCATACCCATCATTACCACATTGGTTACTGTGCGCGGGCCATTAATGGCTAATTGGCCAAAAGACTTGGCCGCAATCCACACTTGCCCGATAATTTCAGCTGCTGTTAAATCGCGATTAAAGCCTTGTTTGCCGGTTGCGCAAAAACTGCAATCGAGAGAGCAGCCAACTTGCGACGAAACACACAGAGTACCGCGATCGCCATCAGGAATAAAAACAGTTTCAACAACGTTATTACCCGAAACTCGAATTAAAAACTTACGTGTGCCATCAACCGAATCTAATTGCTTTACCACTTCCGGCAAACGAATTTCAGCGCATTCATTTAACTTTGCACGCAAGCTTTTACTGACGTTTGTCATAGCATCAAAGTTATCTGCACCTAATTGATGAATCCACTTAAGCACTTGCACCGCACGAAATTTCGGCTCTCCTAAGGTTTCAAAAAATGCGATTAACTTTGCTTCCGATAAACCCAGCAGGTTTACCTTAGTCGAGCCAGTTTCTACGACCTCAACAACGCCTGCGGCATTGTTCTGTGAAGCGTCAGAAGTTGGGATAATGTGCTCGGTCATGGTAATTCCTGCTGTGTAGCTTTAAAAAATATAATTAACGAACAATCACTTCGCTTGACGCAAAGAAATAAGCGATTTCACGGGCAGCAGAAGCTGGAGAGTCAGAACCGTGAACGGCATTTTTATCAATCGCCTCAGCAAAGTCAGCGCGAATAGTGCCAGGAGCGGCATTGGCTGGGTTAGTAGCCCCCATCAACTCACGGTTTGCCAAAATAGCATTTTCGCCCGACAGAACTTGTACTACTACTGGGCCTGAAGTCATAAAATCAACCAAACCATCAAAGAAAGGGCGGCCTTTGTGTTCAGCGTAAAAACCTTCTGCTTGCGCACGGCTTAATTGCAGCATGCGTTGCGCAGCAATAGTCAGACCCGCTTTTTCAAAACGAGCAACAATTTCACCAATTTGGTTCTTGCTTACAGCATCAGGTTTGATGATGGAAAGGGTTTGTTCAACGGCCATGTAAATCTCCAAAATTATCTCAAAACGGCTTGAGCAGAATTCGCCCTGCAGCCCATAAACACAAAACCCGCGATTATACGCGGGTTCGAGCAGATTTTATATGCACCAAAACGGAAAAAATCGCAGATTATTAAAGACTTGCAGCGGTATCTTGAATTCGTTTCACCATCGCTTTTAGGCCATTACCACGGGTGGAACTCAGGTGCTGCATAAGGTCTAGGCTGGCAAAATAGGCCTCTATATCCACCGCCAAAATGTCTGCTGCCGCCTTGCCGTTATAGGCAGCCAAGACTACACCCAGCAAGCCTTTTACAATAAACGCATCGCTATCCGCTTGGAAAAATAGACGGTTGTCGCGCACCTCATGCACCAGCCAAACCTGACTTTGGCAGCCTCGCACAAGGTATTCCTCGGTGCGTAAGCTTTCTGGCATGGGCGGTAATTCTTTGCCAAGATCGATAATGTATTTGTATCTATCTTCCCAAGAGTCAAAAAACCCGAGGGTATCGACTATATCCTCGGCGCTTACATCTATACCAAACTGGGTCATTGTGTGCTAAATCCGACAAGTTACTGAGGGCGGCATTATGCCTGTAAAGCTGAGCGCTCACTACCAAACAGGTGCCTAGAAGAACATTCCCGTTTCTAGCTGGGCCTCTTCACTCATCATGTGACGCGCCCACGGAGGATCAAACACCAACTCAACTTTCACGGACTGAACGTTGGGAACTTTGCGTACACGATACTCAACATCGCCCACCAAAACTGGGCCCATTCCACACGCAGGCGCGGTTAGCGTCATTTGGATGGCAACATGCTTTGCCGCTTGATCGACCTTAACTCCGTAGATCAAACCAAGGTTAACCAAATCAACAGGTATCTCTGGGTCATACACACTGCCCAGAGCCTGCCAAACTTGATCCACATGAATATTCTCGTCAGTAGGATCAGGAAAGCTTAAGGTATCAGCCTCAAGCCCCAGCTTGTCAGCATCAGTGCCATCTACGCGCACCATCTGACCATGATAGGTAACGGTGTAATTGCCACCCAATGCTTGGGTAATAGTCACAAACGTATCTTGTGGAATGGTGAGCGGCGTACCATCGGGCACTCGGCGTGCAGGACAATCGGCAAGCGCTACAACCATGCGTCTTTCAGACATAACGAATCTCGAATAGATAAATCGTAAACTTAACTGGCGACGCTAAAACTTTCGCCGCAACCGCAGTAATCTTTGACGCGCGGGTTGTTGAATTTCAACTGGCGATTAACGCCTTCAGTGACGTAATCAATTTCGGTGCCGCTAACAACCGACAAAGCAGCAGGATCGATTAACAGTTCAACCCCCTCACCCAAAGCCAAATGTAAATCTTCAGCCTTACCTTCAGGGACTAAATCAACCACGTACATCCAGCCAGTGCAGCCGCTTTGTTTAACGCTTAGGCGAACGGCTTTAGCATCCGAATTACTACTGAGCTGACGTTTAAAATGCGCAGCGGCGGCAGCGGTTACGGAAACCGATTCTTGTTGCGGATTAAATGTTTCGACGCTCATGATGCACCTCTCTTTCCGCCAGCAAGATACTGGCGATTAAATTACAACAAAAACATTTTCGCTTTTTCAATGGCCGCAAAGAGGCGATCTACTTCGGCAAAGGTATTATAAAAACTAAAACTTGCACGAACAGTTCCGGGAATTCCGAATTGATCCATAATCGGCTGCGCGCAGTGATTACCCGTACGCACGGCAATGCCCTGCTTATCTAATAGGACACCAACATCCGCCGGATGTGCCCCATTGAGCATAAAACTCATTACACTGGTTTTATGCGCGGCAGTGCCAATCAATGTAATGCCATCCGTAGCGCGCGCTTTTTCTTCTGCGTAAGCGAGTAACGCTTGCTCGTGTGCGGCAGCGGCTTTGCGATCCAGTTGATTCAAATAATCAATCGCCGCGCCAAAACCAATAACACCGGCAATATCAGGCGTTCCCGCTTCAAACTTGTAGGGTAATTGATTGAACGTTGTGCCTGCAAAACTAACCGTTTCAATCATCTCACCACCACCTTGATAAGGTGGCATGGACTCTAAAACTCCACGCTTACCGTAAAGCACACCCAAACCGGTGGGGCCAAATAATTTGTGCGCGGAAAACACGTAAAAATCGCAATTCAGCACTTGAACATCTACCGCCCAGTGACTGACGGCTTGGGCGCCATCAATTAATACTTTTGCCCCTACCGCATGCGCATCTGCAATAATTTTTTCGATGGGATTAATAGTACCCATCGCATTGGAAACATGACCAACTGAAACCATTTTTACATTGGCATCTAAGATTTCGGCAAAAGCTTGCATATCAAGAGTGCCCGTTGCATCTACCGGAATAGCTTCAACACTTGCGCCAGTCGCCTGCGCGATTAATTGCCAAGGAACAATATTGGAGTGATGCTCCATTGCCGACACTAAAATACGGTCGCCCGCTTTTAAATTCGCCTTCCCCCAACTTGCAGCAACCAAGTTAATACTTTCGGTGGTGCCACGCGTCCAAATAATTTGTTTAGCATCGGGCGCATTAATAAATTCTGCAACCTTAGTGCGCGCAGCTTCAAATTTTACTGTGGCGCGATCAGCTAAGGCGTGAGCACCACGATGCACATTGCTGTTGTCATTGCGGTAGTAATCACTGATTGCATCAATAACCGCATTTGGCTTTTGCGTAGTCGCTGCATTATCTAAATAGACTAAGGGTTGCCCATTAACCTCTTGATGAAGAATAGGGAAATCGGCACGAATCCGATCCACATCAAACGAAACAACCATTATTCATCTGCCATAGCTAATAAAGTTTGATCGCGACCAAAGATCGCCGCCAAACGAGGGAACAAATAATCATGCACCGCCACTTCCGAGATTTGTTCCAACAATTCATTAATGAAACCAAAACTCATCATGACTTCAGCTTCAGAACGCGACACGCCGCGACTTTGTAAATAATAGAGGGCTGTTGCGTTCAACTGGCTAACGGTTGCGCCGTGGGCACACTTAACATCATCTGCGTAAATTTCTAATTCAGGCTTGGTATAGATCTCAGCCTTATTAGAGGTAAGTAAATTTCTATTGCTTAACTCTGCCAAGGTTTTTTGCGCATCTTTGTGGATATAGATGCGGCCATTAAAAATCGCTTGCGCAGAGTCAGCAATAATTCCACGGAAGACTTCACTGGTAGTGCAATGCGGCACCCAGTGTTGAACGTTGCTGTGATAATCCACCATTTGGTTATTGCGCGGCAAATACACACCTTGCAAATTCAATTCAGCACCTTGGCCACGATGATTAATTTGGTAATCAATGCGTTTCAATTTACTGCCGAGCGCCAGTGTAAAACCACGCATGCGCGCATTGCGCAGCAAGTTCACATGCACCGCACCAATATGCTGGATATTCTCTTCTTCCAGATTCAAACGGTAATGTTGCAGCTGCGCATTGTCACCCACTACGATTTCAGTCAGAGCATTAACAAAACCATTTTGCACATCACTGGTAGAAATAAAGTGTTCAATAATTTCTGCCTGCGCAGAATCTTCCAACACGACAAGCAAACGCTGATTAACCGATACAGCTTGCGTTTCAGGGGTAGAAATCTGAACCACATAAATAGGTTTAGCCAAAGATTGGTTGCGCGGCACGTGCACCAAAACGCCATCGTCCAACCAAGCGTTGTTTAAGGTAGCGAACAAATGTTGCGGACCTTCAACAACTTTATTGAGATGCTTAGCAATAAGTTGTTGCTGCGCTTCATTCGCCTGAGAGAAGCGCACAACTTCCGTAGACAAATCACTGGAGCTTGCCGCATCAAACACGCCATTTACAAACACCAAGCGAATTGCGTCGACCGCAATAAATTCAGCTTCCACATTCAAGCCGGTTGCTGTCGCGGCCCATGCTTGTGGAATATTTTTTTGCAGCGAAGCGAGCGACGTATTTCTCCAATGTTCAGTTTTGCGCGTTGGCCAAGTTACATGCTGCCAATCGTTTGCAGCCTGCGCACGCAAATCACCCAACCATGCAGGGCTCTGTTGCTTGGCAGCAAGTTGTAAGGCTTGTTGTTGAAAATCGCTCATTTGATTACACAGCCTCTTCTTCAAGCCATGCGTAACCTTTTTCTTCCAACTCTAACGCCAATTCTTTACCGCCTGTTTTTACAATACGGCCATTCGCCAGCACGTGCACATAATCGGGAACTATATAATCAAGCAAGCGTTGGTAGTGCGTCACCACAATAAAGCTACGATCGGCGGAGCGCATTTCGTTGACGCCATTGGCAACAACTTGCAAAGCATCAATATCCAAACCTGAGTCAGTTTCATCGAGAATGCACAAGCTTGGTTCCAACAACATCATTTGCATAATTTCGTTGCGCTTTTTTTCGCCGCCAGAAAAACCTTCGTTAACGCCGCGCTTTAAAAATGCCGGATCAAGACTTACGCGCTTGCTGGTTTCGCGCGCGAGCTTCATAAACTCGACTGCTGACAATTCTGTTTGGCCATGATGTTTACGTTTAGCATCTACTGAAGCCTTCAAAAACTCCATATTGCTCACGCCAGGAATTTCTACCGGATATTGAAACGCCAAAAACAAACCTTCACGAGCGCGCTCTTCAATTTCCAACTCAAATAAATCTTTGCCATTAAACTCAACTGAACCGCCAGTTACTTCATAACCATCGCGACCAGAGAGTACATTACCGAGGGTACTTTTACCCGCGCCGTTTGGGCCCATGATGGCGTGAACCTCACCGGGTTTAATGTTGAGACTCAAACCTTTAAGGATATCTTTTTCTTCCACTTTGGCAAACAAATCAGTAATGCGTAACATAAAGTTTTTAATCCGATAATTTTGTCTAATACGGTATTCGTTTTTCGCGATGAATCTGCGAGCTATTAACCTACAGAGCCTTCAAGACTCACTTCCAATAATTTTCCAGCTTCCACCGCAAACTCCATGGGCAACTCTTTAAATACTTCACGGCAAAATCCATTCACAATCATGGATACTGCTTTCTCAGCATCAAGCCCGCGCTGCTTGCAGAGAAACAACTGATCGTCACTTACTTTTGACGTAGTAGCTTCGTGCTCGATAACCGCAGTCGGGTTTTTGCTTTCAATATAAGGAAAGGTATGCGCACCACATTTATCGCCAATCAACAGCGAATCACATTGCGTGTAATTGCGCGCACCTTCGGCACCAGGATTCATACGGACTAAACCGCGATAAGCATTGGAGCTTTTGCCCGCAGAAATACCTTTGGAGATAATGGTTGAACGCGTATTTTTACCAATATGAATCATCTTGGTGCCGGTATCGGCTTGCTGATAATTGTTGGTAAGCGCTACCGAATAAAATTCACCTACGCTGTTATCGCCACGCAAAATGCAGCTTGGGTATTTCCACGTAACTGCAGAACCGGTTTCAACTTGCGTCCAAGAAATTTTGGCATTGGTGTGACAAACGCCGCGCTTGGTTACAAAGTTGTAAATCCCGCCCTTACCTTCAGCATTGCCGGGGTACCAGTTTTGTACAGTGGAATATTTAATTTCAGCGTTATCACAGGCAACCAATTCTACGACTGCGGCATGCAATTGATTCTCATCGCGCATGGGCGCAGTACAACCTTCGAGATAACTAACATGTGAACCTTCGTCCGCAATAATTAAAGTACGCTCGAATTGACCGGTGTTTTGTTCATTAATACGGAAGTAAGTAGATAACTCCATTGGGCAGCGCACACCTTTAGGGATGTACACAAAAGAGCCATCAGAAAAGACCGCGCAGTTTAAGGCAGCGTAGTAATTGTCTTTTTGTGGAACAACTGAACCCATATATTTTTTGATCAGCTCAGGATACTTATGTACCGCTTCGCTAATGGAGCAAAAAATTACACCCACTTCCAATAGTTTTTCGCGAAAAGTAGTTACCACTGAAACTGAATCGAACACAACATCCATTGCCACGCCAGCGAGCGCTGCTTGTTCGTGCAAAGGAATGCCAAGTTTTTCGTAGGTACGCAAAAGCTCTGGATCAACCTCATCCAAACTTTTGGGTTTGTCGTCCATAGATTTTGGAGCGGAGTAAAACGAAACCTTCTGAAAATCTATGTCATCATATTTTACATGCGCCCACTCTGGCTCAGTCATTTCTAACCAAGCGTGATAGGCTTTTAGTCGCCACTCCAGCAACCAATCCGGCTCATTTTTTTTAGCCGAAATAAAACGAATAACATCCTCGTTTAAACCGGGCGGTAAAGTTTCAGAAAGTATGTCAGTGGTAAAACCAGCGGCATATTCTTTCTTGATGAGGTGTTCGACTTGTTCAGACATGTTTTTTACTTCTTGACGATTACAACTTAACTTTGAGTACGCAACAATTTAGTCACTGTTGCGCGAATATGTTCAACGGCAAATTCAATTTCTTCGCGGGTGGTATAGCGCCCTACACTGAACCGAAGCGATGCTTGTGCTTGAGTATCATTTAATCCAATTGCTTTTAATACGTAACTGGGCGACATACTTGCCGAGTTGCATGCTGACCCACTCGACACCGCTAAATCGCGCAATGACAGTAATAACATTTCGCCATCGCAACCATGGCTTTCATCTTGCGCGAAAGCCACATTTAAAATTCCACTCACACACTGCGAGCTTGTACTGTTGCGTTTCAGATTGGGCAGATCGGCAATACCGTGCCATAACAAGTCACGCAACTCAGTTATACGTTGAGCATCACCAACAAGATTGTTCTGCGCCAATTCAGCCGCTTCACCCATGCCAACACATTGATGCGTAGCAAGAGTTCCTGAACGCATATTGCGTTCGTGACCACCGCCGTGAATTTGCGCAGCGATTTTCACATCGGCAGCACGGCGCACGTAAAGCGCGCCTATGCCTTTGGGGCCATAAAATTTGTGCGCTGAGAGCGACAACAAATCCACGTCTAAATTTTTTACATCCACCACAGTTTTGCCTGCGGCTTGAGCTGCATCGCAGTGAACTAAAACGCCTCGGCTTTTACAGATAGCCGCTAGCGCCTTGATATCGTTAATACAACCCAACTCATTGTTGACTTGCATAATGCTGATTAAAAAAGTGTCTTCGCGCAGTGCAGCTTGCACATTTTCGACAGTAATAATGCCTTCTTGATTCGGCTGCAACCGCGTTACCGCAAAGCCCCGCCCTTCTAACCAAGCAACTGGATCAAGCACTGCTTTATGCTCAATCGCTGATACAACTATATGACCGCCCACTTTGTGCAATTCGCGGTAATTTTCGGCAGCACCTTTTAACGCAAGGTTATTGGCTTCAGTTGCACCACTTGTCCAAACAATTTCGCGAGTATCCGCACCTATTAATGCAGCAACTTGTTCGCGAGCATGCTCTACTGCTTCTTCTGCCTGCCAGCCCAACATATGTGAACGCGATGCAGGATTTGCAAAATTACCTTCCAGCGTTAAACACTCCGCCATCTTGGCAGCCACCTGCGGTGCTACCGGCGTGGTGGCGGCATAATCTAAGTAAACGGGTTTACGGATGTTTGCTGGTGGAGGAGTCACGCCATGGTCTCGGGATTTAAATCATCTAATCTAAAAAACTTACAAAATTTCGCTTAACGCAATATGGTTTTCTGGCTTAATGCCTTGTTGCAATCGACTGTCTTGGCGCTCTTTAACCGCTTGAATTTCGCCGCGCGCTACTAAATCGGCCAAGCTTATACCACTTAAAAACTGGTGTATTTGTGCGCTTAAGTTTTCCCACAAATGATGGGTTAGACAAACTTCACCTTCATGGCAGTTACCCTTTCCTTCACAGCGGGTTGCATCCAAAGACTCGCTGACAGCATCAACGACCTGCGCAATCGAAATCTCCGCCGTATTCCCCAACAGACGATAGCCACCACCTGGGCCGCGTACACTTTGAACCAGATTACATTGACGTAACCGCGCAAACAGCTGCTCAAGGTATGACAAGGAAATACCTTGTCGCGCCGAAATATCCGCCAAACTAACCGGCCCATGGTCGGTATGGAGCGCTAAATCCAGCATGGCGGTAACCGCATAACGTCCTTTGGTGGTGAGTCGCATAGGAGAACCTGATTAATTGAGCCAGAGGATAAGCCTAAAAGCTATATCCTACCATTTTACTCAACTATTAGCTGTTTTCCAACGCTTAAAAACGCTACTGCTCATTTTTCGAGCACTTAGTTTTACTCAGCTTTTGAAGCTACGCCCTTGGCAGCTTCACGCAAAGCGTCAATTCCAGGCTCAACACCTATGCTTCCTACCACCTTATTGGTGTAGTAAACGTAGTTTTGCATAGCGGTTAATACACCCCGCAAAATGTTAAGCTC
>JACCDN010969689.1_pt1 | contig 28456 bp, 26 predicted proteins | sample 7441691 | NCBI WGS metagenome assembly JACCDN01 (sample SAMN15323439, study PRJNA562643) | freshwater metagenome | isolation source: river surface water | place: USA:Blue River Watershed | collected 2017-08-16 | reverse complement strand
TCTTGAAGGTAAGCATAGAGCACATGCCTTTCCTCGCTGGTCAGGTGGCCTTTGTTTTTCTTCATGGCGGAACACGTTAGGGTTAATAGTTTAACCTAAGTGTTCGGTTTGGTTTCTGAATTAGGGAAAAAACTTTCCGGCCTCATTCCTTCGCCCATCGTGCCCCTTCGGGAGAAGTCGAGCGTCCAGGATGGACTGAGCCTGAAGGGGGTTTAGTCCGCTCTGTGACTAGCTTGAGCCGAAAATCTTTTCAGTGATCTTGTCGACGCAACTTGTGGAAATCAGAGGCGTTTTCTGCGAAAGATATTGTAAGTCTGATTGGGAAATGTTAAATGCCTCTTTGCTAAAAATCCAATCCCCGTAAGCCTTTTCCAATGCGGCTCTAAGCTCCTTTTTGCAAAGTTGAGGAATCGTCATTGCTTCTAGCTCGCTCCAGATTATTGATATTTCCTGATAATAAGAGGATGAAGGCTGATCAGTATAGGGGGCCATCTGCTCATCGGGGGGAGCCATTGGATCGGAAGGAAATGCCTCCTCGGCTTCGTTATCAAGACCGAAAGGATCAAATGAATTTTCCGCTTCTATGACAGCGGTGGGAGGAACCTCATTGATGCCCTGAATGTTTCCAAGGCTATCGAATTTTGCGATCCCTTCATCAGCCTCTTCGGAAAAAGAGGTTCTTGGATTCCCCTTATAGCGAATGACAGAAGAATCGTAAGCTCTTCCGTACAGCGAATCGGTGACCGATAGTTCCACCATGGAATTGTCAAAGGCATCAATGTAAGCCTCCTTTACTTTGAAAGGAAGGCCAAGAATAAGGGAGCTGCCACTAATATAGGCATTCAGGGCCTCCGCATTGCCTCCTTCCAAATGCAATTGATTGTTGTCGTAGAGGCCCAGATTCAATACCCGGAAGTCAAAATCCTTTACGGTTATGACCGATGAGTCCCATGCGCTTAACGTTTCGAAATCCGGGGCGGTGATGACAACGTCCATTCCTGCGGCTTCACACAATGGATTGAAGGGGAGGATTTTTTTCCGCTTGATCTCCAGCGTTACCCCTATTACTTGGGGTTCAAATAACCCCTCACAGAAACTGCTTTTAATTTCGATTTTATATTTTTCTCCCGGAACAACGGTCGCTTGGCGCACGGGATGTTGAATATAGATGTAATCAAAGGAGGGGATTTGATCAAAAATTTGAATTTCCTTGCTTTCATTGTTCAACTCTTTTTGCATCACTTCACGCGCTCGGGGAGCCAGGTCCAAAGCTCCTAATGCGGTAATTAACCCTCCTACCAAAAATAGGCTAATTAAGGCTACTCCTTTCCCAGCTGTAAAGAGCCATCTCTTCTTTATGGGTGACATAAAAACAGAAATCAACGCAATAAACACGACCAATCCCGCCATATAGACACCCATCAAAAACAGGTAAAAAGAAGCTCTGCTCGTCAGGGCATCCAAGGGAAGTTGAATGAAGTAAGGATAAAGATGAAAAGCTAAGGCAAGCATCATCAGAGTAAAGGCGACTGTCGCTAAAATTAGGATGGGAGTGACGAAAATACTGACGATTTTGAGAATAAAAAGAATGAACTTAAGAACAAATTCCACCAATGCCGTCACAAGCTGACCCAAGCCCTTGAAAATGCCGCCTATTTTCCGATCCAGGCCTTCGGGCATTTTAATGTCCTTCACTTTTCCTTCCACATCCTTGGCGATGGCGGCCAAATCGAATTTATACCCCGTCATGGCCTCTTTTTCGGCCGTGGTTTGAGCTTCGGCAACAAAAATCCAAAGCAGGCCGTAGGCAAAGATTCCCAGTCCTCCAAAGAAAATGCTGACGAAGAACAGCAGGCGAAACAGGCGCACATCTACCTGAAAATAATTGGCGAGCCCCGAACACACTCCTGCAATCACACGCTTGTCAGGATCGCGATAGAAATGCTTTTTTATCTTGGGGCCGCTCTCCCCCTCCTTTTCTTCTTGGGCCTCTTCTGCCTCAAAATCCTCCACTCGGCCCATCACTTCAATGAGGGCTTCAATGTCTTTTTTCAGGAGCACCTGTTTTCCGGGGCTGATTCCTTCCGCAAAATGCTCGGCCATGCGGCTTTCCAGATCCGTCACGATCTCGTCCCTCCCCTCATGCTTGCTGAAGTGTTTCTGAACGGATTTCAGGTAATCGGAAAACATTTGATACGCCGATTCGGTCATGTGGAAAACGGCTCCATTGATGCTGACCGGGGTGGTTTTACTGGCCATAGGATTTGATTAGGGAATTAAGGGAATTGGAAAATTTCTGCCAACTTTCCTGAAGGCTTTCGAGGGATTTTTTGCCTTCGGGCGTCAGCGTGTAGTACTTGCGAGGCGGACCGCCGCTGGATTCCTGCCACTCGTAGGTGAGGAGCTTGGCGTTCTTGAGGCGGGTCAGCAGGGGGTACAAGGTTCCCTCCACGACAATCAGATCTGCTTTTTTCAGCTGCTTGAGAATGTCCGAAGCGTAGACCGGCCCTCCCGAGACGACCAGCAGGGTGCAGAACTCCAGCGTGCCTTTGCGCATTTGGGCCTTGGTGTTTTCCAGATTCATAGGAATGAGGTGAGGTTCCTGAACCTAATTTATATTAATAGTACCTTGCATTGCAAGGTAATTTGCATAATTTAATCTCCAGGGCGCAGCCGCCCATCGCCAAAAGGCCTGCCAATGGGGCGAATCCCCCTACTTCTCCAGAACCCTGGCGAAGCTGTAGAGCGTCTTTCCTCCTGTTCGGGAGAAAACCTGATCGTGGCTCAGCCTGATCCGTTTTCCGCTCAGCGTGTCGGAGACCCAGATTCCGTCCTCGTCGAACGAATAGGCGGCCACCGCATGCAGCACCCATTTTCCGCCGCCCAGCGGATACTTGTAGGTCAGCACCACGGGCTCCCCTTGGGCCAGCAGCTCGAAAAGCGCCTTGGCCCGATTGCTCCAGTGGAATTCCAGCCCGTAGGCCTCGGCCAGGCGGTCTTTGTATTCGGCCTTCCAAAGCTCTTCCCTGGGCTTCTGGATGCGCTCCTCCATCTCCAGCGGATCGAAAGGGCGGCCTCTTTCCTGCAGGATGTGCCCCACGGCATAGCCGAAGCAGCCGTTGAGGTACTGGAAGCTGGCGGGAAAGGCGTGCTCGGGGGCCAGTGCCGGCTCCATGCTGGAGGCCAGGAGCGAGATGTCCACGATGGGCTCCGCCTGCCTCCCCAGGGCCTTGCTCAAGATCCGGGAGGTTGCCTCGGAGGCGGGCTGCCAAAAGGCCCAGGCAAACAGGCCTGCGATCAGCAGGCAGGCAAACAGGGCAAGGGGTCTTGGGCGTCTGCCGGGCATGGGAGCGCATTTATGAGTTCTGAACTGCCTCAGCTTAGCACAGCCTGCGGCAGCCTGAAGGGGTTCCGGCCCGCACTCTTGACAAAACTTCTTTTTTTGATAGAATCGAGTCCAATTAATTCCCCTCAGAATGCCCCTCCAGGTGGTGAGAGAGCCTCTCCCAGGGCCTTCTTCCGAGCTAGGCGATTCGCATCCGGAAGAACGGGTTGAGCTGGCCGTCGAGAACCGATTGGTTCCTTGGGTCATTCTGTGGCGCTGCCGGGTGTGGATCCTTTCCCAGCCGGACGCTTTTCCTGCTTCTCCGCAAAGGATCGAGCATATTCTGCCGGGCCTGCCCTACAATAGGGATTTTTACGAGACCTGCTTCCGATACCTTGAGGCGAGGGATGATGCTTTTTCTGTGGGCCTTTTGCCCTTGGCCGAACGCTTCGCCAGGCCCCCTTTCTCCAAAAACCCCTTCCATGTGGCTTTGGCCCGGGCGATTGCGGATAGGCTTGGCGCCTAGGCTTGAACCCGCAGGCTAGGTTTCGTCCTTTCTGAAATAGGGCTGAAGACCATGCTTTGGCTTCGGGGGTCGCATAGGACTTCCCCCAGCAGCGCAGTCAGGGCGATCCGCTCGGACTCTGGCAATTTTGGATCGCAAAGAAACCGGCTCATAAAATGCAGCTAGGCAACTAGAGTGGAGGGGGCCAGCACGGTACTCCGGCACGCTGCCTTTTTAAAGGGCCTTTGGCTTCCGGCCGACCGACATGAAAAAATCCCCGCAGCGCGATGCTGCGGGGCGTGAGCCCGGGACCCCTAATCCTGGTGCAAGGGGCAAGGAGTGCTTTGCCCCCAGAGCCCTGCGAGGGTGTGCAACCAATGGAAGTCTCCGTCATTTTCTCCGTTCTGAGAGGTGGCCTCGCGGACTTCCTGCGTCACGTGGCACAGCAGGACCATGAGGTAGAGCCATTGAAACATTTTCGGAAAGGCTTGTTGGTTTGGCTCGTAGCTTCCGCCAAGCCTCTGCCGGGCGCCTTCTTCAGCCAGGTGGTCCTCGCAGATCCTCTGGATAATCTGCAGGGCTCCCTGCACCTCGTCCCGATCGTAGATCGCATCCACATTGATGGGGGTGCATTCTGTGCCGAAGCACGGCGGGATCTCCATGGCTTCGACCAGGCCGCTTAGCCCCCTGTGGAGGTGAAGCCAATGAGCATCTCGCCTATCCTCCAGCTTGCTCGTGAGGAGAATCGATTGGCACGCCGCCTTCGCGCAGAGCCGCAAATTTAGCCATTTCGCAAATCCGAGTTGTGGCATTTCGTTCCGATGGATCTGCTTCAGCCGCTCTCGATCCCGGGCATCGAGGCCTTCGATGTGATTTGCGCATTCTCGCTGCATCACGCCGATGGCCGAAGGGATGGCTTGATCCGGGAGGGCCATCATCTGCTCAATGGCCCGTTGAACGGCTTCAGTTATCTCCAGTGCCATGCGTCACTTCCTTTCTGGGTGAGTCGGAACCTGCACTGCGCAGATTCCGGGCCAATAGGCCGGGGTGAACATGGGTAGCGGCAAAGTAATATATTTTTATCAAAAACGCAAGGCCTGGTCCGGCCTGCAAAAAAGGAGCCCCGCAGCGCGAGGCTGCGAGGCTTTCGTACCGGCTCCTAGACCGGGCTGAGCCTGATGCAAGGGATGCCGATTTTGGAATCCCCCCGAAAGGTGTGCTCCCAGTGCCAAGCCCCTTCGCTTTCGCCACCAGGATGGATGCCCTCATGGATCTTTTTATGCACGTGGCACATCAGGACCATGGCGTAGAGCCATTGAGACATGTCCCGGAAGATTCCTTCATCCAGCTCGTATTCCCCGCGGAGTGCCTCTTGGGCGGCTTCGAGACTCTCTTCGCAAGCATTTTGGATGACTTTGAGAGCCTTCTGCACGTCAGCTTGCTCCCAGATGATGTCCACGCTGACGATGCCGCAACGAGCTCCGAAGCACTGGGGAACGTCCATTTCCTCCAGCATGGCGCGCAGGCCGGTTCGCATGTGATTCCAATAGTTTTCGCGTCGGCCGGCCGAGGTTCCGATCATTTCGGACAGAGCTTTTGCGCAGACCCGCAGAGCCAGCCATTCTTCGAATTCGAGTCGGGGCAGTTCTGCCCTATGGAGCTGGTTCAGCCGCCCTTGCTCTGAAGCGCTGAGATCTTGGCGGTGCTTTCCGCAGGCTTGCTGGATCACGCAGAAGCATATGAGGATGCGCTCTCCCGTTGTCATGCGCCACTTCCTTTCTGGGTTATTCGGAACCTGCACCGCGCAGATTCCGGGCCAATAGGCCAAGAGGCGAAGCATTTCAAAATGCAATTTAGCATATTTTTTAAAAAATGCAATAATTTTCTCCCAAGACCAGGCTGTTTCTTCCTGCGGTCGGAATGGAGGGCGGCCCCCCTCCCGCAAAAGCCTTTTGACTTTCCTCCTGCAAGCCTTTAAAGTGTTCTGGACAATTTTTTAGACCTATTTTATGGATATCAAGAACATGGCCATTGTGGCCCACGTGGATCACGGAAAGACCACTCTGATGGACGCTTTGCTGAAGGCCGGCGGCGCTTTCGCGGCCCACCAGCAGGTGGAAGAGCGCGTGATGGACAGCAACGACCAGGAAAAGGAGCGCGGCATCACCATCTACGCCAAAAATGCCGCCATCGAATACAAGGGCAGCAAGATCAATCTGGTGGACACCCCCGGCCATGCGGATTTCGGCAGCGAGGTGGAGCGCGTTTTGAGCACCGTGGAGGCCACCCTTCTGGTGGTGGATGCCTACGAAGGCCCCATGCCCCAGACCAAATTCGTGCTGCGCAAATCGCTGCAATTGGGCAAAAAGGTGCTGGTCTGCATCAACAAGATCGACAAGCCCGCCGCCCGCCCGGATTGGGTGGTGGACCAGGTCTTCGACCTTTTCGCCAAGCTCGGCGCCAGCGACGCCCAGCTGGATTTCCCCTACATCTACGCCATCGCCCGCGAAGGCATAGCGGTCCGCAATTTGGAGGATCCCCGAAAAGACATCAGCCCTCTGCTGGACTTCATTCTGGAGCATGTGCCCAGCGCCGCCCAGGACACCCAATCGGTCTTCCGCATGCAGCCGGCCACTCTGGCCTACGACAACTTCCTGGGCCGCCTGGCTGTGGGCCGGGTGCACCAGGGCGTGGCCAAAGTGGGCCAGTCCGTTACGGTGCTGACGCCCGAAGGCAAGGCCCGCAGCGGCAAGATCACCAAGCTTTTCACGTTTCAGGGCCCCCGGCGCATCGAGGCCGATCAGGCCAGCGCAGGGGACATCGTCTCGGTGGCGGGCCTGGCGGACGTGTTCGTGGGCGAGACCATTGCCGGCAGCGCCGATGTGGAGCCTTTGCCTGCCATCAAGGTCGACCCCCCTTCGCTGGCCATGGACTTCATGGTGAACGATTCGCCTTTCGCCGGACGCGAGGGCAAGTTCGTGACCAGCCGCCATGTGCGCGAGCGCCTGGAAAAGGAGCTGGAGACCAACGTGGGGCTCAAGCTGGAGCTGGACAACGCCTCCGACCATGTGAAGGTGAAGGGGCGCGGGGAGATGCATTTGGCTGTGCTGATCGAAAACATGCGCCGCGAGGGCTACGAGCTCCAGGTTTCCCAGCCCGAGGTGATCCTGCAGCAGGTCGAGGGCAAGGTGCACGAGCCCATGGAGAACGTGGTGATCAATGTGCCGGAAGGGCTCAGCGGAAAGATCATCGAGCTGATGGCGCAGCGCAAAGGGGAGATGACCAACATGCAGAACGCCAACGGCAACACCCAGCTGGAGTTCCTGATTCCCGCCCGAGGCCTGCTGGGCATCCGCTCGCATTTCATCATCCTCACCAAGGGCGAAGGCACGCTGTATAGCTCCTTTTCGCACTTCGGCCCGCACGTGGGCCCGATCGAAAAGCGCCAGGTGGGCTCCATGATCTCCGGCGAGACGGGGCCGGTGATGGCCTATTCCCTGTGGAAGCTGCAAGAGCGCGGTCCGTTGTTCATCCTTCCTGGCACCGAAGTGTACGAGGGCATGGTGATCGGCGAGCACAACCAGGGCACGGATCTGGTGGTGAATGCGCTCAAGAACAAGAAGCTGACCAACGTGCGCGCCTCCGGCACAGACGAAGCCATGAACCTGACCCCCATCGTCCCGATGACGCTGGAGAAGGCCATCGAGTACATCGGCCCGGACGAGTACGTGGAGGTGACGCCCAAGAGCGTGCGCCTGCGCAAGAGGTATCTGACGGAGAATGACCGGAAGAGGAATAGAGGCTAGGCGGAAAGCTTGAGGGGAAAACAACACTACTCACCCTCATTTCCATCTTCTGTGCTTTCGTGAAAAATCGGAGTCAGGTCGCCCTTAAAATCCTGGACATAAAAAAAGTGAGTGTCAGGCCCTGGCGCTAGTGCAAGGTTGGCTTCATTGTCACCCAATTCATCTGCCTCTTCCGTTTCATCCTCCTCGTCTTCCGAGGTTTCCTGAAAATAGAGTTTGACTCGAACTACGCCTTCCTCGGGCCATTCCAGAAGCATTTTGGCCTCCCTTTCGAGCCTGGAAAGCTTCTCAGCAAAATCTTCCGATGTGTGATGCATTCCTGGGGGAATGAGTTCAGAAGCACGTTCATCGCATTCATTCGTGGCAACAGACTTGGCGAGGGTGAAAATTTCGTGAAGCACTTCCTTCAGCTCCCCATGATCGTAGGTGGGGGGAATATTCAGGGCGAGGGCCACTTTTTTTCTCCGCTCGTGCCAAAGAAGTAATTTCAGGTAAAAATCCTTGGTAAGCTCTTTTACGAAATTGAATTCTATGCGCTCAAGCTCCCAATCGATTCTTTCTGGAGACGGCTTTGCTTCTGCGCCCATGGTTCTAAGTTTAAAATCCTTCAATTATACCTTTTTTCGATCTAAAAAGAAAGTAATCCACGCCCCATCGTCCCCATGACGCTGGAGAGGGCCATCGAGTACATCGGCCCGGACGAGTACGTGGAGGTGACGCCCAAAAGCGTGCGCCTGCGCAAGAAGTTCCTCACGGAGAACGAAAGGAAGAGGAACTGGGGGAATTAGCCCTTCGGAAAAAGTCAAAACCCAGCCCCGATGCACATCGGGGGCTGGGTTGGGAAAGGTTCGGCGGCTAGTCCTAGGCCTCTAGCTCTTCCATGTACGACTCTCGCCCGAAAGCCGAGAGTCCGTCGAGCCAAAGTTGAACCAGCGTAGCAGCGAGGACGACGGTGGCGAGATGTTCGAGCCGCTTGGCGGGTGGAGCCTTTGGGGTTGGAATCTCGTAGAAATCACCATATCCCCGGAGGCAAATTTCGCCAGCGAACGTCTCGATGATTTCGCCCTTCGTTCGGCCATCCATCTTCGTGACATGGCTTGCAGCGAAGAGCATCAGACCATCATGGGTCCGCTCCTGAATGAGCTGCTCAGCCGTCCTCCCCTCGCCATCGTTGTGGCGGAAAAGAAGGTCGGTGGCAATCCTCTTCAAGTGCGATTGAACCTTTTTGTTGTCCATGATTCGCCTCTCTTTCTGTGGGGTTAAGTCACTGCCTGCGGAATGCAGGCAGAGGCCCATTTGGGCAGCGGATCTTAGACTTTTCCATATTAAACTATTTTTATTAAATGTCAATACAAAAACCAAGTGGCTTTACTTAAGCCAGGAGTGGCAAAAATCAAAGCCCAGCCTCCGGTGAAGGGGGGCTGGGCGGAAGGGGTCAGGCGGAAAGATTGTCGTACTCTGCCTGCCGGGCCGCATCGAGGCCTTCACGCCAGCGCCGGAGGATCATTCGGGCGGCAGCGTGGGTGGCTTTGCCCTTGAGTCGTGGGGCCAGCTCATGGTCCTCCATGTCCTGGATCCCCGTATCCTCCTCTTCTTCTGGCTGCGGATGGCGAGAGTCCCACAGGCGGATGGGATCGCCTTGCTGAAGCATTTCCAGCCTCCATATCTCCATCCACGTCTCTCGGCCCCATTTCAGGATTTCCCGGCCCACCAGCTCCAAGAAGGCCTGATGGTTGGGGGGCCTGGAGGGTCCCCAGGAATTCAGCAGGATCCTGATGTTATTGGTCCTCAGCATGCCGCTGACCCAGCTCTCTATTTCTTCATTTGAGGCCATGATTCGCCTTCCTTTCTTCGGGGTTAAGTCACCGCTTGCGGAGTGCAGGCGGAGGCCCATTTGGGCATGGATTCCAAGCAGAATCATATCAAATAATTTTTCGTTTTCAAAAAGAGGTTTTTGCCCCATAATGAATCACCCTTTTGCGACCTTTAGCCTTATCCACCCCCATCATGAGCGCAGAATTAAGGCATTTGAAGGATTTGCCCTCCCTGGTCCGTGCGGCGACGCGGCCCGTCCTTCCCCTTCCCCCTCATTTCAGGCCAGAAAAGGACTACTATCTGCTGAGGCATGGCCAAAGCCCGGCCAATGTGACCGGCGAGTTCGCCACGCCGGAAAGGGCCTTGAGTGACATAGGCCTCACCGATGTGGGGCGAAGCCAGGTGGCCGAAGGCATCCGAAAAATAGCTGAAGAGATTCTGGGAAAGAGGCTTCTGATCGTGTCCTCCGACTACCGGCGCGCCATAGAATCCGCCTCCATTGTGGCGGAGGAGCTCAAGGTCAAAGAGATCTGGCTCACCGATGCCCTGCGGGAAAGGCGTCTCGGCCAGCTGGAGACTTCGGAGCCGAGCGGCGTGCCCTACCAGGGCATCGCGCGGTTCGACGAGGGTCATCCAGACAACTCACGCTTCAGCGATGGCGTCCGCGAGTGGGAGGGCCTCGAAAGCCCGAATCAGGTGGCTGCCCGGGTCCGCCTATTGATCCATCAAATCGAAGCCACTTTCACCCCCCAGACCGTTCTTTTGGTGGGGCATGGGGCGACTTTCGGAATCCTGGAGGCTGTATCGCAAGGCTTCACCCCCGACCAGCATGGGCAAGTCCGCCGGCTCAAGAACGGCGAAGCAAGAAGGCTTTCTTTTGCCTTGCAGATTCCCCGGCAGTGAACCCTTTCAGCCGCAGTAGTTCGGCTCCTTGGCGATGCCCTTGGCGTAATGGGTGGTCAGGTAGAAGCGCTTCAAAGTTTCGTCCACGGCGATGCCCAGCCCGGTGATTTTGAAATCCGGGCTCACCACCGTGTCGTAATGCGCGGTGTAGCTGGTTCCTTTTTCGGCCATGAAGGCGTCGAAAATCAGCTTGGCTGCGGCCTTGATCTTCTCGGTGCAGTCCGTCTCGCTGCAGGAATAAGGCCCCCAGCCGATGTTTTCGCTGTATACCGTGCCGGACCCGGCGGCGAATTCCACCCCCAGGGCCGTGAACCATTCCTTGATGCCGTAGTAGTCGTAGTAGCCGTTGGTTCCGGGCCGCTGGTGGGTCATCTTTCCGGTTCCGCTGGCCTCGTTCTCCTCCGACCACCGGGTGGCGCTGTGGTTCAGGGCGTCGTGGTAGGCGTAGGGGTCTCGGCCCAGCCCGCTGCGGGCCTGGTTCACCCAGCCCAGCCAGGCGTCTCGCACCTGGGCCATGTCGATCGAATCCGGAAGAGCTTTATCAATGCAGCTGAGGGCATCGAAACTGATCGTCGCCGCAGGCTTGTCGTGAATCTGCCCCATGATGCGCCAGACCATTTCTGCCATTTCGCCCCGGGTGACCAGTTTGTTGACGGAAGAGACACTGGAGGGAAGGTAGCTTTGTTTCTGCAGAGTTTCAATGAAGGCCTGGTACCATTGCGCCCCTTGGAGATCCGGCGATTTCGGCAGCTCCCAGGTATTCACGAGAATCTTGGCGGCTTCGGCCACATTGATGGCTTTGGCCCCTCCAAAGCTCCCGTCGGAATACCCTGAAAGGATGCCATTGCTTTTGGCGTAGCAGGCGAAAGGCGCATGCCAATCGCTCAAGGTCAGGTCCGAAAAGCAGGGGGACAGCGGCGCTGCGGGAGCTTGGGCAAGCTTCGCTCCCAACAGGATCTTGACGAATTCCGCCCGGTTCATAGTCTTGTCCGGCAAAAAGCTTCCGTCGGGGTAGCCCTGCACGATCTTCTTCTCCGCCAAATAGCGGATCGCCGTTTCGTAGGGGTGGCCCTTGATATCATAAAGGGGCTCTTTTGCAGCCGTTGGGGCGGGGGCCGAGGCGGGCACAGAAGTGTTTTCCACAAAATCCGACCAGATGAAGCCCTTTCCCCCGTCCGGGCGCTCGATGTAGCGCCAGCCTTCGATCTCGCCCAGCACTTTCACCACGGTTCCCGCCGAAAGCGCCCCGATGACCTGGCCTTCGCACACCTGATCCCGGATGTTCACGCCGGAGACCACCTTTACATAATAGTCGGGCACTTCGCTGATCTTTTCGCATTCTCCGGCTCTGGCAAGGGGCATTGCTCCAAAGAAAAGAGGAAGAATAAGAAGCAGGAAAGCCTTTTTCATAAGGTTGAGTTATTTTGCTGGGATTATATCCTTTTTCCCTCCTGGTCGCTATAATCCCCTCGAAATTTCCTTGATTTTTATGGATGTGCGCATCGAAGCTTCGTGGCAGGCTGCGCTTCGGCCGGAATTCGAAAAGCCATATTTTTCGGCCCTGGCGGATTTTGTGCGCCAGGAATACCGAAGCAAAACCGTCTTTCCTCCGCCCAAGGCGATTTTCCGGGCTTTCGAGCTCTGCCCCTTCGATCAGGTCAAGGTGGTTCTTTTGGGCCAGGATCCTTACCATGGCCCGGGCCAGGCCCACGGGCTGTGCTTTTCGGTGAGCCCGGGCGTTCCTCCTCCTCCTTCATTGGTCAATATTTACACCGAACTCCAATCCGATTTGGGGCTGCCTAAGCCTCCTGATGGCAACCTTGAGCCGTGGGCCCGGCAGGGGGTCTTTTTGCTCAATGCCACCCTCACGGTCCGGGCGGGCCAGGCCGGTTCGCATCAGGGCGAGGGCTGGGAAGTCTTCACGGACGAGGCGATCCGCCTGCTGGCGGAAAAAAGGAGCGGGCTGGTCTTCCTGCTGTGGGGAGCCTATGCCCAGAAAAAGGCCTGGATGATCGACCCTTCCAAGCACCTGGTGCTGCAGGCGCCCCACCCTTCCCCGCTTTCCTCTTACCGGGGCTTTTTCGGCTCCCGTCCTTTCAGCCAAGCCAACGACTATCTCAAATCTCTCGGCAAAGAGCCGATTGTTTGGGCTTAACTTTCCTAATACTGGCCACTGGCCCAGCAAGGAGTGTTGACTTTTTTATAGATTGGTCTATTTTTATAAACCTTTTAACCTCCTCAGCTTCCTAATGAGAATTTTCGAAGACACGATTCCCTTTCTGGCTCCTTCGCCACGGGAAAGCTTTGATCCGCCGCAAAGGGTTTCCTCCGGTCCTTTCAAAGGAAGCCTCATTCGCTCCACGCAAGCCCGCGTTTTTCCTACTCGGATGACTTTCGATGACATCCGGGAGGGCAGAAAAGTTTTCCAGGCCGAAGTTAGGATTCTGTCGAACCCCCAGGCTGACCCATACCTTTGCCTTTTTTTGGATGATTGGGGGATGCCAGCAGGAATGTGGTGGCCTATTTGCTCCTCTCAAGATCTTCACAAGCTTTCCTCCCAATGGAGACTTGATTTGAGCCACGCTTTAGATCCCCAGGATTTCGCGAAAAAGCCCCTTCCTCATCTTTATGGTGTTCGCAAGGGGGTTGCCTCCCTCCTGATGGATCAAGAAAAAGGCCTTATTTCTGCCGCCCTGATGCCTTATGATTCTCAGGCCGCCCAAGCACTGACGGGTTGCGGGCCGGACATCTTCCCTTCTTTTGAAGAAAAACCAGCATTTGCCCCTCCCACAAGACCTCTTCCTAGTCGCTAAAACCCTTCCTGCCTAAGGCTTTGCGGCTTGCGGCTCTTTGTGCTACTCTTTTCTGGGCTCTTTGCCTGTGCCCAGGCCTTTGGTTTGGCGCAGCCCGAAACTGGCCCATCTAGAACGTTCTAACCCTCAGCCGCTGTGAACGACGACAACGAAGAAAAAATCCTCCCCCTCGAGCCCGAAGCCGCAGGATCTGACGGAGATGGAGAGGGCATGTCGGCCTTGTCCCTTTCCCGCAACGACATCAACCGGGACATCTCCCAGGAGATGCAGGTGTGCTACCTGGACTACGCCATGAGCGTGATCGTTTCGCGCGCCTTGCCCGACATCCGCGACGGCCTGAAGCCTGTGCATCGCCGCATCCTGTATTCCATGCACGAACTGGGCCTGCGCAGCGGAGCCAAGTTCCGCAAATCCGCCACTGTGGTGGGCGATGTGCTGGGCAAGTACCATCCTCATGGGGACAGCGCCGTCTACGCCTCCATGGTCCGCATGGCCCAGGATTTCGCCATGCGCTATCCCCTGATCCACGGCCAGGGGAACTTCGGCTCCATGGACGGGGACAATGCCGCCGCCATGCGCTACACCGAGGCCAAAATGGAGAAGATCACCGATGAGATGCTGGCCGACATCGAAAAGGACACCGTCGACTTCCGCCCCAACTACGACGGCCGCATGAAGGAGCCTGCGGTGCTGCCCTCCCGCATTCCTGCCCTTCTCCTCAACGGATCCATAGGCATCGCCGTCGGCATGGCCACCAACATCCCCCCCCACAACCTGCGCGAGGTGATGCAGGCGGTCATCCACCTGATCGAGCATCCCCAGGCCACTTTCGCCGACCTGATGGAGTTCGTCAAAGGCCCGGATTTCCCGACCGGAGGAATGGTGTACGACATCGCCAAGATCCAGAACGCCTACGCCACGGGGCGAGGCAGCGTGGTGATGCGCGGCAAGGCCGACGTGCAGGAGGCCAAAGGCGGGAAGTTCCAGATCGTCATCACCCAGATTCCCTACCAGGTCAACAAGTCCGCCTTGGTGGAAAGCATCGCCGACCTGGTCCGCGACAAGAAGATCGTCGGCATTTCCGACGTGCGCGACGAGTCCAATCGCGAGGGCGTGCGCGTGGTGGTGGAGATCAAGCGTGACGCCTATCCCAAAAAGATCCTCAACCAGCTCTACAAGTACACCAACCTCCAGACGTCCTTCGGCTACAACATGATCGCGCTGGTGGACGGCATCCAGCCTCGCCTGCTCGACCTGAAAGCCATTCTGGAGCAGTTCATTGCCCACCGCCAGCAGGTGGTGACCCGGCGCACCCAGTTCGAGCTGCGCATGGCCCAGGCCCGGGCCCACATCCTGGAAGGGCTCAAGATCGCGCTGGACCATATCGACCAGGTGATCGCCACTATCCGAGGCTCGGCCACCAAGGAGCTGGCCAAGGAAAACCTCATCAGCCGCTTCGGCCTCACCGAGATTCAGGCGAAAGCCATTCTGGACATGCGCCTGCAGACTTTGGCTGGCCTGGAGCGCCAAAGGATCGAAGATGAGCTGAAGGAAAGGCTGGATTTCATTGCCCACTGCCAGGCGATCCTGGCAGACCCCAAAAAGGTGCTGTCCATTGTCCGCCAGGAATCGGAAGAGATTATGGAGAAATATGGCGACGAGCGGCGCACGGAGGTGATTGCCCATGCCGTGGGCGAGTTCAACGCCAAATCCCTGATTCCCAACGAGGAGATGATCGTGACCCTCACCCGAGGCGGCTACATCAAGCGCATGAGCCCTGTGGCTTACCGCACCCAGGCCCGCGGGGGCAAGGGGGTCATTGGCATGGGCACCAAAGAGGAGGACGAGATCGCTTCCTTGCTCTACTCCAAATCCCACAATGACCTTTGCTACTTCACCGACCGGGGCCGCGTGTTCCGCCTTCCTACTTACGAGATTCCCCTGGGCAGCCGAATTTCCCGCGGGCAGGCCATTGTGAACCTGCTCCAGCTGGAGCAGGGCGAGCAGGTCACCACCGTGCTGGACCTGAGCAAGGGCGGCGGCGAATTCCTCTTCATGGCCACTCGCCAGGGAACAGTCAAGAAGACGGCCATCCGCGAATTCGACAACATCCGCCGTTCGGGCCTGATCGCCATCAAGCTGCGCGAAGGGGACCTTTTGGATTGGGTCCAGCCCACTTCCACCGGAGATCAGGTTCTGCTGATCACCCGCAACGGCCAATGCATCCGCTTCAAGCAGGAGGATGCCCGCTCCATGGGCCGGGCCAGCACAGGAGTCCGCGGCATCCGCCTGAAGGCCAAGGATGAGGTGGTGGCCATGGACGTGGTCCGCAAGGCCGAGATCAGCCGCCTGCTGGTGGTGATGGAGAACGGCTTGGGCAAGACCACGCCTGTCGAGGACTACCGTTTCCAGGGTCGCGGCGGCAGCGGCGTCAAAACCGCCCAGATCACCCCAAAGACAGGAAAAGTGGTGGGCGCACGAGTGATTCACCAGTACATGAAAGGCGACCTGATCCTGGTGTCCGCCCAGGCCCAAATGATCCGCCTTCCCCTGGAGCAGCTTCCGACCACCGGCAGGGCCACCCAGGGCGTCTACGTGATGCGGCTCAACGAGGGCGACCGCGTGGCTTCCTTGTCCCTGATCCTGGAGGAGGAGAGCCTGGACCCGGAGAAGAAGGAACTGCCGCTCGGCTAATTAATAATTACGAGTTACGAATTACGAGTTGCATTGCGCTTTAATTCAGCTCTTAACTCGTAATTCCTCACTCGTAACTCTCTCATAATGAAATTCGCTTCAGCCTCCCTGCTCGTCTTTAGCCTCTTTGTCCCAACGGTTTCCGCCCAGTCCTTCGATCATGACCTGGCCTTGGATTCGGTGCGCATCCAATCCGAAGGCGTGCTCCTGGTGGGGCAGAAAACAAGGATCTACGCCACGGTGGCCAATGGCTCGGGCCAGGATCTTTTCGGCACGGTCAAATTCTTCGAGGAGAAGGCCGGCCTGTTCATCGGCCAGGAGCAGCCTGTTTCGGTGCTGGCCGGAAAAACGGACGATGTTTTTGTGGACTGGTCCGCCCCTCAGGCCGGCGACCATGTCATCAGCATGCGCGTCATCCCCACCCTCCAGCAGGGCGACGATCCTTCCAACAACAAGCTGACCAAGACCTTTTTCGTGGATCTGGACAGCGACAGCGACGGCTCGGGCAACCGCGCTGACTTAGACGACGACAACGACGGCATTCCCGACGCCCAGGACGACCTTCCTTTGGATCCGCTGGAGACCCAGGACACCGATGGGGACAAAGTGGGGAACAACCAGGACGAGGACGACGACAACGACGGCATTCCTGATGCGGAGGACGCTTTCCCCTTGGATCCAAAAGAGTGGGAGGACAGCGACAGCGATGGAGCAGGGGACAATCAGGATGCCTTCCCCTTGGATGCTGCCGAGACTCTGGACGCCGACAGCGACGGGCTGGGGGACAACGCCGACCCCAACGACCAGAACAAGGGTCCTGTCCTTTCCCTGTCTGCCGACCAGCCTCTGGTCTCCACTCATTCCGCAGTCCGCTTCCACGCCCTGGAGAGCTACGATCCGGACGGAGAAGTGGTGGACTACCTCTGGGATTTCGGAGACGGAAATGAATCCAAAGGAGTGCTGGCGGAGCACAGCTTCCGCCGCGCCGGGGATTATGTGGTGAGCCTCACGGCCACCGATGACCAGGGCGAATCGCGAACCCAATCCCTCCAGATCACTGCCGTCTACCGCTGGCAGGCGATCGTCTTGGCCTTTTTGGCTCTCCTGCTGCTGATCCTCCTTCTGCTCTACTGGCTTCTTTTCCGCCGCCAGGCGAAGGATGAAGAGGATTCCGTGCCTTCCTCCAAGGTCCATCGCCTCACCCAGCCCGCCAAAAAAGCGGCCTCTTCGTGGGAGGAGGAAAAGGCGGGCAAGGAGCCGGAGGCAGGCCGATCCAAAAACAGCTTGCCCAAAAAAAGGAAATAGAGTAGATTCCTTTAGCCTTGATGAAAAATCCTGGGCGGGCCAAGATTCGGCCTCCCACATCCCCTTAAGCTCACCTGTCATGAAAGCAGACATCCATCCTAAAATGAACCCGACCGTCTTTGTGGACACGTCCAATGGGGCGGAGTTCGTCACGGTCTCCACCATGAGCTCCAAGGAGACTCGAAAGATCAAGGGCGTGGACCATTTTGTGGTCTATGTGGATATTTCCTCCGCCTCCCATCCTTTCTACACCGGCGAAAAGATGCTGATCGATACCGCTGGCCGCGTGGATCGCTTCAAGGCTCGCCAGCAGGCGGCCGACAAGCTGAAGGTGCAGCATCAGGCTTCCCAGCAGAAGAAGCTGGTGAGGGAATCGGCCGAGGAGAAGGTGACCCGAAAGGCCAAGGTCAATACCCAAAAGAAGGAGGCTGCCAAGGCCGAAGAGGAGGCTCCCAAGAAGGCCGCTCCAAAAAAAGCAGCTGCCAAGGCAGAAAAGGCCCCTGCCAAAAAAGAGGCAGCCAAAAAGCCTGCCTCCAAAAAAGCCGAATAGAGGCTCATTCATTCCAAAGCAATCTAAAAGCAGCCCCGATGGAAATCGGAGCTGTTTTTTGTTCCCCGTATTCTGTTTGGGCAAGATGAAGAGCCCCGAGGATGTGTCGGGGCTCTTTTTTCCCGATGCATCGGGAGGCCGTGTTCGGCTTGAGTGAGGTCTCGTCTCCTCCGTGCCCGCTATGCCCAGTACGATGGGTTATCGTCCTCGCGCCGGTTGGGGCCGTAGGTCGGAGGCTTGCCTGAGCTGGGGGATGAATGATCCGGGATGCTGCTTTTTGAGGGCCGTATTCCCCGCAGCGTCCACCAGACCAGCAAGACGATGGCGAGGAACAAGATGATCAAAACAACAATGACAACAGTGGGTTCCATGCTTCTCCGTGTGTGATGAACGATCCTCCTGTCCTGAACCGAACAGGGACGGATTCTGGCCTGAAGCACCACGAATGTGAGCTTCGGGACATAGCTGATCCCTGTTCAAATCATGCCGATGCCGGAAAGGAGCAGTGCGGTCAAATTATCATGTTATATTCGATCGGTCAATTTTTTGAGACCATGGCAAGATGAAGAGCCCCGAGGATGTGTCGGGGCCCTTGTTTTTTCCCGACGCATCGGGATGGCCGTGTTCGGCTCGGAATAGGATTTAGTCGTAGTAGCTGCTGCCGTGGTTGCCCTGGTCCGTTCCCGAATCCGATGGGGCATCGTCCCAGCGGTGTTGATCGTCGCTGTGATCGTGATGGCCGTGATCGCTGTGCGTGTGATCGCCGCCGCCGAAGAGTCCATGGCTGTGGTGATGGTGGGTATGCAAGGGGTCCATCAGATGATCGAGCTCGTGAAGAGGGTCCCCGCAAATGGCGCCGCCACCATAGCCAGCTGAGGCTGCTCCCCTCGACGATGAGGATGAGCGGCGCCCCGATTGGCTCGATCCTCGACCGCTGCGCCCGGTGGGGCCGTAGGTCGGGGGCCTGCCTGAGCTGGAGGATGAATCATCCTGGGTGCTGCCTTTTGAGGCCCAGGCTACCAGCAGCCACCAGATCAGTGGGATGAAGACGAGGGTCAAGATGAGCAAAACAACAATGACAACAGTGGGTTCCATGCTTCTCCTTGTGCTTTGATGAAGGATCCTCCTCTGCTCTGAGCCGAACAGGGACGGATTCTGGCCTGAAGCGCCGCTTGCGCGGACTGCAGGCCATAAAGGATCCCTGTTCAAATTTATGCCGATGCTGGGAAGGAGCAGTGAAGACAAAGTATCATATTATAATCGATCGGTCAAATTTTTGAGACCATGGCAAGATGAAGAGCCCCGCTGGTGTGTCGGGGCTCTTGGTTGGCCTCCCTGGCCAGGGGCTCAGGGTTGTTTTCGCTGTTCGGCTCCTGGGATTCGCCCCCCGGAAAGGGGAGTCCTTTGTTTGGAAGTTGGGCCTGATTCTGCCTCCAGCCTCTTTGGCTGCTCGGGCCTTTCCTTGCAGTAGGGCAGGCCGGTGGCTGGGGGCTGGCGGATCCCTCGCTCCAATGTCCGGATGTGATCGAGGTACATGAACCCTGCAATCAGCATCGCCATTGCGCCCAGGCTGAAGCAGGAAAAGCCAAAGAAAAACATCGACATACGGTGGGCCTTTGCGCTGTCCTTGGTCATTGCTTCGACGACTGCCTTTTCACTTTTGTTTTCCATTTTCTCTCCCCCTTCATTTTGATGAACGATCCTCCTCTGCTCTGAGCCGAACAGGGGCGGATTCTGGCCTGAAGCGCCGCGGTTGCGGACTCCAGGGCATAAAGGATCCCTGTTCAAATTTGCGCCGATGCTGTGAAGGAGCAGCGACCGAAAAATATCATATTTTCATTAATCAGTCAATCAATTCACGCCTCCTAACCGTCATTCAGATCCCGAGAACTCGGGAGAAGAATCTAGGGCTTGTATTCCTCCAGCCTTCCTCCTGGATTCCTGATCCCGCCTCGGCGGGCAAGCAGGCCAGAGGGGGGCAAAGCTGGAGGCCTGAAGTCTGCCGGGTAGAGGCTTTGAGGCTCTTCACTCCGTTCTGAGCGACAGCATTTGGTTGGGCCAATGCGGCGGCGAATTGCAATCCGCCGCTCCATTGGCGGTCATTTTGCCTTCACCAGGGTTTCCCCTGCCCGCTTCATTTCCTTTTTGAAGCGCTCTTCGCCGAATTGCTCGGCGATCTTGCGGATCTCTTGCCTTTTGTAATGCTTCTCGTTCGCCAGCAGCCGCGCCAGGCCGTCCAGCAGCGAATCAGGAGTCTGGCGGAAGAAGAATTCTCCGCTCGTCCCCGCCCTCACGCTCTCCGTGACCCCGCCCACCCCGTAGGCCAGCACGGGCTTGCCGGCGGCCATGGCCTCCACGGGAGCAATCCCGAAATCCTCCTCTCCGGGGAAGATCAGGGCTCGGCAGCGCTCCATATAGCTGGCCACCTCCTCGTCGGATTTGCGCCCCAGGAACTCCACGCTTGGGCCTGCAATGGCTTCCAAGGCCTTGCGCTGGGCGCCCTCCCCAATGATCAGCAGGCGCTTTTTGACCTTGCTGAAGGCCTGGACCGCCAGATCGATCCTCTTGAAAGGAGTGAGCGCGGAAACGATCAGGAAATAGTTCTCATGCTCCTTGCTGGGCGAAAAGCCCTCCACGTTCACCGGCGGATAGATCACTTGGGCTTTCCTGCGCCAGTACTTTTCCACCCGCTTGCGCACGTGGTGCGAGTTGGCCACCACCAGATCGGCCCTTTCGGCGGCCCGGAAATCCCACTGGCGGATTCCATGCAGCAGCTTGGCAATGGCCCACTGCTCCCAGGCCGATTTGCCCTTCGCGTACTGGTGGGTGTAATCCCAGGCGTAGCGCATGGGGGAATGGCAGTAGCACAGGTGCTTGGTTTTCGGCTCCGTTTTTATTCCATGCGCGAAGGCCGAGCTGCTGGAAACGACCAGGTCAAAGCCTCGAAAATCCAGGCTTTCGATGGCCTGGGGCATGCCGGGCAGGAGCAGCTTGGGGCTGGGCAGCCAGCGGTAAAGGCCCTGCAGCGCGGAGCTGCTTATTTTGCTCTCTCCGAACCACTCCTTCGCCTTCCTCTCGTCCCGAAGCAAGGTGAAAAGGGGGGCCTGCGGGTAGATTTCGCTCAGGCTTTTCAGCACCCGTTCGGCGCCGCCGAGCTTCAGCAGCATTTCATGCACCAAGGCGACTTTCATTCGGGGTCCGGGGGTAATTTGCTCTGGGATTCTACCTTTTTTCCTGGGCCCCGAACAGCGCAAAAGCCTGTTTTTTTGCCTCCGTTCTGCTATACTCCTGGCCAATGAAGCCGTCCTCGAATTTGGCATGAAAGGGCTGCCTCCCTAACCCAACATCCATGAGCCTCATCCACGACATGATCATCATTGGCGCCGGCCCTGCGGGCTACACGGCAGCCTTGTACGCCAGCCGCGCCAACCTGAAGGTGCTGCTGTTCGAGGGCTGGCAGCCGGGAGGGCAGCTGACCACCACCACGGTCATCGAGAACTTCCCGGGCTTCCGCAGCGGCATCGACGGGAACCAGCTGATGCAGGAAATGCGCGCCCAGGCGGCTGTTTTCGGCGCCGAGTACCTCACCAAAGAGGTGACCCGGGTCGATTTTTCCGCCCGCCCCTTCAGGGTCTACGTGGGCGAGCAGGAGCACCTGGCCAGAAGCGTCATCATCGCCACGGGCGCCAAGCCCCGCACCCTGGGGCTGGAATCGGAGAAGCGCCTGTGGGCCAAGGGCGTTTCCACCTGCGCCACCTGCGACGGATTCTTTTTCCGGGGAAAGACGGTGGCGGTGGTCGGAGGAGGGGACAGCGCCATGGAGGAATCCAATTTCCTCACCAAATTCGCCAGCAAGGTCTACCTGATCCATCGCAGCGAGGAATTCAAGGCCTCCAAAATCATGCTGGATCGGGTGCGGAAGAACGAGAAGATCGAGATTCTGACGAGCAAAGGAGTCGACGAAGTCCTCGGCGAGACGCATGTCACTGGCTTGCGCCTGAAAGACGCCTCCACGGGGGCGCTTTCGGAGTTGCCGCTGGACGGCATGTTCCTGGCCATCGGCCATATTCCTGTCACGGGGCTTTTCCCGGATCTGGAGAAGGACGGATTGGGCTACCTGAAGCATGCCGAGCACACCATGACCAGCATTCCAGGGGTCTTCGCCGCCGGCGATGTGGTGGACCACCGCTACCGCCAGGCCATCACGGCGGCGGGAATGGGCTGCCAGGCGGCGATCGATGCGGGGCGCTGGCTGGAGGCCAATAAGGACTAATTCTAGCCAGCTTACGATGTCGCTCAGACCTGCCTACCGGCAGGCAGGGGAGCCGCCCAGGCGACGAAGAGCCTCTTTCCTTCCATAAACAGGAGAAAGCCCTGCTCCCGTCAGGGTTTTTCTTATGCAAAAAACCGCCAGGGACAGAGCAGGGCTCCATCTCTGGCGGTTCGCAAATTCAAGAATTATTTAACCTCCTCCATCTTCTTTTTAGCCTTCTTCACAGCTTCTCCTTCCGCTTTAGGCTTCTTTTCCGCTTTGGGCTTCTCCGCTTGCCCCTCCTTCGTCTTTTTGGGCGCTTCCGCAGCCGCCTTGGCGAAGCGCTGCTTCAGCTCCTCCAGATCGGGCGCTTGGCCTACGGGAGGCAGGGCAGCCTTAGCTTCCTTCACCAGCATGGCGAAAACCTCCTCGTGGTTGGAAGCGAGCTCCGAGAGCATCTTGCGGTTCAGGCGAACTCCGGCCAGTTCCAGCCCGTAAATGAAGCGGCTGTACTGCATGCCGTTCTGTCGGCAGCCGGCATTGATGCGCAGGATCCAGAGCTGGTGGAAATCCCTCTTCTTCCGCTTGCGACCAATGTAGGCGTTCTGGCCCGCCTTGTTGACGGCGTTCTGGGCGAGCTTGAATATATTCTTTCGCTTTCCGCGGAAGCCCTTGGCTTGCTTGAGGAGCTTTTTGTGGCGGCGATGGGCGGGCACGCCTCGTTTCACTCGTGGCATCTTGGGTGTTGAGTTAGGGGAATAAAGCAGGGCAATTCCTTGGGGGATTCCCTCTTCGCTTCATGGCAAAGGCGGGAAGCCGGAAAAGAGTCGAAACGCCTCAGGTTCCGGGCAGCATGCGCTTGACCATTTTGGAGTACGAGGGGGACATGAGCATCTTCCGGCGGGCCAGGCGCTTCTGCTGGGGGCTTTTCTGCATCAGCAGATGGTTGTGGGACGCTTTTTCGTGGGTGTAGGCCCCTGTCCCGGTTTGGCTGATGCGCTTTTTGGCGCCGCTCTTGCTTTTGGCTCTTCCGGGGCGTGCTTTTCCTGGCATGGCGTATGGAAATTAGATTTCAGGTTTCGGGCTTCAGTTCCGCAAAGAATGAAGATTGAAGGCCGGAATCCGGAATCTGCGGCAGGATCACTTGATCGGGTTCAGGATCATGGTCATTTGGAAGCCTTGGCGCTTGGGCTGCTGCTCTATGGTGGCGACCTCCTGCACATGGGCGAAGAACTCATCCATCTTCACATTGGCCAGATCGCCGTGAGCCATCTCTCGCCCCTTGAAGATGATGACGATTTTGACGGGGTGGCGGTCGCCCAGGAATTTTTTGGCCTGTTTTGCTTTCACCTCCAGATCGTGCGCGCCGGTGCGGATGCTGAGGCGCAGGGTCTTGGTCTCCACGTGCTTCTGGGCGCTCTTCTGCTTCTTTTCCCGCTTCTTCACGGTGTACAGATGGGTTCCGTAATCCATGATCTTGCACACGGGGGGCGAGGCCAGCGGCGAGACTTCCACCAGGTCCATTTTTTGGGCCTGCGCCCGCTGAATGGCTTCTTCGGTGGTCATTTCCCCGACAATGCCCGTTTCGTCCACCAAAAGGACTTTGGGGCTCTTGATGTCCTGATTGACCCTTAGGTGCTTGGCGATGGGGTTGCGCTTAGGGGATAGGTGAAAATCAAAGCCTAACGATTCTATTGAGTGAACCTCGGAGTGTCAAGTTTTTCTTTAGCCTAAAACCAAATCGACCCGCATGAGGGGGTTTTTTGCGTTCGCCGAAAAGGTCCCTGGAGCCAGAAGGGGTTAGGTTGGCGCCGCGATGAAAATCGCATAAATTTGACTTTTTTATAAAAAAATGATTTAATTTTACCCTTTTTAAGCCCAAGTAGCTAAATTTCCTATGTTTAAGCTTGATAAATTAAATCGATGAAGTTGCCTGATTGCTTCAAACCTGTGGTTGAGCAGCTCCTTGAACCAGGTGGGGCCAAAAACTGGCCGGAAGCCCTTTTCCACAATGAGGAATTCCTGAATCAGGTACGTGCTCGGACCGTATTGAGCGAGCGTCTGGAGGCTGTTTTTTCACGTCTCCCAAAGGCAGACATGCCTCTTCAAGAAGCTGTTCATCAAAATTTAATCACAGAAGAGCGGGCGATGAATCTTTATGAGTCGTTGAGCGATCTTCTGGAGCAGCCGGAATATCAGCGAATTGCCCTTTACCTTCCTTTTGAATTCCTTCCTCGATCCACATGGGAACCGGATTCCTCGGAGCTTAAAGGCCAAATGGAAAGGTTTAAAGGAGCTTACATGGAGGCCTGGGAAAACCTTCTTTTCACGCACGATGTACGCTCTAATTTTACCGATGGGGAAGCCACGGATGAGGAAATAAAGGACGGCACGGTGGCGCGAGTTGCAAAAGCAGCCCACTTGGTCCCGAAATTGGTCGAAGCCGGATTAATGACTGTCGAGGCTGTGATTGGCCGTATTGAAAATACGCAAGACGAGGTTCTAAGAAACAGCTTGGCTGATACTCTTCCTGTTTTGGCCGATTTGGGGCTTATTGGCCTCGCCGAAAGGGCGCGCATGAAAAGGTCTGGAGATTGGTTTGTACGTGGCATGGAAAGAGAGATGGATCACCCCCCAAAAAGCAAGCAAGTGGCTAGCGAAATTCTGCCTTTGACCACTTTTGAGATTTTTCAAAAAGAGCTGTCGGCTCAGCTTGCTTCGGCTGAAGCGGCAAGGTATGAGGATATGCGTGAAAGCAGAGTGAAGTGGCTAAAAAGCGAAGGAAAACGCAAGGCCATAGAAGCTGGTGGCGAAGGGCTTTTTAGGGCGATTCTTGAGGGAGGTATAGCGCCTGGTGAGATAGAGGCCTTTGTTTCTACGGAAGCCACCGTTGCCAGTCAGCAGGCTCTGGTGGAAGGGGTTAGGAGGGCGATTGAATCTCTCCTCCCAAAAACTCCCGAAAAGGCACGGACTATTTACGAAAGCTATCAGGATACGCTCAGGATCTTATGGGAATTGAGTGTCCCCGAGGTTCGTGATGCCTTGAGAATAACTTTTTGTCGGCTCAATAGCGCTGGCGTGATGCCCTCAGAAACTTTGGCCGAGCTTGGCATTGTTAGGCCTGAATTGGCTGGGCCTTTTTCGCAGAACCTGAAAAGGATGGAGGCGGAAACGGAATCAGTAAAAAGGGCTATTGAATTCATTCAAAATGACCCAGAACTATCGAAATACTTTTATCCTGTCGCACTGGTCTTTGGCTCCCGCCTTAAAGGCTATGCTTCCTCCTCCTCGGATATGGATCTAGGTGTATTTGTAAGGCCAGGCGTAAGCCATGAGGACCGAACGGCCCTGAAGGCGATCCTCAAAAGCAATTTTGCTTATGAGGGGGCTCCGATGGAAGTGAAGCAGTTTTGGCTGGATGAAACAGGCGAAAATTTAGTCGTTCACGACTTTCAGGATGAGGATTTGTCTGTTGGGGAAAGCCATTGGACGCATGTTCTTTTTGGAGGGGCCTGGGTGGGAGATGAAGTTACAGTGAATGAGCTGAAGAAGAAGCTCCTGAGCTCCTATTTTTACGAAACAGATAAGAGCTTCTACGGCCACCAAGCACATGGGTTCTACCTGGAAGCCATGGAGCGTGATATCCTCCTGTTTCGACTGGCGCACAGAGGCTATGCCAACTTTCACATGCCTTGCGGTGGCATGAATACGCCAAGGAGTTACGAGATTGATGGGGGCAGTGCCTTTTGGGATTCGGGCTACCGGCAGGTGGCCACTCAGCTTTTTGCCCGCCGGGTCTTTTTGCCAAAAATCGCCAGAACCACCAAGGATTAGAGGATGAAAAATATGGCTATGCTTAAATGACCAAGCCTTTTTAGTGCCTATTTTTAATAATGAAATTGGCCTATTTGAGCTAAGCTGTTTTCATGTCGACAGCGTGGCCTTATCTTTTTTGGACATGAAAAAACCCGGGCCGCCTTCTTGTGGAAGGGGTCCGGGTCGGATTCGCCTGTGGAGGCGAATGGACTCATTGGAGAGAGTTGGAGCCGAGCCTAGCGGCGGGGCGGCTCGCCCAGGCCCAGGGGTCGGCGGTTGCCATTGCTATTGCCATCGCGGAGCTGATCCCAGGCGATCGCAGAGCCCAGCTGGTAGAGGGCGTTGATGTAGGCCATCTCCGTTTGTCCGGCCGTGACATTCGGGAGTTCGATGACCCCGAGCGTATAGCGCCTGAGGTTTGCCTCCAAGCGCGGATAGTCGGAGGACACCGCCACTCCCAGCTGCCGAAGCATCTGATCGCGGTTGGCCGCCCCCACATGTCCCGGAAGATCCGCCGCCTCGAGCGCTTTGCGGATCTGCTGGGCATCGTAGGCCAACGCCATCGCCACGGGGGTTCCGGTTCCCGAGAAGATGCGGTTGATTCCCGCAATGACGCCCTCGGCGGCATCGCGGAGACTGTCGGTTGGAGGCGCTTGAACCATCCCGGTTGACGGATTACCGGCCATCATCGCTGCCAAGCCGCCCATCATCACTGCCGGATTGCTCATGGTTTTTTGCCAGGCATCGAACCAGTTGCTGAGTACGCCGTGGAACGAGATGAGGCTTCCCCAAAGATTCTCGTTTAGCTTGCCCAACAGCGCCTCCCGACGAGCCTTGGTCGCATAGCGACCGCTCACCCCGGGAATCGCCGCGAAGATCTCGGCGTAGCTGCGTTCGGTCAGCATCCTTTGCATTTCGTAGAAGCCGGGTGGAACCGGCTCTTCCACCGATTGGGCGTGCCGGTCCATGGCAGCGATGATTTTCTCCGGAAGATCGTAGAGACCAATCCGAGAGGCGAGCGCGGCGCTGACGGTTCCAATGACCGTATCGCGGTTGAACTTGAGCACTCCACCCACCTTTAGTGAATTGAGCCAGGTACTGTCATCCGGAAGGCCCGGCAGGACATCGAAGTTCGAAGCGGCCATGGGGCTCGGCGTTACGGTCGGCTCGGGCTTGGTCGGCTGGAGAGCCTCGACCAGCTTCCTGGCCTGCAGCCTCTTCATGCCGAGCTCGGTGAGGTCCTCGACGGTGAGCATGACCAGATCGGCCACCTCTTTCGCACCAAGCTCCTCACAGATTTTCGTTGCCATGTCGTCGGAAACACCCAGCTCCTTGAGCCTGGTGATGACCGAATTTGCCGGCGCGGCCTGGGGGGCCGGAGTGGGGGTCGGGGTGGCGGTTGAGGAGGGGGTATCGATCGTGTTGTTGTCGGACATCTTTCGTTTCTCCTGTGAGATGGATCAGGCACTGGTTGGGGGCTTTATTTGCACATCTTGTCGAGCTCCGTGGAGCCAAACGAAATCATGCGAACATTGCCCAGGGATTCGAGCTTTTCGGCGCAGAGCGAGTACAGTTGGTCTCGCCCCATGCTGGGGTCAAGGTCAATGGTTTCAATCTCGGGCTTGCAGCCAAGTAGCTGCTTGCCCAAAGCCTGCTGATGCGCGAGTTGCGCCTCATCGCTGTTGTTTTCCCAAACCTGGATCGCGCCGCTCGGCGCAAAGTAGGTCGGGTCGGTTGCTCCATGGTAGCGATGGCACAGGTGCCACGCTCCATTGGTCTGAATCTGGTCGAACCAAGTGATGGCCAATCCATCGAATGCTTCTGGACCTCCGCACACCTCGATGGCGTAGCGAAGGAGCACCAGATCCAAAGGTCCTACCCGGACCTTGCCTTGCCAACGGTTCTCGTCTTTGTTGCTGCCAGGCAGCAGACGTTCCCCCATGTCAGGATCGGCGGTGGGCATGGGCCCGGCGCCGTGGCGAATCGTGTAGGCCCGGTGGATGCCGAGGCTCACGATCTGGCCATTGTAGCCCGCCTCCCGAAGCATGGCCTGCGCAAAGCAGGGCAAGGTGCGGATGGCGCTGGTGTGCGGATGAAATCCGCGGAGGCGATCTGTGAGGATGCCGTGCGAGCTTTCGACCACGACCACCCCATCCCGGGAGAGGATTTGCCTCTCCAGGTGATCAGGGGGGACGATTTGAGTTCGCACCGACGCCTCTTGGAAACGCCCCACGACATAGTCGAGGAACCTATCGTCGTAAAGGAGGTCAATCTCCTCTGCGGCGATCCCTTCATCATCCGGCAGGAATCCCTGCTGAATGATTGTATCCAACTTGCGGATTTGCTCCGCGCGGATCGCAGCCATCCGATCGCGCAGATCGGACTGGCTCAAATGGCCAGCGTAAATGGCCAGCTCCGGAACTCGCAAGGAGTCCCGGTAGGCCTCGCCCACGCCTGTGCCAATGGTGCCGCGAGGGTTTTTCCCCCTGGCCAGCTCCATCAAGCGCGAGGCGATGCCATGGTAGGGCGTGGCGCACAAAGCCCTCTCGTCTACGGTCAGCAGACGAAAAGGATTGTTGATGCCACACTCGTTCATCAAGGCCATTCCTTCGTTCAGCAGGCCTTCGGGACTCACAATGAATCGGGGGGTCAGGTGTGTCTCGACTCCCTCC
>JACCDN010965067.1_pt1 | contig 28462 bp, 22 predicted proteins | sample 7441691 | NCBI WGS metagenome assembly JACCDN01 (sample SAMN15323439, study PRJNA562643) | freshwater metagenome | isolation source: river surface water | place: USA:Blue River Watershed | collected 2017-08-16 | reverse complement strand
TCTGTATTCGTACTATTAACTTTATTAATTGCTGTGCCTTCTGCTATCAAAGTATTCAACTGGTTGACGACTTTATGGAGAGGTAATATTCGTTTCACGCCTGGTATGTTATTCGCAATTGGTTTTGTGAGTTTATTTATTTCTGGTGGTTTAACTGGTATTTGGTTAGGTAACGCTGCTTTAGATATTCACTTGCATGATACTTATTTCGTTATTGCGCATTTCCATATTGTAATGGGTGTGGCTTCTATGTTCGGTATGTTTGCTGGTGTGTACCACTGGTTCCCTAAAATGTATGGTCGTTACATGAACAACTCACTTGCCTATATCCACTTCTGGGTAACTATGGCTGGTGCGTACATGATTTTTTGGCCGATGCACTACGAAGGATTAGCAGGTATGCCTCGTCGTTATTTTGACTTTAGCATCTGGGAAAGTTTCAAGCAATTTGCTGAATTGAATAAATTCATCACAATCGTTTCAATCATTGTATTTGCTGTTCAAATCTTATTCTTGATCAACTTTTTCTATTCTATTTTCAAAGGTCGTAAAGTAACTACTCAAAATCCTTGGGAAGCAAATACTTTAGAGTGGACTACGCCAATCCGTCCTGGTCACGGTAACTGGCCTGGTGAAATCCCAGAGGTACACCGTTGGGCTTATGATTACGGTAAAGATGGCAAGGACTTTATCACACAAACTACTCCAGTTGGTGCAGATGAATCAACCCACTAATATATTCAGTTTACAATGCCCTGATTTCAGGGCATTGTAATTTTGATTCTTAAATGGTGTTTCTTATAAAATAGTTTTTCTCCTTCAATTTGATATTCAATTTTATCCTTGAAAGCAATTTTTAAAAATTACGCGCAGTTGATGAAGTTCACCCTAAGTTTTACGGTGGTCTTCACTTGTGTAATTTGTTATCAGATTGCACCCAATATCAAAGCATTTGATTGGTGGAATATTTTGATCTTAACTTTTGCTGGCCTTTGTATTACTGGTAGTGCCAATGCAATTAATCAAGCTGTTGAAAAAGATACCGACGCACAAATGAAGCGTACTGCCTCACGTCCTGTTGCTGCGGGTAGAATGTCTCAACAAGCTGCTTATACATTTGCGGTGATTACCGGTTTGATTGGGGTAGGTTTAATGGCCTTCATGTTTAATGTGAGCTCAGCTGTGTTGAGTGCATTTAGTTTATTCTTATACGCGTTCATTTATACTCCGTTAAAAAAAATAAATTCTATTGCAGTATTGGTGGGTGCTTTTCCTGGGGCCATTCCATGTCTGATTGGATGGGTTGCTGCAACCAATGAACTTAGCCCCTTTGCGCAATTTATTGTCGATGGTAAAACTTATTCTAATGCGGGTGGATACGCGTTGTTTTTAATTCAATTTCTTTGGCAGTTTCCTCATTTTTGGGCCATTGCTTGGGTGTCTCATACCGACTATACCAAAGTGGGTTTTAAATTATTACCAGCTGACAAAGGCCCCACTAAGTTTACTGCTTTACAGTCGGTGATGTATGCGGTGCTAATGGTGCCAATTGGATTTTTGCCTAATTACTTTCAGATTACTGGCGAATGGAGTATGTGGGTAGTACTTGTGGCAAATATTTTTATGGTTGTACAATGTGTGCGTTTGTACCAAAACATGGGTGTACCTGCGGCACGTCGTGTGATGTTTAGTAGCTACATTTATTTACCGATTGTGTATCTGGCTTTGATGGCGGATAAAATTTAAAAAATAGAAATTCAATTTTTAACCTGTTTATATGAGTACAGATCAAAAAAAAGCACATCCTTATAAATTTATCCTTTGGGTAGGTTTGGGAAGCATCATTATGCTTTTTGCAGGATTAACGAGTGCCTATATTGTCAAAAAAGGACAATCTAATTGGTTGGATTTTGAGTTGCCTGTGGTGTTTTGGTATTCAACTTTAGTCATCCTTTTAAGTAGCGTGACTATGCAAATGGCATTGAAGAAATTCAAAGAGCGTGAGATGGGTCAGTACCGTGGGTTCATTACCTTAACTGTGATTTTAGGTATTGTGTTTGTGGTGACTCAGGTAATGGGTTTTAGCGCTTTGGAGGCCAATAGCATAGCTTTGACGGGTCCTAGAAGTAATTCAGCGGGTTCGTTTTTATTAGTGATTGCTGGCTTACACATCCTCCATGTGGTGGGAGGCGTGCTTGCGCTTACCATCATCTTTTTAAGAGCTTATTCTGTTAAAACAAAGTTCTATAATGCCCTGCCAGTGGAATTAGCTTCCATTTATTGGCATTTTGTAGATATACTATGGATTTACCTTTTTGTGTTCCTACAATTTGTAGGATAGACTAAAAACCAATATTTTTGCACTGAAATCGTAATTGAACATGTCAACAACAACAACCGCTTCAACGTCTGAAGCAAAATTATGGGGTGGAGGAAAAAGCCCTTTTAATGTAGAGTACGGAAAAGTGATGATGTGGTACTTTTTAATGAGTGACGCATTCACCTTTGGTGCCTTCTTGATTTCTTATGGAACTGTTCGCTTTTCTACCAATGGATGGCCTGACCCAAACCTCGTATTTAAAAGTTTCCCATTTGCTCCAGAAGGGGTGAACGCACCGTTGGTGTTTGTATCGGTGATGACTTTTATTTTGATTGTGAGTTCTGTAACCATGGTATTAGCAGTGCATGCTGGTCACAATAATGATAAAAAAGGGGTTGTTAGAAACATGATCTGGACCATCATTGGCGGTATCGCTTTCTTAAGTTGTCAAGCTTGGGAGTGGAATCACTTATTTCATGAAGGTGCATGGTGGGGTCAAAATCCTTTCATCAATGCGGATGGCACAGATTCTTCTACTAATTTTACAAACTTCTTCTTTACCATTACTGGTTTCCACGGTTTCCACGTATTAAGTGGTGTGGTAATTAATATTGTGATGTTAATCATGACTTTAACCAACCAATTTGAAAAAAGAGGTCATTACAACATGATAGAAAAAGCAGGTCTTTACTGGCACTTTGTAGATCTAGTGTGGGTATTTGTATTTACTTGTTTCTATTTATTGTAACCTAATACCTATTTAATCCTATTGCGAACAAACTAACGAATTAACTATGTCACATACAAATGATACACACGCAGAGCACGGTGGTGGTGCTGTTGCAGAAATTAAAAAAGTTACCATTATCCTTTCCGTTTTAACGATTGTTGAATTGATCATGGGTTTCTGGATGATTGGAATGGAAAATAAAGGAATGGTGCTTTCGATTAAAGGAGCAATTGTTATTTTAATGATGGCAAAAGCTTTTTATATTGTTGCTTATTTTATGCACTTAAAACATGAAGTAAAGAATTTGATCATGACGATTGTGGTACCACTTTCTTTATTTATCTGGTTTATTATAGCGTTTTTAGCAGATGGTAACTCATTCAGAAATTTACGTAATAATTATGATCCTTATTTTAAAGAGCAATCTACAATCAAAGTAGAGCAACCAGCACATGGTGGAGCGCATGGTGGTGGTGAAGCACATGGTGCTGCTGCAACACATGCTGATAGCGCTGCACAACATGCAGACACTACTGAAGTGAAGCATGAAGAAGCGAAACACTAATATATTTCTTTTCTATATTCGAAACCACCCCAACTTATTGGGGTGGTTTTTTGTTGTAACTTTACGCCAATCTATTTAATTAACTATTAGCATGTCAAAAAAGTCTATTTACGGTTTGTTAATCGCGCTTGTGGTTCCAATTGGCTGTTACTTGTGGCTTAAATCGGCTAGTGATACGGCTGTGACTATGCCGCGTCATTATTTATTAGATACGGTGATTAGTAAAACTGTAAAGGGTAAAACAATTGATGATAGCATTTGGCATACCACAAAAGATATTCGCTTAGTCAATCAATTAGGCGATTCTGTAAATCTTTACCAACAAACTGGTAAAATTATTATTGCTGACTTCTTTTTTACAAGCTGTGGAAGTATCTGTCCAAAGTTGACCCATAACATGGCCAAACTGCAACAGTCTTTTAGCCGTGGAGGCAATAGCCGTAAAAAAGTATTAGATACTAATTTTATACAATTCATTTCTTTTTCTGTTGATCCTGAACGTGATTCTGTTCCAGTGTTAAGAGATTATGCCAATAAAATGGGCGTGGCTTCTGATAATTGGTGGTTGCTTACCGGCAATAGAGATTCCATCTATAAGTTTGCATTTGAAGAAATGAAAGTGGACCAGTTTAGTACTGAGCCCGTTTCTCCTGACTTTGTTCATACGAGTAGGTTTGTGTTAATCGATAAAAAAATGCAAGTACGTGGTTATTATAACGGTTTAGATTCAGTTGCCATGTTGAAGTTGGCAAAAGATGTAGGCTACTTAATGTTAGAGAAAGATAAAACCAAGAAGAGTAAAATATTTCAAGATATCATTGACCTAAGTTGGTTATGGTTGGTGATTGCTTTATTAGTGTCTAGCTTTGTTTATTATTTTACTAAAACAAGATTAAAAAATTAAATATAATAAAATGTTGGATCCTGTATTAAAGAAGAACGATCAGCTCGCTTATGTTTTAATAGGCGTGTTTTCTGTTATAGTGTTTGGTGTAGTGACTTTTTTAAGTAAGTTCAGTTTGAATATTGAATTACCCTTTGATAAGCATATTTTTGCTTTGATCAACGCCTTGTTAAATACTGCTGTATCTATTTTATTAATTGCAGGATTGGTTGTAGTAAAACAAAAAAAATACCGTTTGCATAAGTCTATTATGATGACGGCAATGCTTTTATCGCTTTTGTTTTTAGTCACTTATATCGCCCATCATTTATTAGCTGGAGAAGCCAAATTTGGTGACGCAAATTTTGATGGCATGGTGGACGAGGCAGAAAAGGCTGTGCTTGGTAACACACGTCCTTTGTATTTAGTATTATTAGGAACCCATATTGTATTAGCTGCTACCAGTTTACCGTTTATTTTATTTACTGCCTATAGAGCTTTAACAAGTGATTTTGCGGCACACAAAAATTTAGCAAAAAAAGTATGGCCTATTTGGTTTTATGTAGCTGCAACTGGTCCAATTGTGTACTTAATGATTAAGCAGTATTATAATTAAAAATTTAACTCATTAGCTGGGTCCCAAAATAACTTTTTAAAGTCCAAGACAGTTTCGTTTTGGACTTTTATATTTTCTTTTTCTAGTAGTTCTTGCATTTTGGTAGGTGTCTCAAAATGCGCTTTACCACTTAACATCCCATTTCGATTGACCACTCTATGTGCTGGTACTTTTGGTTTTACTCCATGTGATGCATTCATGGCCCAACCAACCATTCTGGAACTGCCTCCTGTGCCTAAGTATTTAGCAATCGCACCATAACTTGTGACACGGCCTTTGGGAATTAATCGCACTACATCAAATACGTTTTGGAAAAAGTCTTTTGTCTTGGGTGTGTATTGCATGAATACTATAAATGTTTTTTTGTCTCCTTCATGTCTATATATTCTTCTGTATTCAAATCTGGCGCGGTTTTATTTGCGGCAGCCCTGATTAATTGCGCTCTTGTTTTGATAGGTTCAGGTACGGCATCATAATCAAATGGACAATGCTTACAAGCTTCGCCGCAGCAATAGCCTCTGCCTTCATGATAGGTCGCTGTAAATACCCATTTCCCATTTGAATCTATATAATAATGTACACCTTCAATCATACTTAAGTTAGAAATTCCTTTTTACTAATTTTAATTTTATGCAGTTTGTTTTGTCTACTATTCTTTTTTTGCTCTTGCAGCTTCTGCTTCCATTCTTAAAAGTTCACCTGCATCCATTGGGATATCCTTAATGGTTTCTTTTAATATATCATCGAGCGCTATTGGTAATTCCTTATCAATATTAAATTTAATATAGTGAATCTTGTTACTCTGTGCGATATCCAATCCTTCGTAATATGTTTTGATTAAACAACGTGGGTCAATGGTCGCTTCTGCGTATAGGTTGTCCGTTTTGTAGAGTAAGTTTAAACCATATAGCTCAATCACTTTTAATGTGAAATTATAGAGTAGGGGACTATCTGTTTTTAAATGAACAATTCCTCTTATGTCAATGCCATTGTTGTTTTTTGTTACCTCCTTTATATCTTTTGATTTCCCAACTCCGCCTTTTAAAAACTGCTGATATAATCTTAGAAATTTTGGGTGTGTTAATCGCTTTTTCGCTTTGGACCAACGTAGTTGTGGATCAGGGAAAGTGATCCATATTTCGTCTACTTCGTCTTTGGCAAAATAATTTGGTGTCAATTCAATTTGTGAACGAACAAAGGCAATATTCTTTAATCCTTCCTTATTAGCGATACTTGCCCCTTTCCAAATTCGGTTACCTTTTAAATCTACGCCAATAAAATTTTGCTCTGGGAACATCCTTCCTAAACCAACTGCATATTCGCCACGGCCACAAGCCAATTCTAAGGTTAGGGGCTTATTTAAAGCCATTTTGTTAGTTGGAGTTGGGTTAGTGGCTAACAATGTGTCATCTGATACTGCTAAATTTGCTATATCTATTGGACTTTTATTTTTGCCTAAGGCATCAAAAAATGCAGCCCATTTGCCTTGCATGTCCTGTGGATATTCTAATACATTTTCATATTCCTTAATTGCCGCGAATTTGATTAGTTTTTTCTGCCCCATGCTGCAAATATAAAGATTAGGAGCGCATTAATTGCAATGCTTTTTTAGCTACAATTGGCGCAATCGCAACACCCATACCACTCATTCTAACTGCACAAAATACATTCGGCTGTACTTCTTGAATAATGGGCTTTTTTATTTTACCCATACCCATTGTACCGCTCCACCTGAGTTCAATTTTTGGTTTTTTTGATCCTTTTGGAAGTATACGCTCCATCATAAATCGTTCAAGTACTTTTTGTATCGTTGTAGATGTTTCTAATGAATATGTTTTTTCATTCTTGAAATCTTTATTCCTTGCACCTCCTAACAATAATCGATTGCCTAAGTTGCGAAAATAATAATAGCCCTCATCAAAATGAAAACAACCCCTGAATTTTAAATTGGGAATGGGCTCCGTGATAAACACTTGACCCCTTGCTGGTTCCACATCTAAACTTGGAATGAGTTTTTTTGCGAATCCGTTAGTACATACCAATAACTGTTTCGCTTCTATTGGTGCTTCTAAATTTGTGTGTATGGTCACTCCTTTTGTATGACGCTTAAATTTTTTTACTTCGGTGCTAAACAATATTTGTACACCCTTTGATTGCACCGCTTTTTGCAAGGCCAATACTAACTTTGCCGAATTTAATTGGCCTTCTAATTGATTAAATGCAAGTGCTTCGATCCCTTGAAAGCCTAATTTTTTTTTCTCTTTAGTAGCATTCGTATAAATTGGTAAATATTTACCCTTCTTTTTGGGCGTCTTTAAAATTGGCGCGAGTACCTTATTTAAATAGGCGATATCCTCATCTAATTTTGACACATCATAAGAACCGTTTGATTCGAATAATTCGTAGCCTCCCCATTGATTGTAGTCAATGTCTTTTGCTTTGAATACTTTTTGTATGTGTTGTAGCCCATCATAACGCATCTTTACTGTTTCTAGCATAGCGGCTTCGCCCATTAACGCTACATCATATATCAATTCAGAAACACTCCCAAAACAAGAAAACCCTGCATTGCGTGTACTTGCACCTGAAGGAATTATACCTCGCTCTAAAATAGTAATATTAAGTTTTGGATTTTTTTGGATGGCTTCGTAAGCTGTCCATAACCCCACAAATCCACAACCTACTATCACCAAGTCCTTTGGTGCAAAATAAGTAGACTGTTCCCAAACTGATATCGCCATGATCTTGATTTTAGAATTCTAAGTTCCTACATTTTAGTGAAATAATGAGTTTCTATTTCTATAAATTCATTTTAGAATTATTTGATACGCATAAAAAAACCGCCCCAAATTGGGGCGGTTTAAAGTAGTTTAACTTTAATTATCTACCGAAGATATATCTTAGACCAATCTGTGCTTGCCATACGTCAAATACAGAAGAGTTCTTTTGATAAGTATCTTTGATCAATGTAGTTGAACCATCTAAATTCTTTTGTGTAGCTAATTTATACACTGGCTCTCCAGCTGCATTGATTGTGCTATACGCTAAGATTTGAGGGTTAGTAACTCTTTGTGATACACCCCATTTATTATTCAACATGTTACCAAAGTTCAAGATATCTGCTCTAAATTGTAAAGTATTACGTTTACCTTTTACTTTTACAAAGAACTCTTGAACAATAGAAAGGTCTATGCGGTGTAACATTGGCAATACAGATGCATTACGTTCTGCATATTGTCCTCTGTTTGCACTTAAGTACTTGTCTTGCTTAATATATGCTTCTAAAGCTGCTTGTTGTTGTGCTTCTGTGTATACTACGTCATTTGCAGTTGGAGTACCTCTTAATGCTGAATTCAAATCTGATTTTACAATATTAGCAAATTTTAAATCTGTACCAGCTTTTGGTATGAATATTAATTCATTGTTATTCACAAGGTCTCTGTTCATATCTCCAGAAATTGTGTAAGAATATGCACCTGCTTGTGATCCAATGTATCCAAGAGAGAAACTTGTTGATCCGCCAAACTCACCACCATAATCAATTCTATACCCAAATAAACCTACGATTCTGTTAGGAATATTGAAGTCTGAATTTGATAAACGTAAATCGTTGTTACCATTTACAGATCTTGCACTTGTCCAACTGCCAGAAGCAATTGAACCAGCACTCATGAAATCAGTTGCATTAGATGTAGTCCATGCTAATGATCCCCAAAGACCTTTTCTGTATGGCATTTCTAATTTAACTGTCATTGACTTATAGTCACCCTTATTTTTATTAGTTAATACAATAGCATTTGAAACATTATTGTTTATTCTTACTGTTGCATTTGATCCACCAAATCTTAATCTGTTGTCAACCCCAGTAAATTGTGCGATAGCACCATTTAAATTTGCATTGTAGTAATGTACAGCGTTTAAATTTTTATTGAATAAAAATTCAATAGTACCTACAAAACCGAATGGTAATTTTTGATCTACTGCCAAGTTTGACTTCCATACTTGAGGAAACTTATAGTTCTCTTCTGTTAAAGCAATATCAAATGTAGATGGTAATGTTGGCTTTGAAGGGATAAAGTATTTATTAGGGTCTGCTGTAAAACCATAGTTTGTTCCTTTATTATCACTATCAATATAGCCTGTTAATACACCATTATTGCCTATTTGGTTTGAGATAAATACATATGGAGGACGTCCAGTGAATACACCTGTTCCACCTCGTACTTGAGTTTTCTTTTCACCCTTAACATCCCAATTGAAACCTAATCTTGGTTCAAATAAGATTTGTGTCTTTGGCATTACACCAGTATTGAACTTTGCACCATTTGCAAAAGTCATAGCAGTGATTGCAGGGTTTTCAATGGCTGTATTTTCAAATCCAATCACAGCCATTCTTAATCCAGCTGTTAATTTTAAATCTTTGTTGTATTGGTATTCATCTTGACCATACACATCTAAACGAGATGTTTTTAACACTTGCATTGGATCAACCGCCCCTGGTAAAGCAGAATAACGGAATTGAGTAAGTGCTGGTGCAAAAGTAGATGGCGCACCACCTGCTGCAATGGATTGGTTCGCTGCAGTATAGAAATCTGCTAAGCTATTAAATACATACACTCCATTTGATGAAGGAAAGAACAAGTTGTTTGACTGGTACTTCTCAAAATTTACACCCGCAACAATTGTATGCTTATCTAAATACTTAGTTAAGTTGTTTGTGATATGAAATGTGTTGTAATCTAGTTTATTGCCTGGTGTAAATGGATCAAAACCAACTGAAGTCAAAGTAGTAGAACCAGACTTGATATCGATGGTTGGGAACTCTTGACTTCTGTATGCTCTATCTTCAATTTGCTTGTCATAACCAATGATCAAGTTATTGTGTAAAGTATTTGATATTTTACTGTTTAATTCAAGTACAATAGAACGTGTATTATCCATAATACCGTAACCGCTATTTTGGAAAGACATTGCTAATGCTGAATTAGTTCTGTTACCAAAACCTGCAGATTGTGAGTTAGATACGTTGATGTCTGCACTTGAGTTGTGATGTACATAACGTGCAGTTAATTTATGCATATCGTTAATGTTCCAATCTGTTCTAATTAAGAACTTCTCAGAAACAGTTGCATTATTGTATCCCTCCCAAGGGCCAGTAGTATAGTTGAACTTCTCTTGCATGAACTTAGATAAAGTTTCTAATTCTGTGTAGGTTGGTCTTGAAATCTGAGATCCAGATAATGGAGAACCAGTAGAAATCCAGTTTGTACCTGGCTCTGTTTTTTCTAATTTCTCGTAGTTTGCGAAAATGAACAATTTGTTCTTGATAATTGGTGCACCAATTCTAAAACCTCTTGTTTTTTCACTGAATTTCGAAGGAGTAACTTTTACACCATTTGCTTTATTACCATTATAAGTAGAAGAGTTATCTCTTTCTGTTTGGTAATAAGAACCTTCAATTTCATTTGTACCTGATCTAGTTACTGCATTGATACCTGCGCCAGTAAAACCTGATTGGCGAATATCGAATGGCGCAATATTTAATTGTAATTGCTCAATCGCATCTAATGAAATAGCTGAAGCACCTGTTCTACCTCCAGCCTGTGCAGAAGATCCTAAACCAAAACCATTATTAAATTGAGAACCATCAATGGTGAAATTATTTAAACGAGAATCTTGTCCACCAAAAGAAGCACCATTTCCATTTGAGTTGTATTTAGTAATACCATCAATTGTTCTTGCTCCAGTGATAGGGATATTCTGTAATTCTCTTCTACCAAATTGTTGTGCAGTTCCTGTTCTTTCTTTAGAGAATAAGCCGTTTCTATTGCTAGCAACTACCACTTCTTTTAAATCTGAACCAGCTGCAATTAATACAAAATCTACGTTTGTAGCCACACCTAAATTAGTGCTAAGCTCTGTTACTTGATCATTTTTGTATCCTACAAAGCTAGCCGCTACTGTGAATGGTCCACCCACTCTTACTGCTGGAAACACGAATGAACCAGATTTGTTTGTTACTGTTTTGTACGTTGTACCTGTTGGAACGTGCGTCGCAATGACTGATGCCCCAACTAATACTTCTTTCTTTTCGTTTACAACAACACCGGAAATGGTTGAAGTTGTAATCTGAGCAAAACTGAAGATAGTCATCATACAGCTTGCCAAAAACAAGATTGTTTTTTTCATTTGTTTGGATTTAATTTCTGAATTCGTTGCTTAAAATTGAACAAGTCCGGGGCGTTTTTTTAATTTGCCAAAAACATGTTAATTTTCTGGCGCAAAGCTACCTTGATTTCAACATTTTTCATTGCTTTTATCATATAAAAAAAGAAAAATTAATATTAAGTTAACCTTGAAAAAAGTATAGAACTACCCGTCGTTTTATATTTTAAAAAATATAGTAATAACCTCTTCATGCATAACAATTTTTTAATATGAAATTCTTTTTACCATTTTTTTCTTATTTGATGATCCATTGTATGTTGTTTGCTCAAGTAGAACAAAAAGCAACCTTAAATAACGAGCAATTATATCGTCCTGCTTTCCATTTTACCCCCTCCAAAGGTTGGATGAACGACCCCAATGGACTTATTTTCTTAAATGGCCAATACCATCTTTTTTATCAACATTATCCAGATAGCACTGTATGGGGACCCATGCATTGGGGACATGCAATTAGTAAGGACCTAGTTCAATGGGTGCATCAGCCTATTGCTTTATATCCAGATAGTATTGGAATGATTTTTTCTGGTTCTGCAGTTTTAGATCAAAACAATACTAGTGGCTTAGGGCGAGACGGCATCGCACCATTAGTGGCTATTTATACCCAACATAATATGTCAGGAGAAAAAGCGGGAAGATCAGATTTTCAGAACCAATCTATTGCATATAGCTTGGATGAGGGTAAAACATGGATTAAATATGCGGGGAATCCTGTTTTGAAAACACCCAATCTAAAAGATTTTAGAGATCCTAAAGTGATTTGGCATGCCCCTACCAAAAAATGGATCATGAGTTTGGCAGTGGCCAACCATATTGAATTCTATAGCAGCACTAATTTAATTCAATGGGTTAAAGAGTCAGTTTTTGGGGAAGATGTTTTTGCACATGGTGGTGTTTGGGAATGTCCAGATCTATTATCTTTTAAAGTAAATGAACAGACAATCTGGGTATTATTAGTGAGTATGAATCCCGGTGGTCCAAATAGTGGCTCGGCGACTCAATATATGGTGGGTGATTTTGACGGACATCGTTTTACGCCTTTCACCTCAACCATTAAATGGATGGATTATGGTCCCGATAATTATGCTGGTGTTACTTTTTCTAATCTAGCAGACAGAAAAGTGCTGATTGGTTGGATGAGTAATTGGAACTATGCGAATGTGGTGCCTACTGAAAAATGGAGAAGTGCTTTAACTATTCCAAGAGAATTAAGTTTGATCAAACAAAACACCAATTCTTCTGAATATCTTTTGACTTCTAATCCTGTGAAAGAAGCAGTAAAAAAATTTAAAAAAGTTGTGTCTAAAGAAAATGTGATAGTAGAGCAAGTATTATCTGTTGCATCAGTGAACGAGCATCAATCGAATTATTCAACATCAAAAAATTCGGCGATAACAAAAGTAATGCCTAATATGATTGATTTAGCTACGCTGCAAAAAACTAATTTTGAATTAGTATTATCAAATGAGTTCAACGAGAAACTAATTATAGGATTTGATGCAGTGAATAAACAGTTTTATATTAATCGAAAAAATGCAGGCATCAATCAATTCCATAAAGGATTCGCTGCTATCTCTACTGCACCTCGCTTTACTGATGATAGCAAATTGGACCTCACTATTTTTTTTGATAAAACATCTGTTGAATTATTTGCAGATGGGGGGCGTACGGTTATGACTAGTTTATTTTTCCCAACACATCCATTTACCCATTTGATATTGCAATCAAAAGACAAAATGAAATTTGAAAAATTAGATTTGTCAACATTTTAACTAAGTTATTGTTATACTTCTATGCAACATTTAAAAGCGGCTGATTGGCAATCTTGGGAAAGGTTTTTTAGAGCGAATTTTATTAATAGCTTAACCGGATTTAAGTCTGCTAGTTTAATTGGTACCATTAATGCGGCAGGCGTACCTAATTTAGGCATGTTTAGTAGCATGGTACATATTGGCTCTGATCCCGCCTTGATTGGTTACATTAACCGACCTATTGCAGCTGCACCGCATACACTTGCTAATATTAAATCCAATGGATGGTATACTGTAAATCATATCCAAGCTAGTTTTGTCGATAAAGCACATCAAACAAGTGCTAAATATCCGGATGAAGTGAACGAATTTGACGAAGTGGGTTTAACAGCCGAATATATTGAAGGGATCAATGTACCTTTTGTGAAAGAAAGTAAGGTTAAATACCTACTCTCTTTAAAAGAGATATTACCTATTCAATTAAATGATACTTTTTTAGTGATAGGTCAATTGGAGCAGGTGTTAATTGATCCTGCATTAACCCCTGCTTCGGATGGATTCTTACAATTAGATCAAGTTGGCACATTGACTAGCAATGGATTAGATGCTTATTATAGTACTCATCTAGTTGATCGATTTGAATATGCTAAGCCTGGGAAATGGGTAAAAAAAATATAGTTTGATCTATAAACTAGACCCTTCTATTTTTTGCCGTGAATCAAAACCTTAATTTTTATTCACTTTCTATAAAGAAATTATCTCCATAGGATTTAATTAAAATAATTTATTTCATTTTTTGGACGAATTACATGTAAGTTTAGAAAATGAAATACTTAAAGATTTTATACGTTCAAGTCCTACTTGGAATTATTCTTGGAATTGTAGTTGGCCTTTTATTCCCCTCTTTTTTTCAAACTGGCAAAATAATTAGTGATGTCTTTATTAGTTTAATAAAGATGGTGATTGCACCCATCATTTTTTTTACAGTGGTCTTAGGTATTACTGGCGCAGGTAATATGAAAAAAGTAGGCAGGGTTGGAGGTAAAGGCATACTTTATTTTGAAATTGTTTCTACTATTGCTTTGTTTATTGGTTTAGTAGTTGGCACATTTGTGCAACCAGGAAAGGGTGTCGTATTAGCCTCAACTAATAAAGACAAGGTGGCTGTTTATGTAGACCAAGGGAAAGATATGAACTGGGTTGATTTTTTTACACATATAGTGCCTGACAATATTATTGGTGCTTTTGCAAAAGGAGATATCATACAAATTTTATTTTTTAGTATCTTTTTTGCTGTTGGTTTGATGATGATCAAAAAGGGAAATGAAGGTATTATCAATACGTTTGGTGTCATTAATAAAGCGCTCTTTAATATTTTACATATTGTCATGAAACTTAGCCCAATTGGTGCTTTCGGAGGTATGGCATATACAATGGGCAAGTTTGGCATAGGTAGTTTATTGATCCTTGGCAAGTTCATGCTTACTTTTTATATCACTGTTATCATTTTTATATTTTTGATTTTAAATGGTATCATGCGTTATTATGGTTTTAGTTTGATTAAACTTTTAAAATACCTTAAAGAAGAAATATTTATTGTAATAGGTGCAAGTAGTAGTGAAGCGGTGTTGCCATCGGTGATGGAAAAATTGGAGCAAGCTGGTTGTGAAAAATCGGTGGTGGGTTTAATCATTCCTACTGGGTATAGTTTTAATTTAGATGGTACTTCAATTTACCTGAGCATGGCCATCATATTTTTGGCTCAAGTGTTTGATGTACAATTTTCTATTTCTCAACAATTAACCATTTTTGGTATTTTACTTATAACGAGTAAAGGCGCAGCAGGAGTAACCGGTAGTGGATTTATTGTTCTCGCTTCAACACTTGCTGCGATTAAAGTGATTCCGCTCGAAGGACTTGCATTATTGATAGGTGTAGATCGTTTTATGAGTGAAGCAAGATCGGTTACGAATTTTATAGGCAATGCTGTAGCCACAGTAGTCATCTCTAAACATGAAAAAGCAATTGATATGGTCACATTTAAAAAAGTAGTGGGTGTTTAATTAACTGAATAAATATTTTAAATTGAAACTATCATCACAAGAACTTCTTTATTATCAAAGCAAAGTCGCTTATTACAGAGACGAGCAGTCTTATAAGCGCTTATTTTTATACTTCCATCCGATATTGTACCGATTCTCGTTCAATATCCTTCAGGACAAATCTGTTAGCGAAGAAATTGTTTCTGATGTTATGTTAAAAGTTTGGCAAATGGGGAGTAAGCTTTCTCAGATCCAACATCTTAAACTGTATTTAATCACTGCTGTAAAAAATGCCTGCTTCACGCACTTAGCATCTAAAAAACATCAACAGTCTTTCAGTGAATCTATTGATAATGAAGATGTTAATTCCTGTAATGCGGACAATCCTGAACAACAATATATTTATTCAGAAGTCACTCAAAGAGTCAATGTGGTCATTTCCTCTTTGCCAATGAAGTGCCAATTGGTTTTTAGGTTAATCAAAGAAGAGGGTCTTAGCTACAAAGAAGTGTCAAAAGTGCTTGAAATCTCTCAAAATACGATTGAAACCCATATGAGGATTGCCTTGAGAAAAATCAGAATGGATCTACAACAATTCTTAAAATAGTCAAAATAGATAATTTATTTACTTTTTGTAAGTATGCTTTCACGGCAAACAGTCAAAATAGAGTCTTGATATAGTATAACAATGAATAAACAAACCGAACAATATTTTTTCGACCTATTAAGTTTAAAACTTTCAGGCGATGCTACTGAATCTCAATTAGCTGAGATATCGGCTATTTTACAAGCCAATCCATCTTTACAGTTCCTTTATGATCAAATGATAGAGCCGGTATATTGTGAAAAGGAAGCCGCTTCCCAGGCGGATCAAGCCTACGCTACCCATTTTGTTAAAATGCAATTGGCGGGGATGTTTGAGTTAGATAAGGAGGAGCTTAATGAACCTGTCTTGTTTAAAAATGCAAGTTTTACAAAACGTAAATTGGCATTTTTAGGTATTGCGGCAGGCATTTTTACGATCTTTTTTATCAATTACTCTATCAAATTGGATAAAAGCGTGACCAAGCAGAATGGCAACGCTTTTGTCAATGAAATTGTTACCAAAAGAGGTTCAAAATCTTCTATAAAATTACCTGATGGGACTTCTGTTAGGTTGAATACGGATAGTAGGTTGACGTATATGAGCTTTGCAGCTGGTAAAACAAGAGAAGTGACTTTAGAGGGTGAAGCTTATTTTGATGTGGCACACGATAGTAGCAGGCCTTTTATCATTCATACAGGTAAGATTAATATTAAAGTATTAGGTACCTCATTTAATGTTCGAAATTATCCACAAGACAAAGAATTAGAGACTTCACTCATAAAAGGTAAGATTGAAGTATCACTTGAGTCTAGACCAGAAGACATCATTATTTTGAAACCTACTGAAAAATTGATTATCGCCAAGGCTGAAGCAGAACTTTCTTCTGCAACGAAAGTGTCTAATGCTATAGATAATAAAGTGGTTTTAACCTCTATCACTTATTTAAGGCATGACAGCTTAGTCGCTGAAACTTCCTGGTTAAATGACAAGTTGGTTTTTGTGAACCAACCACTTGAAAAAATCGCACTTGAATTAGAAAGGAAATATGCAATTAATATAACATTCAGAGACGAAAAGGTAAAGCAATATAGGTATACAGGTGTTTTTGAAAATGTAAGTTTAGAAAAAGTGTTTGAGTTAATCAAATACTCAAAAAATATCAATTACAAAATAAACGATAAAAATATAATAATCGAATAATAAGAATAGTAAAAAACAATACTCCCTTGAATATTAAAAAGTAATAAATATTTTATAACAACGATTGATCTAGTAGCTTAACATTAACTAAAAAAGTAAACCTATGGAAAAAAAAGAATCTTTTCCAATCTCAAATTTTCTTTCGCATACCGCAAGGGCAATGAAAATTTCATTTTTATTAATTATCATCTCCATTCAACTTTCTGCGAAAAATTTTGCACAGCAAAAAATTTCGTTGAATACTGATAAAGCTGATATTCATACTGTTTTTAAAATGATTGAAAAACAGTCAAACTATCGTTTTTTTTATAGCAATGATGTCTTGCCAGCTAACAAGGAAGTTACGGCGCAATTCAAAGATGCTTACGTTGAGGTTATTTTAAATAAGATATTAGATGGACTGCCTGTTACATGGAAGTTTATGGATGACAAAAATATTGTTATTTCAAATAGACTTAGTAAAACAAATGTTTATGCAACTGCTTTGGCAGATACAGTAATTTCTGGAGTTGTTACAACTTCTGAAGACGCACTTCCACTTAAAGGTGTGAACGTGACTGTCAAAGGGTCTACCATTAAAACAACAACAGATGACAACGGGAAATATCAAATTAAAGTCCCTTCTGTCAATAGCACTTTAGTCTTTAGTTATGTTGGCTATTTAAATAAAGAAATAGTGGCAAGCAAGTCTAGCGACTTGAATGTGTCTTTGAAAGCAAATACAAATGCACTAGACGAAGTAGTGGTTGTAGGTTATGGTAAGCAAAAGCGAAAAGAAATTACAGGTGCCATTGCTAGTATTAATGAGTCTCAATTAAAAGAAATCGCGGTGAGTAGCTTTGAGAATGCTATTCAAGGTAGAGTAGCTGGTCTTGAGGTTTCTGTGCCATCTGGAGAACCTGGATCTGCACCGGTAATCAGAATTAGAGGTTCTGCTTCTATTTCTGCAGGTAATGATCCTTTGTATGTAATTGACGGTTTACCAATTTCAAGTAATACTGGTTTACAACAAAATATTGGTCAAAGAACAGAAGCTTATACGGTTCCTAAAATCAATCCATTTACTACGATTAATCCAAACGATATTCAGTCTATAGAAGTATTAAAAGACGCATCTGCTGCAGGTATCTATGGATCAAGAGGTTCAAATGGTGTGATCATGGTGACTACTAAAAAGGGCATTAAAAATCGTAAACAAGTTTCATTCAATGCATACACTGGTTTTAATGAAGCAATGAATCTGCCTAAATTGATGAATTCTGAAGAATTGATTCAGTACACAAAAGAAACTAGAAATAATAACTATTTACAAACTAATGATCCTACTAACCCTGCAAGTAAGACATATAATCCATTGTATAGTCCAAACTCTAATGCAGGCAGAGGTACGCAAGCGAACTTCCTTATTCCTGAAAAATATTTAAACTGGGATGGCACCAATACAGATTGGTTGGGTTTAGTACTTTCTAGAGGAATGGTTTCTAATTATAATTTGTCTGTAAGTGGTGGGAAAGACAATATGACTTATTATACCTCTGCTGGTTATTATACAGAAGAAGGTACAATAAAGGGTTCTAAGTTTGATCGCTATACTTTTAGAGCAAATGTAGTAGATGAAATTTCTCCTAAAGTTCAAATTGGTTCAAGTGTAAATATTGCGTTTACAGACAACAACCGTTTGCCAGCTAACGGTCCATATTTTGCATTGCCTCCTGGAATCATTTATGATGCCATGGTGCATTCTCCAGTAATCAAACCTTATTTACCAGATGGTTCAATTAATCAGTCTGATAACCAGAATCAATTAGGTGCTTACATGACGACAGCTAATAACCCATTAGCTACCATGGAAGCGATTAAAGAGAATATTAAGAATTTGCGCATTTTTGGTAACACTTACCTTAAGTATAATATTTTACCTGACTTATCTTTCAAAACTTATATTGGTATTGATTTAGATAATTATCAGCAGTCTTATTATAAAGGAGTGACTTTATTATATAGAGGTGCCACTAAACCAGATCCATTTGCAAAATCTAGTTCTTCTCAAGGTTTAAACTGGATATGGGAAAATACATTAGATTATTCTAAAACTTTTAACGACCATACTTTGACTTTGCTTGGTGGTTACACTGCACAAAAGCAAAACAATGATCTACAATTTATTCAAGCGAACAGTTTCCCAGATGACCAAGTTAAAACTATAAGTGGTGGTATTGTTACAGGTGGTTCAGCTGTAAAAGAGCAATGGACATTAGTTTCTGCCTTAGCAAGAGCCAATTATTCTTATAAAGACAAGTATTTGCTTTCTGCATTAATCAGATCCGATAAATCATCAAGATTTGGTAGGGGTAATCAAACCGGTGTATTCCCATCTGTATCTGCAGGTTGGAGAATTGATCAGGAAGATTTCATGAGTAATGTAAAATTCATTAATGAATTAAAATTAAGAACGAGTTATGGTTTTACCGGAAACTTCCAAATTCCTAACTATGGTTCAATTGGTTTATTAAATAATGCAAATTATGTACTTGGAAATACATTGATCAATGGTATCGGAAGATCTACATTGAACAACGATAAATTAAGCTGGGAGTCTAAGAAACAATTAGATATCGGTTTAGACTTCGGTTTGTTTAATGATCGTATTTATGGAGGATTTGATTATTACCATAGTATCACATCGGATTTATTGTTAAATGTGAATATTGCTTCTTCTGCTGGTTTTACAACAGCATTAACCAATGTAGGTGAAGTTGAAAATAAAGGGGTTGAATTTTCATTAAACACAAGAAATCTTGTTGGTAAATTCCAATGGTCAACAGATTTTAATATCAGTGCTAACCGAAATAAAGTTTTAAAACTTGGTCCTACCGGTGATCCTATTTTAAGTGTTGGTAGTGCAGGAGATATTAGACATATCACTAGAATTGGTGATCCAGTGGGTAGTTATTATGGTTACCAAGTGGTAGGGGTGTATCAAACGATGGAGCAAATTAAAGCAGCACCAAAAGATCTGTTAGTGGGTGCGGGTGGTGCTAGACCTGGTGATTTACAATTTAAAGATGTGAATGGAGATGGTCAAATTACTCCTTTGGACAGAACAGTATTAGGTAATTATATGCCTGACTTTACTTATGGAATCACCAATAAATTTAGGTATGCTAATTTTGACCTGAGCATTTTTGTACAAGGTGTTGAAGGAAGAGAGATTTTGAATTTAACACAACGTCATCTATTGAACGGTGAAGCGAACTTTAACTCTTATGCTGAATTTAATAATAGATGGGTTTCTCCAGAGCAACCAGGTAATGGTAAAATTCCTAGAGGAGATAGTAACTCAGGCTTGCATGGATTTAATATGAGACCTTCTTCATTCCAAGTTGAAGATGGATCCTATGTTAGATTAAGAAATGTAACCTTAGGTTATGAATTCCCAATCAAAGGGTTATCTAAAAAAGCAAGAGTTTATGTCACTGGTACTAATTTATTCATATGGTCTAATTATTTAGGTTTTAATCCAGAAGTACAGCAACAAGCTACAAATAACCTTGTTCCTGGTGAAGATTATGGAGCTTATCCAATCTCTAGAACTTTCTTAGTTGGATTTAACCTTACATTTTAATTAAAAAGAATAAATAAACTAATATGAAAAAATATATATTATACACCTTATTAATTCTTGTACATTCATCATGTAGCAAAGAATTCACAGAATTGACTCCAATTTCTGAAAGAAATATTCAATCTGCTTATAAAACAGAAGCTGATTTTGCAGTTGCCATTAATGGTGTTTATGATGCGCTTCAGTTGCCAGGTACTTATGGCAAAGTATACTTACTACTTAATGAAATGAGGTCTGATAATACTTTAAATGGCGGTGGCGCTAATGGTATTGCTGCTACATTGCAAGAAATTGATTTATTTAAAGAAATCTCCACTGCGACAGAATTATCAACGAGTTGGTCAGATTCTTATAAAGGCATCGCGCGTTGTAATATCATTTTGGATAAAATTGACGCATCCGTTGTCCCAGATGCATTAAAGAAAAGGTATAAAGGTGAAGCCTTATATATTCGTTCTTTATTGTATTTTAATTTAGCGACCATATTTGGTAATATACCAATGCAATTAACAGATGTAGCTTCTCCAAGTGATGTAGACTTAAAACAATATCCTGCAACTGAGGTGTATGCACAAATCATTAAAGACTTAATTGCTGCTGAGCCATTATTGCCGGCTAAATATACTGGTGCTGATCTTGGCCGTGTGACTAGTGGTGCAGTAAATACGCTTTTAGGTAAAGTATATTTAACGAATGGTGATAAAACTTCTGCAATCGCTGCTTTAAATAAAGTGGTTAATTCAAAAAATTATAGTTTAGTTACTGATTATGCAAAATTATGGGGAGCTGCAAATGAAAATGGTCCTGAATCAATCTTTGAAATTCAATATAAAACTGGAGGTCAAGGTGAAGGCAGTGGCTATTTTGAATATTTTGCATCTATTATTGGTAGAGCAGGTGGTGTAGGTGGAGGTAACACGCCTATGAATATGACGCCAGATTTATTAGCCTCTTATCAAACAGGGGATCAGCGTTATGCTAAATCAGTTTATAGAAATAACAAAATACCTGATACAACCTATTCTTTAAAATATATTACTACACAAACAACTACGTTTGATGGTGATAATAACTGGTATGTTGCAAGATATGCTGACGTATTGTTAATGTTAGCAGAAGCATTAGGCGAATCTGCTGAAGCTTATACTTACATCAACCAGGTTAGAACTAGAGCAGGATTAAGTGCAATTAGTGCAAGTACACCTGGTACGTTTACTCAAAAACTTTTAGCTGAAAGAAGATCAGAGTTTGCATTAGAGAATCATCGTTGGCAAGATCTTGTAAGGTTAGGTGCCGCTAAATCAACCATGGCAAAACATTTAAGTATTCAAGAATCTGAAGTAAGATTGTTATTTCCGATTCCTCAAAAAGAAATTGATGTGGCAAATGGTAAACTTGTTCAAAATCCAGGATTATAATTTATATCAATAAAAAATATTTAAAATGAAAAAAATCTTATTCGCATCTGCATTATTCGCTTTGGTATTCCATTTGAATGCAAATGCACAAACTACGGAAGACAAAAGAATTAGAGTAGTAGCTGTTTTTGCGCATCCGGATGACGCAGATTCTAAAATGGGCGGTACGGCAGCTTTATTAGCTAAAATGGGTGTTGCTGTTAAGTTTGTCGCTTTGACAAATGGTGACGCAGGTCACTATGCTCAGGGTGGAGGTGTGCTTGGTCAGAGAAGAAGAGAAGAAGCACAACGTGCAGCAAAAAAATATGGTATTGATGAATATGTTGTATTGAACAATCATGATGGTGAGTTATTACCTGACTTGAATGTTAGAATGCAAGTGATTCGTGAAATTAGAAAATGGAATGCAGATGTAGTTTTAGGTTTGCGTCCAAATGATTATCATCCTGATCATAGAAATGCTGGAAAGTTAGTGGAAGATGCATCTTACATGGTGGCCGTTCCAAATGTGGCTGCTGATGTACCTGCTTTAAAAAAGAATCCTGTGTTTTTATATATGCAGGATAATTTTAAAAAGCCAAATCCATTTAGTCATGATATCGTTATTGGTATAGATGAAGTATTAGATAAAAAAGTTGATGGTTTAAATGAACATACTTCTCAAATGTATGAGTGGTTGCCGTGGATTGGTAATGGTGGAGAAGTGGATCCTAAAGTTCCAACTGATCCTGCTGAAAGAAAAGCTTGGTTAAAAAGTCGTTGGATGAGTAGAAATATGTCTCCAGCACAAAGAGCAGGATTAGCTAAATGGTATTCTCCAGAGAAGGCTGCTAATTTTAAATATGCAGAATCTTTTGAAATCACTGAATATGGTGCACAACCAACTGATGCTGATATTAGAAGATTATTCCCAATGTTGAATAACAAATAACCTAAATCTTATAATTCCTAGCCTTGGGCTTGCTAAGGCTAGGAATTTAAATTGCTAAAGTGAAAAAAAATTACCTGATAGTTGGCTTGGTCTTGTTGACATTTTTTGTCATCTCTTTTTTGACCAATATTATTGGCCCGCTTATACCAGAAATAATTAATACTTTTAGTTTAAGTTTAACTTTAGTTTCGTTTCTTCCTTTCGCTTTTTTTATTGCTTATGGTATTATGTCTATTCCTGCTGGAGTAATGACAGAAAAATTTGGGGGAAAATTTGTCATGTTATTTGCATTCGGTATTGCCTTTTTAGGGGCATTGCTTTTTGGCTTATTTCCGCAATATAAAATGGCTATTGTTTCCTTGTTTTTAATCGGATCTGGAATGGCTATGCTGCAAGTGGTGATAAATCCTCTTTTAAGAACAGCAGGTGGCGAAGCAGAGTTTTCTTTTTATTCTTTGATGGGCCAGTTGTTTTTTGGACTGGCTTCCTTTATTAGCCCTCTTGTTTATACCTATTTATCTCAAAATATAAGTACGAATAGAAATCTTTTATTTGAGTTATTGAATCAAGTGGTTCCAGCAAATTTAACTTGGGTTTCATTTTATTGGGTTTTTTCAGTTATTTCTTTAATAATGATTGTTGTAATTGCCCTATTTAAATTTCCAAATATTGAATTAAAAGAAGAAGAAAAATCGGGTGCACTTAAAGTGCATATTGAATTATTAAAAAACAAAACGGTCATACTTTACTTTATAGGTATATTTTGTTATGTAGGTTCTGAGCAAGGCGTAGCTAATTGGATTTCTCAGTTTTTATTTATCTATCATGCTTTTGATCCTCAAACTGTTGGCGCACAGGTGGTTTCTTGGTTTTGGGGCATGATGACTGCTGGAACTTTTGTTGGATTAATTCTTGTGAAACTTTTTGACACAAGAAATATATTAATTCTATTTACTGCATTAGCTATTTTCTCTTTATCTATTGCCTTATTTGGAGGAGCGGGTATTTCTTTATACGCTTTTCCAGCTGTTGGTTTTTTTATTGCAGTCATGTACCCAATCATCGTTTCATTAGGTTTGAATTCACTTTCTGTTCACCATGGATCTTTCGCAGGAATTTTAATGACAGGAATATGTGGTGGTGCAATTATTCCTTTAATAGTTGGTATTCTTGGTGATCATTTTACACTTAAGTACGGCATGTTATTCTTATACATCACTTTTGGCTATATTTTATCAATCGGAATTTGGGCTAAACCATTAATCAACAATAGTCAAATCAAATAATCGTTTCCTCCAAACTGTATTATCAAAAATTTATTATGAAAAAAATTTTATTGTTCATTCTGCTACTTCAATTAGGCATCATTGGCAGCCTTCTAGCTGCTGAAAAAATTCCATTAGTTATTGAGAAAAATATACCTGGCGCACCCCAGTTACTTGGTATTCCTTTCCCTAAAGACAAATTACAATCTAGTGATCAAGTAAGGGTATTGAACGCCTTGGGTCAGGAAATACCTTCACAAATTACTATTGTGAATACATGGGAACCAGTTTCTACAAGTGTTAAATGGATCTGGGTATTCTTTTTTTCTGACAATCAAAATAAATATAGTTTGGAATTTGGTTCGGATGTTGTTCGTAAAGAATTTACCGGTGATAGAGTAATTGTTGAAAATAACCAAAGACCTTATGGCAGGGTTCGTGTGAATACTGGCCCATTGCAGTTTACTATTAACAGATTAGGTGGAGGATTTTTAGATAAAGTAGAGTTGGATCTAGATCGTGATGGATTTGATAATAAAGATTTAATTGCTGAGTCAAGTAAATCTAGTGGTACTTTTTTGAATATTTTAGATCAATCCGGTATTGATACATCTAAAGTAAAAATAACGCACACTGTTCAAGAAAAGGGTTCTGGTCCTTTACATGCTATAATAAGAATTGAAGGCGATTACTTGTATAATAAAAAAGACAATAATAGTGCTCCCTTTGTAATGAGAATTCATGCCTATGCTGGCAAGTCTTATGTTAAAGTATTGCACACAATTATTTATACTGGTGAGCCTGATATGCATAAAAAAGCAGTAGGTGAATATGCTTCTATTGCTACTCAAAATAAAAGCATTGTAGATGAAAATGCTTTAAAAAATGATCCAGGTTGGATGATTCCGAATGATCAAATTAGTTCGGCAGGTTTTCAATTAAAATATTTTTTGAACGGAGACAAACAATTTAAAACAGGTCATTTTGATGGCACATGGACTGCGCCTGGAGTTGAAAAAACAATTGAATTGAATAGCCTTAAAAATGAGTCAATTTCACTTGTTCAAACTGGTCCTAATGTAAACAGACTACCAGCTTTGAATACTACTACGCCTACAGTTCAAACAAATGGATTTGAGGGCAGTTTAAAGCTGAATCAAAAAGAAGTGTTTAAAAAAGATAAAGCATCAGGTTGGATCACCCTTTCTGATAGCAAGTGGGGAATTGGAGTGGGTATACGTAACTTTTTTGAGGAGTATCCTAAAGAAATAGCTATTCAAGGGGACAGTAATTTCTTATACACCTATATATGGTCGCCAAGTGTAACACCCATGGCTTTTGCAAGAGCAACAGGGATGCCGGACAGCGAGATGTTAGGCAATTTTGCACAAGGATTAGCTAAAACAACTGAAGTTGTTTATGATTTTTTTGATGCTAAAACACCACATAATGAAATCCTAAATCAGTTTAATTATTTTTTAGATCCTCCTGTCACCCACGCAAATCCTGAATGGTATGCCAAGAGTAATGTTTATGGTGATTTTTCAATACGTTCTGATAAAAATCCAGAATTAGAAAGAGGCCTTGATTATAAATTTGAATGGATGAAATTTAATCAAAAGTGGGAACCTTGGTATGGCATGTTAGACTATGGAGATTTTCAAACCTATTATATTAAGAACAAGTGGAATACCTGGACGAATAATGAACCTGCAAATGATTTCATGTGGTGGATGGAGTTTATGAGAACTGGTAATAGAGATTATTATATTACTGCCCAATCTAATTCGGCACATGCCATGGACGTGGATAATATTCATTGGCCTGCACCTAAAAGATACCTTGGTGATACGAATAATTCTGTTGACTTTTTTGACAACAAGGAATATGGTAGCATTGGTGCAAGTCCTTACGTAGGAATGGGAAGAAGACATGCTAATCAACATTTTACTTCTTTATTGTCTGCACACGTTTGGGTTCAAGGATGGATTGCATCTTATTTATTGACTGGTAACCACAGGGCACTTGATGTTGCTGAGCAAACAGGTGACTTGTATTTAAGAAGAATATGGGGCGATCATGATTTAAGAGGAAGAAGGTTGTATTTATCTGTTTGGAATTTATCTGAAATTTATGATGTTAATAAAAAAGATAAATATTTAACCGAACTGAAGGATCGTGTAAAAACGATGTTAGAATTACAAAAATCCTCAGATCAAGGTGGAAGTTTAGTGCTTGATCGTTATGGGTATTCTCAAATTTATGTTTCTCATGGTTTATATAAATTCTACCAAATGACTGGTGATGAAACAATTAAAAAAGCGCTAATTACACATGCAAAATGGCAGAAAGATAACCCTTCGATTAATCATCAAATGGAATCATTATTAGCGACACTTCATGGCTTATCAATTGGCTATGAGTTTACTAAAGATCCAAGCTTCTTAAAAGAAGCGATTAAACGGGCTCAAAATTTAATCACTGATAAATTGCCGATGAATTTTAATCAATATAAAAATCAAAAAGATTTATCTGATGCACTAGAGAAAGTAAGTCACTTGCCTGATGATAAAGAAAGCTTTAGAAGAGAAGCAATTTGGAAAATTACTAATGGATTGCGCATTTTTGGTTGGACACATATGTTTGGAATTCCTTATTTGCAGAGTAAACTTGAAAAGACAAACATGACAGTCAATTCTAAGTAGCATTTTAATTGGTTTAATAAGCACAAAAGAAACAACTATAGATATAGACCTCTATAGTTTGTTTCTTTTTTTATTTCTAACTAGTTTAGGTATTTTTACCTACTTATACTACTAGTAATTCAATTAGTATTAAAAAAAATAATTATGGCTCTGCTTAAAAATAGTGTCTATTTTCTTCTATTATTAGTTATTCCATTTTGTGTCGAAGCACAAAAAGTTCATTTAATCAAAGAAGGTCTATGGCGTGGTGTTATTCAAAGAACTGATGGCAGAACGGTTGCTTTTAGTTTTAAAGCAGCATCGATAAATGGTAAATTATTGATTACCATACATAATGCTGATGAGACTATTCTTGTAGAGGATATTAGTTCTCTCCCCAAAGATTCTTTACTTATAACACTCCCTTTTTTTAATGCAAGCTTTGAAGTAAGTGCCATTTATCCTGAAAGATTAGAGGGTTATTATGTGAAAACGCTTAATGGCAAAAAGACCAAAGCTTTATTTACTGCATTTTGGAATGAGCCAAGATTCACTAGATATCAGCAACCTAGTTTTAATCCATCTGGTATTTGGGATGTTGTTTTAACGAATAACTTAACGAATAAACAAACTATATCTGTTGGTAATTTTAAACAATCATCAGAGGGGATTGTCACTGGATCTTTTTTAACACCTACTGGTGATTATCGTTTTTTGGAAGGGCTAGTTTCTGGTGATACTTTAAAGCTATCAGGTTTTGATGGAGAGAGAGTAGTCTACTTTGAGGGTATTTTTAAGAATGATAGCACTATTGACAGTGCGACTTTAACTGCTGGTTTTGGAGGTAGTTCTACTTGGAAAGCTAAAGTAAATCCTAAAGCTGTTTTGCCTGATGAATACGCTTATTCAAAAATGAAGCCAGGTAATACTAGGCTTGATTTTAAATATAAAGATACCGATGGTCAAATGGTTTCAATCACTGATGAAAAGTATAAAAACAAAGTTGTTATTATTCAATTGTTTGGATCTTGGTGTCCGAATTGTATGGATGAAACAAAATTCATGACACAATTTTATAAAAATAACAAAGCGCGTGGGCTAGAGATAATTGCTTTGGCTTACGAAAATTATGAAGACGCTAAAGAAGCCAACATCGCTTTAAAAAAATATAAAAAACAATTTGGTATTACCTATCCAATTTTGCATACTGGTGTTGGACCAAGTGATCCATTAAAGGCTGAAAAAACATTGCCTCAGTTAGATAAAATTGCAGGCTATCCATCTACCATTTTTATTGATAAGAAGGGGGAGGTTAGAAAAATACATACTGGATTTTCTGGTCCTGGAACTGGTGAATTTTATCAAGCCTATATCAATTCTTTCAATAAGCTAATAGATGAGTTGGTTGCTGAACAATAGTTTTATAATAAATATCCAATTCAAATAAAAAAGCCCCTATTACATTGATTAACAATATAATAGGGACTAAAAGTAGCTGTAGGGGGAGGGGTCGAACCTCCAAGGGGCAGTTAGCTATAACACAAAGTTCAGTGGTCGACCCTGGTCGCCTATTGCTAGACGGCTCTATGTTACGTTTATCCCGTGATCCCCACCTCCGAGA
>JACCDN010712928.1_pt1 | contig 28470 bp, 28 predicted proteins | sample 7441691 | NCBI WGS metagenome assembly JACCDN01 (sample SAMN15323439, study PRJNA562643) | freshwater metagenome | isolation source: river surface water | place: USA:Blue River Watershed | collected 2017-08-16 | reverse complement strand
GTCACCACGACCGGTCTTAACCTGTCCAGTGGCTCAGCAGCAACGGCCAATAGCGTGATGCAACATCGCGTATTGCGCAAAGAATCTGAAGTGAAAATATCCAGTGCTGAACTGAACCAGATCCAGAAGCACATGGAGGCCATGAAGGAAGATTTTCAGCAAAAAATGATGGCACTACAGCATTGTGCATTGGTGATTGCAAAAATGATGCAGGCCAAAGGTGAAACATTAGACAGAATACTGCGCCATCCGGCGACAGTGTAAGGAGAAGAGAAATGACTCACATAACCACGTTATCAGACAATACAATAGCAAAAATAACCCCGTCAGCGTTGCCTGATGGAACGGAAAAAGCACCTCGTAGCGTCTTGTCACAAGAGGCGGCTGATTTTCGTGTCAAATCCGACGAGCTCAAGCGCGCAAAGCTGGATCAACCTAAAGCGGTGGTAAGAACATTGCAGGATCTGGTTCAACGCTTGGAACAGATGGATCTGTCCTGTGAGATCCTGTTACTGTTGCTGAAATCATCACTCGAGGCGCGTGAGAATAACAAAGCATTAAGAAATATTCAGCAGGAAGCCATGATTGATTCCCTGCAAGCTCAGGTGGAAGAAATAAAAGCGGGCTCGCATTTAATGATTGCCATGGCGGTAGTCTCTGGGGTATGTACCGCATTGAGCGCAGTGGGCGGCGGATACGGTGTGGCTAAAGGAGGAAATTTAAAATTTGATGGATTGTCAAAGAAAGAACAGTTTACGCTGGGCAAAGAATTTGATGTTATTCAATCGCAAGTGAGTCTGTCGACGTCGGCAACTCAGGGAATATCACAAATGTCTCAAAATGCCATTGCAGTGAAACAAAAAGAGTCAGAGGCTGATGCCAAAAAATATGAATCTCAGGCCAGTATTACAGAAAAAGAACGCCAAAAGGCAGAGGAGCAGGTACAGTCTTTTCAGCAACTTCTTGCTGATAGTCGTCAGTTATTAAAGGAAATGACCAGTAATGCTGCTCAGACATTCAGTGCTGCTGCTGCTGTGTAGCAGGAAAATCAGACACAAATAGCCCATTGTTGCTAAATTATTAACCACGTCGCCAGGCGTGGTTTTTTATTAGAGATAATCTGATGAATAGCGAATTTTATAAGAGGTTCAATGAAAAAAAAGGGCTGACATTATGTAGCTTGCTGTTGCTGATGGGTTGTGTGACAGATTCAGCAAAATTAGCGCCTGAATTTAGCCAGCTTACGGGATGGATTGATATGGCTGAACCTCTACCAGGACCTGTACAGGTGACCGTCAGTATCCTTGCTCTCAGGGAGGGACAGTTTTTACCATGGGTTAAAAGCCATTATCAAATCAGTAGCCTGCCGCTGAAATATGATTTCAGGCAATTACCCCGGGGTAGGGATGGGGAACTTTTTATGCGTGCGGAGCTGCGCTGGTTGGATAACCCGGCAGTACAGGCAAGAAATCAGATGCCGGTTGCCTTGATGACTTCAGAGAAAATCATGCTGATACCCTTGCCCTGTTTCCCGGACTGTCAGTCCACTCAACGCAAAAAATGAACTCAGGTTTATAGGGTATGACTGCCTGTTCGTTTTAGCATAATAACAAATTGATTATGCTACTGTTTTTCACATGGATTCTTTTTATTGATTTAAGATAACAGTATGCATTGTTATTTTTTATTTAAAAAAATGTTAATTATTACCGTATAATTAAAAATACGTTAAAATAAATTGATTGTATTTATTATTTTTTAGGTACTAATAAAAAACAGTATTGTTAAATTCAAAAAATGTCAGTAAGATCGTATCTGATATACTTTATATTTATATACTGTGATTCTTTATAGGATAAATATAGTCAGCAGATTGAATTATTATCTAGTCCATATTTAGATAAGCATCTTTTTATTGGTTAAATAATGTATGTTGGTTATTTAAATAACGGATTACGGAAAGCTATGTCCCCTGTTTTTTATATCGTCAATGGAATGTATTTTAATGTTTGAATATTTCATGAATATATAGATTCAGCAGAAGATATAATATTATGCAATCCATTTTTATGCCGGAATATAATCAACTGGATATTATTCAATGGTCAACTCCTTCATTTGAGGTTATGCATTATTCTCATGAAGGGCTTTATCTTGTGCTCGAAGGTGAATTAACCCTTCAGGATTGCAACAGAACGTACCATCTTCAAGGTCTGGATGTATTATTTTTTAGACGTGGCCATCATGTGATCCATACCAATGGAAAACACTGTTGTCTGATACGTATAGAGCTGATGGCCACTTTTTTGCAGGGATTTATTCAAAAATTTGCAGCATTGCTCAGTGAAGTAACACGGCGGGAAGAGGTTTGTTCGGATATTATTACTTTTGATTCAACGGCATTGTTGCGGGAATCTGTCATGAGTTTGATGAATTTATATTCCCATCATTATCTGCCTGTTTTAATACAATTACGTATTGAAGAATTATTATTACTGTTGCTTTTCAGTACACAGGGTCCGGCCTTGATGGCGGTGTTTCGCCGTTTAAGCAATCGTCAGGCTGAACGTTTACAGGCCTTTATGGAAAAGAATTATCTAAAGGAATGGACACTCAGTGAATTTTCCCGTGAATTTGGTATGGGGCTGACGACCTTTAAGGAATTATTTGGTGCCATTTATGGTCTGTCGCCCAGAGCCTGGATTAGTGAACGCAGGATTCTGTTTGCTCATTATCTTTTACTGAACAGTGAAATGCATATTGTTGATATTGCTATGGAAGCAGGGTTTTCCAGTCAGTCTTATTTCACACAAAGTTATCGCAGGCGTTTTGGTGGCACCCCCAGCCAGGCAAGGCAGGAAAAAGAACAGCTACTGACCAAAACCGGATGTACCTGATTTTTTCAATCTTGCATCGAATTATCAGAATGCCATATCACGTTCAGGATATCGATACGTTGGAAATACCATGGAACAGATGTTAAATCAGTTGGCTAAAAGCTTGGGGTTAGTGGCTTTTACCCTTGATGCACAAGGGAAATACCACATCAGAATGGATAGCGAAAGTCTTTTTCTTTATCAATCTGGCAGTTGTCTTGTTATTGCCAGTTTTTTGAACTGGTACTACCAACCGGGTACCTTATCAGGTGATCTGCTGAAATCGTTATTACGCCAGGTCACCAGCTGGAGCAGACTATATCCTCAGGGATTGGCATTAAATCATCAGGGTCAATTATTGCTCGAGGCAAGGCAAGTACTCACTGGGTTGGATCTGGCGTGGCTGGAAAAAACATTAACGGCACACGTGGGAATACTGGAGCAACTTAAACTGCAGTTGTCTGAAGCCAGCAAGCCCCATCAATGGAATCAGGCAATATGGCGTTAAAAGTCAGGGATTTATGTCTGAGGGCATTATTACTGGCCTGTTGTGTAACGACATCAGTACAGGGTATGGAGCTGGACTGGCTCCCTGCACCCTATAGTTTTGTCGCAGAAGGTGAAAGTTTACGTAATCTTCTCGTCAGTTTTGGGGCCAATTATGATGTTTCAGTCATCGTCAGTGACAGGGTGACTGATGTCGTCAGTGGGCGCTTTGAGCATAATGATCCCCAAGTATTATTACAGCAGCTGTCTTCACTGTATAACCTGATTTGGTATTACGATGGTGCGGTACTTTATGTTTTTAAATCAACGGAAACACAGTCACGTTTATTAAAACTGGATCGGGTGAGTGAAAACGAGTTAGTTAATGCACTCAAACAAGCAGGGATATGGGAACCCCGTTTTAGCTGGAAGACGGAAAAGGGGGGCAAGATAGTCTATGTATCAGGCCCACCGCGCTATCTGGAGTTAGTTGAACAGACCGCAGCGGCCCTGGATCAGCAACACAGTCTACGCAGTGAGAAGCAGGGTGATTCTGTAGTAGAAATCTTTCCTCTTAAATACGCTACGGCGGTGGACAGAAATATTCAGTATCGTGACAGTACCATTGAAGCACCTGGAGTGGCGACAATTCTTTCCAGAGTGCTTGGGGGTGCCAGTATTCGTACCGTAGGGAAAACACCCGTGAATGCCAGCCAGGATAGCGCTACAGCACCCCCGCTGGGAGGGGTTGTGGTACAGGCAGAGCCTTCAATAAATGCCATTATTGTCAGAGACAGCAAGGAGCGGTTGCCTATGTATCAGCGCCTTATTGAGGTGTTGGATAAACCTTCCGCGCGTATTGAAGTGGCATTATCAATCATTGATATCAGTGCGGAAAATATGGCAGAGCTGGGTGTTGACTGGCAGTTATCGGTTAATGCGGGTGCGGGTAAGCGGGTGGATATTCGTACCTCAACGGGATCCAATACTGGACCGCAATCAGCAAATCTGGTGAGCAGTTTACTGGATCGCCGTGGTCTGAACCATTTGTTAGCGCAAGTGAATTTACTGCAAAGAAAAGGCAATGCGCAAGTCGTCTCCCGGCCTACGTTGCTCACTCAAGAAAATAGCCAGGCGATCATCGATCACAGTGAAACCTATTATGTCAAAGTTTACGGCGAACGTGTCGCTGAACTGAAATCCATCGATTATGGCACCATGTTGCGTATGGTGCCGCGCATTATCCAGCGTGGGGAACAGGCGGAAATTAATCTCAGTTTACATATCGAGGATGGCAATCAGAAACCCAACAGTTCCGGGCTTAATGGTATCCCTACTATCAGCCGTACTGTGGTGGACACGATTGCCCGAGTTGGGCACGGGCAAAGTTTGCTGATAGGCGGTATCTATCGTGATGAACTTAACCAATCAGTCAGTAAGATCCCGCTACTGGGGGATATACCTTGGGTGGGTGCCCTATTCCGTAATCAGTCTGATGTGGTACGTCGATCAGTACGCTTGTTTATCATCGAACCCCGGTTGATTGATGACAATGGCAGCCTTGCTCAGTATCTGGCGGTGAGTAATAACCGTGATTTACGCTTACTGGAGGCCGACGAATATTCCAATCAAAGCCCGAGCCTGAAGCAAAAGTTGAATAGTGCGCAGTGTCTGGCATTTGAACAGGCAAAAAGTGTGCAGCAACAATTAAGCCTGCAGGGCCAGGCATCAACATTAGTGGCATGTCACCGTGGCCGCAAGCCAGGTTGGCGCGTCAGGCAAGGAGAATGTGAACCTGACAGGGATTTTTGCCGAGAAGCGGGTACCACCAGGACGTCACAATGAGTTGGAAAATTCGATTTTATACCGGGCTGAATCAAGGCATCGATATTCCTCTGGAAACGGGCCCTGTTAGGGTGGGGTCCGATCCCCTTTTGGCCGATGTGGTGCTCATTGATGAGGGCATCGCTGCCGTACATCTGACTTTGAATGTCAGTGAAGAGGCGGTGGTGCTGGCGGGTTTTGCCGACAATATCGCCCCCTGCCAGAATGGTTTTCCCCTTGCAGTGGGCAACAGCCTGGAAGCATTGGCCTGCCAGCAAGCCGGGCCGTTGATCTGGGCATTTTGTTCCGGCCAGCAATCCTTTCCTGCCCGGCTGGAACAAAAATCGCCCGTCATGCCGATAACTGCTGCGCAGGGCAGATCAAGACGTATGGGTTATCTGATGGTTGGGCTGAGTGTGTTACTGCTGATCATCATCCTTGGGTTGCTCAGTGAAGGGCTATGGCGAGGAAAAGGGGGAACAACCGCAGAATTGTCCATAGACAGGATCAATAGCTTTCTTAAAGAACAGGGTTTTGATCAGGTCTACCTTGATACTCAACCGGATTCCGTCGAGCTGGTACTCCGTGGCTGGCTTGATGAGATTCAAAATCGTCTGTTACTGCAACGTTTTCTGACACAGGCAAAATTACCTGTCCGGCTTGATATTCGTACTCAAGAAGAAATTAAACAGCAAGTTGATTTTATTATACAAAAATTGGGTTATGACCAGATTATCTCGTTGCGTGGTGCTAAAGCAGGTTGGATTCAATTGACAGGAAAAGTACGTGAAGAAGACACACAGTGGCCTCACCTGGAGGAACGACTCAAACGTGATGTACCCGGTTTACTGGGCATTGAAAACCATGTACAGGTGATCACCGCACAGGAACATATCGTGCGACTGGAACAGTTATTAGTCAGTTGGGCTTTAAAAGAACACCTGAGCTATCGTGATAGGGGCCAGCGTATTGAGTTACAGGGGCAGCTGAATGATGCACAAATGCGTCGTTTTGCGTTGCTGCAAACTGAATTTAATCGCGATTTTTCGGGCACCTATACCTTGGAATTGATTGCGCCCTCCAGCAAACCAACACTGACATTTGTTGTGCGCGCCATATCTCTCGGGAAGGTCCCTTATATTGTGCTGTCGGATAATCGCAAATACCCGGTGGGTGCAACCACCCCTGAAGGTATCAAAATTATCGCTATCTTAGGTGACCGGATCGTACTAAACAAAAACAAACAGCAATATATTGTCAATATTAAAGGGAATGAATGGCATGATGACCTTACTGGAAGAGCAGCTGGTTAGTGCTAATGATGAACTGGTACAACGCATCAGTCGGCAGCTTGAAGAAAAATTAATGGACTGTCGTCGTCGGTTGTTACGGGGTGCAGGCCCCGGGCAATATAAGCAATGGCAACAGGAAGCAGAAGCCATTCAGGCTGCACAGGATATTTTTAATACACTGAGAAGGTGATCACTATTATGTCAACAGATACATTTTTGTCAGGCACCAGTGTTAATACGCTTGACACAGTAAAAGATCAGTTACTGAACCATGCCAATAAGGCCAATCAGGATGTCAGTGATGCAATAGCAGAGTTGAAAAAAGGACCTGATAACCCGGCATTATTAGCTGATTTACAGCATAAAATTAATAAATGGTCGGTGGTATACAATATCAACTCAACCGTTACCCGTAGCATGAAAGACCTGATGCAGGGTATTTTGCAAAAGATTTAGTGATGATAAAAAATTTTAACGCATTGCTGGCTGAGCTGGCACTGGCAGGTACCGGCAATCATTGTTATGACCAGGCTGAAACGATTGCCCGATGGCTGGATGAAACGCAGGGCTGTCATGAAGTTGCTATGATGATTCGGTTATTCAGCCTGATGAATCAGGGCCAGTATCAGGAAGCCATGGCGTTACCGCAGGTGGAAAAATGGCCTTCCCTTGGACCCTTGCTGGCATTTTGTGAGTGGCGTCTGGGCCGGGGTTGCGCGTTTGATGCCCGTATACAGGCGTTACGTGCCAGTGAACATCCGTTATTCAGGCATTTTGCTGATGCCATGGATTCACCGGAGATCTTATGACGTCAGTAAATCAACGGAGCCAGGAGATAAGGGTCATCGCGGTGGCAGAACCGATAATGACCAGGGAAACGCCACTTTCTCAGTCAGTACAGCGATTTGATGAAGCAATGGCGTTAACTCAGGAAGATATCTCTCCTGCCAGCACGTCGGTTATGACTCAGGTATCGGATTTGCACAACATAACTGAAACCCGGTTATTAATGCAACGCAGTCTGTTGTGTCAGCTGATTCAATACGGTGTTAAACCGGAAAACGAGGAATGATCATCATGGAAGTCAGCGAACAGATGCTAAATGCAGTGTCAACCGATCTGGCAGAGATCAATATCTCTTCTGCAGATGTTGAGCAGGTTGCACGCTTTGAGCAGGCCATGGAATCCAACCCCAGCATGGCAGGAATGGGTGATGACATACTGCGCTCAATCAGTGATTTTAAACACCGCTATCAGGAAGTGAAGTTGGATCTGCAAACGAAAATAACACAGCCAGAAATGACGGTGAATCAACTGATAGAAACACAGTACGCCCTGCTGAAAACCACCATGATCATAGAGCTGACGGCTAAAATGGCCGGACGTTTGACTCAGAATGTAGAAACACTGATGAAAACGCAATGAGGGAAGTTTACGTGTGAAAAGACCGTTATTTTGCCTGCTGTTGGTTCTTGTCTTAAGCGCCTGTAAAACGGAGCTGTACATCGGCCTTAACCAAAAAGAAGGGAACGAAATGCTGGCACTGTTACAGACAGAGGGCTTGGCAGCAGATAAAGAGCCAGACAAGGACGGCAATATAAAATTATTGGTGAATAAATCTGATATCAGTCGTGCCGTAGAAATACTGAGACGTAAGGGATACCCGCGTGAACACTTTTCTACCCTGTACGACGTATTTCCCAAAGAGGGATTAATTTCCTCCCCGTTGGAAGAACGCGCACGCTTGATCTACGCCAAAGAGCAGGAAATTTCACGCACGCTTTCCGAAATTGATGGTGTACTGGTTGCCAGAGTTCATGTGGTATTACCTGAAGACTGGGATAATTTTGGCAAAAAATTGTCCCCGGCATCCGCGTCGGTATTTATTAAACATGCCGCAGACGTACAAGTACATGCTTATATTTCGCAGATAAAGCAACTGGTTAACAACAGTATTGAGGGTTTAAGTTATGATCATATCAGTGTGATTTTATTACCCTCCACAGAAGTGCGCCAACTCGCTGTGTCTGAACAGTACGCCAGCCTGTTTTCCATACAAGTGGCACAAAGCTCACGGGGTAGATTAATGATTCTGGTCAGTTTACTGGTCGGTTTACTGATCCTGACGAATTTTGCCCAATTTTTCTGGTTCAGATACCGGGGACGTTCGTGAGCCCTTTCCTCACCGCTTACCAGTTTCGTTTCTGCCCGGCGCGTTATATTCATCCGGATCATCTGGTTTTTCCCTGGGCCAGCATAATGATAGCAATGCCAGACTGGCGATATTGCCCGCGCAATAATAGCCTGTTATTGCAGGAACTGGCGTTGAATATTGATTATGCCAGCCCTGGCGAGTTGGCAGGCATTGCTGCCTGTGATCCAGAACATTTCAGGAAACTCACTGGCTGGTTAGGTGCCATCCTGCATGCCAGATCCCTGCGTGCCAACCTGTCAGCCTGTACCTTACGGCATGTACATCATGCCATTGGTGTACAGGGACACCGTTTTTGCCTTTCTCAGCATGATGTCTTGATAGGAAAATGGCCGGATGAATGGCAATATTCGTTACCTGAAGGTGAGCTGGCGGAGTATTTTTCACGCTGGGGTTTAAGTTTATGGTGTGGCGCGCTGTGCGATGCGGAGCCGGGATTTATACGGCGTCTCTGGCTAAGATTACCCAAAGGGAGTGGCGGTATTGATGCAGGTGCTGTGCAGAACCATGCAACATTGGCGCGGGTTTTATGCCATAAAATAGCCAAAAAAGTGAGCGCAGCATGTTACCCTTTATTGAAATAAAGCCCACTGAAATCCGTTTACAGAGTGGGCAGTTGGTACTGAAAAAAGCGCAATATCAGCAGCATCTGACGGCAGCTGAATTGATAGCAGCGGCGCAGGCGGAAGCCCGGGAAATTGTGCTGGCAGCCCAAGCCATCTTTGATCAACAAAAAGCGCTGGGATGGCAGGCAGGTATCGAAGAAGCCAGGATACAACAAGCAACTCTGATACAAAAAACCTATCATCAATGTTACCAATATTACCGTCAGGTCGAATTGCAGCTGGCACAGGTTGTGTTGCAGGCCGTGCGTAAAATACTGCACGATTATGATGATGTTGCATTGACATGCTGTATCGTACGCCAGGCTTTTGCGCTGGTGAATCATCAGAAACAGGTTATTTTCCACGTTCATCCCGATCAGGTGGCCAGGGTCCGTGAGCAAATTGCACAGATCCTGAAAGCGCATCCAGAGAAGGATTACATCGAGGTGATACCGGATACCCATCTTGCACAGGGGGGCTGCATTATTGAAACGGAAATGGGTATCGTTGACGCCAGTGTAGAAGGGCAGCTGGCAGCACTGGCCAATGCCCTGAAACCGGATAATCTTGCATCAGCAGTTTAGTGCCGGTGAGAGTGCATGATTTTCTTCTGTGATATCGTGCATTATTTTTTAGCTCCCCTATTTAATCTGGCCAAAGCGCTTTTTGACTTATGCTTGCCCGCGCCATTGCCAGGAAAATAAACATCACCTTTTGCAACAAAGTGGTATCAGGCAGCTATACTCTGGTTGATTAATAAAAATAGCGTGATGAAACGCAGCAACAGCCGTTGTCGATTGAATTGTGGTCGTTGCTGACCCAGCTTACAGAGACAAAATCGATGTATCCTGACCAGGCAATATCATTTTTAAATAGTAAAATAAGCCAATCCAGCGCTGTTTCCGGTTACTTGCAGACGATAAACACTCAGGCAGCCAGTAATGTGGCGGTATTGAAACAATGCAGCGGCAGCGCTAACCTGCAGACGGCAATCACCAATTGCACCGCTATTCAAAGTGGCAGTGGTCAGTAAGCACAGGAAGGGATACAGATTCGGGAGAGATAAACCCGGTTTTCCATCACGACTTACGCCGCCAGATTGTGCCCTGATTACTGTCTTCCAGTTCTATGCCCATGCTATTGAGCTGATCACGCGTAGCGTCAGCAAGGGCCCATTTTTTAGCCTGGCGTGCATCATTACGCTGTTTAATCAGGGCTTCAATCCGGGTAATTTCGTTGACGATGTTGTCGGGCTGTGGAACATGATGCAAAAACTGTTCAGGATCCTGCTGCAGCAAGCCTAATGCGCCCGCCAGTTGACGTAATTCCGCTGCCAAGTGATTGGCTGAAATAAGGTTATTTTCATTTTTGAGCCGGTTTATCTCCCGGGCGAGATCAAAGAATACAGAATACGCTTCCGGGGTATTAAAGTCGTCGTCCATGGCAGCCCGAAAGCGGGCTTCAAAAACCGTTTTTACCGGAGTTTCACGGTTAATTTGCGTCCCGCGCAACGCCGTATACAAACGTTCAAGGGAGGCTCTGGCGTGTTTTAGATTTTCTTCGCTGTAATTCAGCGGGCTACGGTAGTGGCCGGACATCAAAAAATAACGCACGGTTTCAGCATCATAATGGCTTAACACGTCACGAATAGTGAAAAAATTATCCAGGGACTTTGACATTTTTTCTTTATTTATCATTACCATGCCAGAATGCATCCAGTAATTGACATAGGGGCCATCATGAGCACCATGTGACTGAGCCATTTCATTTTCATGGTGTGGAAAAATAAGGTCTGAACCCCCACCATGGATATCAAAGTGTGAACCCAGCTGTTTTACATTCATGGCTGAGCATTCAATATGCCAGCCAGGACGGCCCATACCCCAGGGAGATGGCCACCCCTGTTCGCCGGTTTTGGCGATTTTCCACAACACAAAATCCATGGGATTGTGTTTGGCATCGGTTATTTCAACCCGGGCCCCGGCCTGTAACTGCTGTAGATTTTGACGGGATAACCGACCGTAAGCAGGATCACTGTTAACAGAAAATACCAGATCACCGTTAGCAGCAACATAGGCATGTTGACGTTCAACGAGACGTTGAATTAACGCGATAATCTCCTTGATATGATGAGTGGCGTGGGGTTCAGCATCCGGACGTACCATGTTCAGTGCATCAAAATCCTGGTACATTTCTTGTAACATACGCTCGGCTAATTGTTCGCAGGTTTCATTGTTTTTGGCCGCACGATATATGATTTTATCTTCAATATCGGTGATATTGCGTACATAGTTTAGGGAGTAGCCTAAATAACGTAAATAGCGGGCCACAACGTCAAACACGACAAAAGTACGCCCATGGCCAATATGACAGAGATCATAAACCGTAACGCCACAGACATACATACCCACTTTCCCTGTATGAATAGGTTTGAATACTTCTTTTTGACGGCTCAGGGTATTAAAAATTTTTAACATCAGGGATTCCATCATCACTTTCTTGCTCTCGAAAGCGTATTGGAGCGCGATCATCACGACTTTGCAAGCGTGGATTTTATAGGATGACAGTCATTTTCTCTTCATTTTAGGGTGATCAGGATGCTGACAGGTTCACGATGTGATATAAAAGCTACCTGCTAATCCAGTATTGACACTAAAAGCCTACAAACAGGGATCTTAATGATTACTTTTCATACTAATTATGGTGACATTGTTATTGACACTTTTGCAGACAAAGCGCCAGAAACCGTTAAAAACTTACTAAAATACTGTCAGGATGGTTTCTATGACAACACGATATTTCATCGTGTTATCGATGGTTTTATGATACAGGGGGGCGGTTTTAAGCCCGGTATGATACAAAAATCCACGACTGAAGCACCCATCAAGAATGAAGCTAACAATGGCCTGAAAAATAGCCGTGGGACTGTGGCAATGGCACGTACCCATGATCCGCATTCAGCAAATGCACAGTTCTTTATCAATGTCGTTGATAACAACTTTCTCAATTTCAGCTCGGAATCTGTGACTGGCTGGGGATATTGTGTATTCGCTGAAGTGACTGAAGGCATGGATGTGGTTGATAAGATTAAACAGGTCACTACGGATAGCCTCCATGGACATGAAAATGTTCCGCACGACGATGTTATCATTGAAAAAGTCACTGTCCGCGAGTGATTTTATTGCCCAATGAGCACCTTTTTTGTCGCAGATGTGCATCTTAGTGAACAGCAACCGGCAATTACTGCCAGCTTTCTGCAGTTTTTAGCCAATGACGCCACGCAGGCAGATAGCCTGTACATTTTAGGTGATTTATTTGAAATCTGGGTTGGCGATGATGATCCTCATTCATTGCACCGTCAGGTTGCTACGGCACTCAAATTGTTACACCAGCAAGGTATCCACTGTTATTTCATGCACGGTAATCGGGATTTTCTGCTGGGTGCAGCGTTTGCCAATGAAAGCGGTATGACCTTGCTACCAGAACAAAAAGTACTGGAATGCCATGGACATAAGCTGCTTATCTTACATGGTGATACCCTGTGTACGGACGATATTAATTATCAAAATTTCAGAAAGATAGTCCGTAATCGGCTGGTTAAGAGACTATTTTTATGGTTGCCGCTTAAACTGCGTTTATCCATTGCCACCTTAATGCGTCAGCATAGCCAACAAACCAGCAACAGGAAATCTGAACACATTATGGATGTGAACACGCAAGCCGTGATCACGCTGTTACAACAGCATCATGTTGACGGGATCATTCATGGTCATACACATCGCCCGGCGATTCATGACATAAAATACCACACACACCCTGCTCAGCGTGCAGTCTTGGGAGCCTGGCATACACAGGGATCGGTGATCAAAGTCAGTGCTGATGCCATTGAACTGGTGCAGTTTCCTTTAGGAAGCTGATGCCATAGTCATTCCCAAAAATAATACTACATGTATAAAATGCACTTTTAAAAAATTACTCCATGATGAATTAGCGCATGTCGGATTTCGTGTGTCCTGAAATGGCTCATCTTAATCGTCGCTTGATTGCTCCGGGGTTATGCAGGGGTCACTGTAATACCGGTGTATTTAACACATGGCTGGAGCAGGAATTGTACCGTTTGAAAGTGTAAAAGTAACAAGGAGAATTTAATTTAAGGCAATAAAAAAGCCTGGCATGATACATGGCAGGCAAAAACTACACACAGCAACTATTGAAAGAGATTTATGGCTGCATCAATAAAATTGTAAACCGGATATTGCTATTGAAACTAACAGCGCCATTTTGAAGTTTCCCGTCATTAAACACAATAGTCTGTCAGGAAATTGAGCGTTTTTTACAAGTATCCTATCATGCTCATTCAATCGCTGTGATTATAAAGAAGGGCGACTTGCTGCATCAGTTTTTCTGTGGTTGTTGACATCAGAATCTGGCTGTGGCGCAGGAATTTCGTTGATCCAGGCAACAATCAGTCGATAAGAAACGGCCAGTACCACCGGCCCGATAAACAATCCAATCATACCAAAAGACAGTAATCCGCCAATTACACCCGTCAGGATTAGGATCATAGGTAAATTGGCGCCTCTGCGGATTAATATTGGGCGCAAGACACCATCCAGGATACTGAGAAGCGCACTCCAGATCAGCAGTACGGTACCCCAAGTAGTGTCTCCATACCAGTATAACCAGATAATGGCAGGCACCAATACCAACAAAGGTCCCAACTGAGCAACGCAGCAAATGAACATCAATACCGTTAACAGAGTCGTGTATGGAATGTCGCAGATGGCCAAACCGATGCCACCCAAAATGGCCTGAACCAGTGCAGTAATGACGACACCGAGCGCGACAGCACGAATCGCTTGTGCAGTCAGAATTACAGCAGAATCACCGCCTTTATCCCCCAGGCGAATGGCGAAATGGCGGATCTGCAGGCTCATTTTTTCTCCATGGCAATACAGGATGATACTAAATAAGACCATCAGAGCAAGATGTATCAAGAAACGGCCAATATGAGCTGCCTGAGCGACAAGCCAGGAGGCGGTCGCGCCAATATAGGGTTGAATTTTAGCAAGTAGCATCTTGTCTTCGCCCGCAATCAGTGAATTCCAGCTACGATAAAATTTATCTCCCACCATGGGTATGTTGTTTAACCAGAAGAGATCGGGCAGATGAAGGGGTAATGGGTTTTCGGCCCATTGTACTAATGGCCTACTGTTATCCAGCAGGCTGTTGATCAATAGAGCAATGGGAATCACAAAAAGCAGGATCAACAGCAATGTCATTACCGTCACGGCAAGATAACGTTGTCCTCCGAGCAGAATTTGTATTTTGATTAATAGTGGCCAAGTGGCAATCACGACCATGCCTGCCCAGGCAAACCCGAGAATAAAGGGCCGTATGACCCAAAAACTGGCGATGATCATGATAAAAATAAATAACACGCCAAAGAGAAGTTTAGCTAGATCATAAGGTTGCTGCGGATAATTCATGTTTAAGTTCTCGTTATCCAAAGGCAAGATAAAATCACAGAGTCTATTATGCTTATATCGTGGTGAATTTGCTGGTTTTTTGACATATTAGCCTGTGTATTAATACGCGATATAATGCACTGTAGCTGTAACCTTGCCGAACTGTTTCAATAACAGCGGTAAGACGTAGTCTAGTGTACATGTCAGTGACGTATATTTCAGATAAATATTGACAGGATCCCGGCCATGATCCCACGACTTTCTCAAGCACCCGGTACTACCAGAGTTGTATTGGACTTTTTGGTTGTCTTGAAGCAAAAAGGTTTTCAGGGTGATTTATCAACCCGTTATGCTGATCGGTTGATGATGGCGACGGATAACAGTATCTATCAATTGTTGCCTGACGCGGTGGTTTTTCCTGTTACAACAGCAGACATAGCGTTAATGTGTCGCCTTGCGAGTGAAGATTGTTTTAAACAGTTAACATTCACTGCACGGGGAGGAGGTACCGGTACCAACGGACAGGCTTTAAACACGGGTATTGTGGTTGATTTGTCCCGTCATATGAATTGTATTCTTGACATTAATTTGCAACAGGGTTGGGTACGAGTGCAGGCTGGGGTGATCAAAGATCAGCTTGACCAGTATCTGCAACCTTTGGGTTATTTTTTCTCACCAGAGCTTTCAACCAGTAACCGTGCAACACTGGGGGGTATGATTAATACGGATGCTTCAGGCCAGGGATCGCGGGTTTATGGAAAAACCTCGGATCATGTTCTTGGTTTACGTGCCGTTTTGATTGATGGAGAAATACTGGACACTTACGCCATGCCCATCACACTGGCGCAAAAAATCGCCGATGAAGATTCAGCCACTGGCCGGGTTTATCGCACTGTACTCCATCGTTGTCGTGAGCAGCGCCAGTTAATTTTAGATAGATTCCCGGAACTCAATCGTTTTCTGACCGGCTATGATTTGCGTCATGTGTTCAGTGACGATCTGCAGATGTTCGATTTAACACGTATCTTAACCGGCTCAGAAGGGACCCTGGCTTTTATTACTGAAGCCAGACTGCATATCACGCCTTTACCTCAGGTACGGCGTTTGGTGAATATTACCTATGATTGCTTTGACGCTGCGTTACGTAATGCTCCGTTGATGTTGGAAATCAAGGCATTATCCATTGAAACGCTTGACTCAACTGTGCTCAATCTGGCAAGAGAAGATATTATCTGGCATGGTGTGCGTGAGCTGATTGCTGATGTGCCGGGTCAGGAGATGCAGGGGATCAATATTGTTGAATTTGCCGGTGACGATGACAGGCTGATCGATGATCAAGTGACACAGCTGTGCCATAAACTGGATAGCTTAATCGCCAAACGGCAGGCGGGGGTGATCGGTTATCAGATCTGTTATGACCTGAGCGAGATTCAGCGTATTTATGCTATGCGTAAGAAGGCCGTGGGTTTGTTGGGTAATCATGAAGGTCCGGCTAAACCCATTCCCTTTGTGGAAGATACTTGTGTTCCTCCACAGCATCTGGCTGATTATATCAGGGAGTTCCGCCAGTTACTGGATAACCATAATCTGGTTTATGGCATGTTCGGTCATGTGGATGCTGGAGTACTGCATGTACGCCCTGCCTTGGATATGACGGATCTCAGGCAGGAATCCTTAATAAAACAACTGTCTGATCACATTGTGCAATTAACTGCCCGTTATGGTGGCTTGTTGTGGGGCGAACACGGTAAAGGATTTCGCTCAGAATATGCGGTGGATTTCTTTGGCACAACATTGTATCGCGAATTACAACACGTCAAATCCGCCTTTGATCCTGATAACAGGTTAAACCCAGGTAAAATATGTGCACCCTTGGACACTGATGCTGCTGTAATGACAGTGGTGGATGCGCGCAAGCGTGGTTTTTATGATCGTCAGATTTCAATAAACGTACGTTCTTCATTTCATGGTGCACTGGATTGTAATGGCAATGGTTTATGTTTTAACTTTGATGTTCACAGTACCCTGTGTCCGTCCATGAAAGTGACCGGTAACCGGATCCATTCACCTAAAGGTCGCGCTACCCTGATCAGAGAATGGCTGCGTTTGTTAGCAGCACAGGGAGTGGACCCAACAGAGGTAGAAAAAAATCTGGTACAAAGGAAAACACGTGTCATGGAAAACATCGGTAAAATCATTAACAGTGGGCACGCCCGCAGGGGTCAGTATGATTTTTCCCATGAAGTTAAAGCGGCAATGTCAGGTTGTCTGGCATGCAAAGCGTGTGCAACGCAATGTCCTGTTAAGATCGATGTCCCTGGATTTCTCGCACGTTTTCTTCAACTTTACCACACGCGCTATCTCAGGCCATGGCGGGATTATCTGATTGCGGCGGTTGAAAGTTACACGCCGTTGCTGGCCAAAGCGCCCCGCCTGTTTAATGGCTTACTGAAACAGCGCTGGATACGCGCGTTGAGCCGTAAAACGATAGGGCTGGTGGATTTACCTTTACTCTCTGTGCCAACGCTGATGCAACAGTTATCCGGTCATTATTCCTGCACGATGACACTGGAAAAGCTCGAACAGTTAAGTGATGCACAGCGTAGCCGGCATCTGCTGATTGTGCAGGATGCTTTTAGCAGTTTTTATGATGCACAGGTAGTGGTAGATTTTATCAGATTGGTTGAAAAACTGGGTTTTTACCCGGTATTACTGCCATTTTCACCCAATGGTAAGGCTCAGCATATTAAAGGATTCCTGCAAATGTTTGCCAGAACGGCAGCTAAAACGGCTGATTTTCTCAACCGTATTGCCATACTGGGGATACCGATGGTGGGGATCGATCCCGCACTGGTTCTTTGTTATCGTTTTGAATATAAAGAGATACTGTATAAAAATCCTGGTAATTTTCAGGTTCATCTTATTCAGGAATGGTTGTATCATGCGCTGGCGGATCAGCCAGTACAACAAACTTCTGGAGAACCTTGGTATCTGTTCGGTCACTGCACGGAAATGTCGACATTGGCGGAAAATCACCAACAATGGGCCGCGGTGTTCCTACGTTATGGTGCTAAACTAAACAATATTGATGTGGGTTGCTGTGGCATGGCGGGTATCTATGGCCATGAGGCAGTCAATATTAAAAATTCATTGGGTATTTATGCATTTTCCTGGCAGCGGCAGCTGTGCCAGTTGCCGTTTGAACGTTGTCTGGCAACAGGTTATTCGTGCCGCAGTCAGGTAAAGCGCACAGAAAATAAAATACTTAAACATCCACTGCAAGCTTTACTGGAGATTATGGAATGCTATGGAAAAGAGCAACAACAGTGGCTGAATTAAATCAGGCGGGCCAAAATTCTATGGTAGCGCACTTGGGGATCAGCTTTACCCGGCTTGAGGATGATGAAATAGAGGCAACCATGCCTGTTGATCAGCGTACCAAACAGCCTTTTGGTCTATTGCACGGTGGTGCCTCCGTCGTTTTGGCTGAATCTTTAGGATCAATGGCCGGATATCTCTGTACTGAGGGAGAACAGCGGGTTGTGGGGATAGAAATTAATGCCAATCATGTACGTGCAGTGCGCGAAGGTCTGGTGCGTGGTGTATGCCGGGCTATACATTCAGGTAGGCGTAATCAGGTTTGGCAAATAGAGATTTTTGATCAACAACAACGCTTGTGCTGTGTTTCGCGTCTAACGACTTGTGTTATTTAAAAGTGTAGTTCTGGGCTGGCTGATACCCGGAAAATAGCCTAATCAATAAAGCAACAAAATCATTTTCAGTATTTCTTACATAGGGTTAGTTAACTTTATAGCAATAATTCAGGAATCAGGTATGAAATTTGTACGATGCTTACCAATCTTATGTTTTTGCATGCTCTATCTGGCTGGTACGGTGTCTTCTGCTCATGCAACAGAATATACTTTGCCACCCGCCAACAGTCGTTTGATTGGTGAAAATATCACTTTTACAGTACCTGGTGATGGTCGCTCGTTAGAGGCTATTGCAGCGGATTATAAAATTGGTTTGCTGGGAATGCTGGAGGCAAATCCAGGTACTGACCCTTGGTTGCCAGAGCCGGGATCAGTACTGACAATTCCCGGGCAAATGCTGTTACCGGCCAATACTCCCCGTGAAGGAATTGTCATTAATCTGGCTGAATTGCGTCTTTATTACTACCCCAAAAACCGCAATACCGTTATTGTCTATCCTATCGGTATTGGCCAGTTAGGCAGTAATACACCTGTTATGACAACATCAGTAAGCCAGAAAATTAAAAATCCGACCTGGACACCGACAAAAAATATCCGCAAACGCTATCTGGAGGAAGGAACTGAACTCCCGGCAGTGGTGCCGGCAGGACCCGATAATCCCATGGGGCTCTTTGCCCTGCGCCTGTCGGCAGGGCAGGGTCAATATCTGATTCATGGCACTAATGCTAATTTTGGTATAGGCATGCGTGTCAGTTCAGGGTGTATTCGTCTGCGGCCAGAGGATATTCAGGCACTATTCCAGATGGTTTCCCCAGGGACGCGCGTACAGATAGTTAACGAACCCGTAAAATTTTCCATTGAACCGGATGGAAAGCGCTATATGGAAGTGCACCAGCCGTTATCACGCACAGACATGGATGATCCGCAAACAATACCGATAATCCTGAGTAACTCAGTAAAGAAATTTATAGTAGATAGCGGTACTGATTACTCCAGAGTCGAAAGCACCCTTGTACGTCGTGCCGGAATGCCGGTATGGGTTAATCACGATAGGGATTAAGGCCATTATCGTTACCGGTTATCTAAAACCGGTATTTATTAACAAACAGACATTGAACGGGTCAGCAGAAGGGGATTAAACAAAACAGCAGTAATACCTGATAACATAGATAACATAAAAAAACGCCAGTCGGTTTTAAACGACTGGCGTGGTACACTGGTATCAGTGTGTTGAAGTATTACTTCTTGTAAGAGTGGGCCATGTTATCCAGACGTTGATTAGCACGTGCTGCATCGTCTCTGGCTGACTGAACTTCAGAACGGATTGCATTCACATCGTTATTCAGTTGGTCAACTTTTGCATTCAGAGTCTGAACTTGAGTATCAGGAGACACTTTTTCAGTCTTGCTTTTACTTGAACAACCAGCAAGCATAGTAGAAACCAGAATTACCGCGCCCAGTACGATTTTAGTACGATTCATTGTAACATCCTCTATATTAAGTTAATGGCTGTGTAGCCTGACAAGATTACACAAAGCTTTTTCGAAAGAGAATACATTTTGTGTGCAATAACGCTTTATTTTAATCAATAGTTCAAAGAAACGCCTTGTTTTACAGAATTTTTAAGAAAACAAAATGGCTGAATCTCATGAACCAAGATTGCTCTTAATGCATAACAAATATTAACAGCATCACCATACATTATAACAGATTAACGGCATGATTCAGAAAAAATTGTAAGAAATGCCCGCAGGGTTTTTCTTTTCATCGGGGGTATTGGTTGAATATAGGCCATGTATTTGAAGAAAAGTGCCATGCCATAGCTGACAGATAGGGACTTTGATATATGAGACAGTGGGTTAAAATATCTGCATATGGTGCGTCCGAGTGGACTTGAACCACCGACCCCCACCATGTCAAGGTGGTGCTCTAACCAGCTGAGCTACGGACGCGTATGAACTTTTAAGCTGTGAATATTAACCAGCTGTCTAACTGCTGGCAAGGAGAAAACACGATTTTGTCAGTAATTTTTGTTCTGGAAAGACACGGGTTTTAAACGGTTATCGATCATACGACGGGAGTATATGAAAAATACGGTTAACTCAATGTGCACAACGTTGCAGTATGAATGCTGCTGGTTGCTTTTGTATCCAATAAACACGAGAGATGATCATAATGGCCGCGGTAGTTAATCCAATGATAAAACCCACCCAAAAACCCCCTGGTCCCATGGCAGGCATTACGTAATCTGTCAGAGCCAGCAGATATCCACTGGGTAAACCTAAAAGCCAGTAGGCTGTAAAGGTAATAAAGAAGATTGAACGAGTATCCTTGTAACCACGTAGTACACCGCCGCCAATGACCTGCATGGCATCAGAAATCTGGTATATTGCAGCCAGTAACATCAAATGCGACGCCACTGCAGCTACTGCGGGAGTCGCATTATACAATAAGGCGATATGCTGACGAAAAATGATAATCAAGGCCATGGTAAAACCGGCAAGCACCAGCCCGACAAAAAGACTACTCCAGGCAGAAATCCAGGCATTCATGACGGATCCTTGGCCCAAACGATAGCTGACTCTGATGGTGGCCGCGACACTGAGCGACATGGGTAATATAAAGGTTAAGGAACTAAAATTGATTGCAATCTGATGTCCTGCTACTGCAATGACACCCAATTGAGAAACCAGTAAGGTTACAATAGTAAATGAGGTCACTTCAAAAAACCATGCCAGCGCAATGGGAAGACCAAGTTCTGTTAAGCGCTTTATGGTTTGCCAGTCAGGGCTAAGGCTCGGATTTATAAACGTTATCCCACATAACACATTGGCATATTTTACATACCCTCTTATTAATAGAAACATGACCCAATAAACTGCAGCAGTCGCAATACCACAACCCACTCCACCCAGTGCAGGAGCACCCCATTTACCGTAAATAAAAATGTAATTGATGGGGATATTCATCAACAGTCCAATGAAACCTATCACCATACCTGGTATGGTTTTGGATAAACCTTCACACTGATTGCGTAATACCTGAAAAAATAAATAACCGGGTGCTCCCCACAATATGGCATGGAGAAATTCAACGGCTTTCCTGGTCAGTAAAGGATCAATACCTGGCATTTGAGCGATCAGAAATTTGCTGTTATAGAGTACGCCCATCACCAGTACCGAGGTGATTAGTCCAAGCCAGAAACCCTGCTGTATCTGATGAGGGATTTGGTCGCGTTGGCCAGAACCATTTAACTGCGCGACGACTGATGTAAGAGCCAACAACAAACCATGGCCAAAGAGAATTGCCGATAACCAAAAAGAAGTGCCTATAGCAACAGCAGCCATATCTGTGGTGCTCACTGATCCGGCCATAATGGTATCGATAACGCTCATGGCTGTTTGAGAAATTTGAGCAAAAATGATGGGTATGGACAGTTTTAATAAACTGCAGACTTCCTGTGTATATTTGTGCACATAGGTACCTTAATAGACTTAATAGGGATGAACGATATTCTGTCAGGCATCACGTTTATTGAAAATCGTGATATTGATGCAGGAGAATTGTACCTGTTCACGGATGTCAGGCAAGTTCCCGAAGGCAGTCATATGTTTCAAAAGCGGTCCGGACCATTCAGCATGATCAAACAGTCGAGTAGTAATATAACTTTTTTATTTATTTTATGTTGTAATATACACTGACATGATAATTATCAATTAAGGGAGTTATATGTTTACCGGCATCATTCAATGTGTGGCACCGGTGGTCGCTATCAATGAACAGCACCATTTTCGCACACAGATTGTTCAGTTTCCGCCAGAGTTGTTGCCACAATTAAAGTTAGGAGCGTCTGTTGCTCACAATGGTTGCTGCCTGACGGTAACGGCCATTGATGAAGACAAAATCAGTTTTGATTTAATAGAGGAAACCTTGCGCCTTACCAACTTGGGTGAACTGGTACCGGGAGATGAGGTTAATCTGGAGAGATCGGTCAGATTTGGCGATGAAATAGGTGGACATATGATGTCCGGGCATATTACTTGTACGGCAGAAATTGCCAAAATTTATACTTCAGAACATAATCGGCAAATCTGGTTTCGTTTACCTGTGCATCTGATGAAATACGTGTTGCATAAGGGATTCATCGGCATTGATGGTATTAGCCTGACCATAGGCGAAGTGGTGGCAAATCGGTTTTGTGTAAACTTAATTCCTGAAACTTTGGCCCGGACGACATTAGGTAAAAAACGATTTGGCAGTAAGGTTAATATTGAGATTGATCCTCAAACCCAAGCGATCGTTGATACGGTAGAACGTATATTAACTGAACGCAGTAGCGCGGTAGCGCCATTAATCCCCGCAGGAAAATAAGGCCAATGCCCTGGCGTGCAATCGATGCCAACCAGAGGTTGGAGAAGGATGATGCTGAATATGCAAAGTAGCAAGAAGCCCGAATTGCCGGGCTTTTTGCTACAAAAAAATGGCTTAGAACTTATAGCCAATGCTCACGAGGCCAGCAGTACTTTTAAAACGTGTGCTGGTATCGCTATTTTCAAATGTCTTTTTGCTATAATCAACCAGATTTGCTTCCACCTGTGCATAGAGGTTATCAGTAATCAGGGTTCTAAGACCAAGTCCATAGCCCACGCCATTCATTTTCTTCGCAACAGTGGTTGTTCTCTTAAAAACCGCTGTTGTCATTGACCCTTTGATTGAATGATAGCCAATTTTTGCAAAAAAGGCGGTGGTTGGCGTGATGGCATAGAAAGGCTGCAGATAAACAGAATAGTGATTTTTACCTTCGAATTTCGCATGATCTTCCAATGCCATGATTGATTCTCCGACTATACTCATGTCCAGGGCAAGGGCTGTTTCGCCAAACTTTGTTTTATTCAGATCATAGGTTACACCCAAGCCGATACCCCATTGCGCATCAAACTGCTGGGTATAAGCAAGATCAATGATACCCACTGCTGATCTTTTCCCGGTGGTGCTATTGATCTTTAAACTTATATCTGTGTCCGCACCCTGAAAGTTAACTACTCTGCTGGCATCAGCGGACGTTTTTGCTTCAGCCCCCACAGCTGCAATACCAAGACCGGCCGAAAACCCGGTGAAATTCCCTTCTGATGCGGCCGGAAATACAATAAGGGACAGGAGGATACCAGAAGCGATAAGTGTTTTTTTCATGAAGATTGAACCTTGGATTAAATAATTTAAAAAACCCAAAGGATGGTATTCGTATAAATTTACACAATCAATATAATTTATAATTATATATTATTAACTATATAAGTTAGCGACCACTATTTCTGACAGGTGTTGCCGGGCAGAACAATGTGCTACTGGCGAAGCACTGGAAAAATGGAGATTGAGGCTTGCTGTACAGGTATCATTAATTCAGAGCCACCAGGTAGCCTCAGTCCGTTCGAGGTCCCGGTGGTTTATTTTTTTACGGATGTTGCCTGAACTGTTCTGCTAACAGGACTATGGTAGATACCGCGCTCCTGGACACTCCCACTGTTGGTTTATCGTCAGTCATTATCGATTTTGAATCAGGATACACCGTTATGTGACGGTACTGGAGAGAGTAAAAAAACAGGGGCAGCAGGTAAATAGTGATTTACATAGCTGATAGCGTGGCTGGCTGGATTGAATCCTGCCATGGCATCAGTGAGCAGATTAGTGGCAGTAAGATTGATTTCTTCTCCGTCATTCGTTACCAGATGTTTGATGGTACTGGAATCTTGCGCATAATGATCACGGATCCTGAGACTATCAGAAGTGCCAGCGCTATTAATGACCAGATCCTGATGATCACGTTCCAGTTTGACATCCGTTGCGGCGATATTTTCACCAAGCTGTACAATATCGGTATCATCAGCCTGATTTTCGTCTAAGAGGATGGTGTCATTACCGTCACCTCTGCGGAACAGATATGTATCACTCCCCGTTCCACCTTTTAGAGTGTCATTACCTTCTCCCCCCCAGAGCCTGTCATTACCTTCACCACCCGCCAGAGAATCATTCCCCTTACCCCCCACTAAAAGGTCATTTCCCTTATCACCGAACAGAACATCATAACCTTCATCACCGAAAAGACGATCATCCCCATTACCGCCATACAAGGTATCATCGCCTTCATCACCGAACATCAGGTCATCTCCATTATCACCATGCAGGATATCATTGCCTTCATTACCACATAGGGTATCATTACCTTCAAAACCATACAGAAAGTCATTTCCATCACCACCAGAGAGAATATCATCGCCTGTACCCCCTGCCAGAAAGTCAATTCCATCATGACCCATCAGTGTGTCGTCACCAGAACCGCCAAACAGTACGTCATTGCCTGTATAACCATCAATAGTGTCAGAACCCGCCAGTCCGGTTATAAAATCATCTCCATTACCACCAGAGATAACGTCATCGCCTGCATCACCTTCCAGATGGTCATCGCCATCATTACCTATCAGAATGTCGTTACCATCACCACCAGAGATAACATCATCGCCTGCATCACCTGCCAGGTAGTCATTGCCATCATTACCTATCAGAATATCGTTACCATCACCGCCAAACAGTGTGTCATTGCCTGCATGGCCATAAATAGTATCAGAACCTGCCCGCCCGGTTATAAAGTCTTTATCCGGTGAGCCGAAGAGAGTGTCTGCATCTTTAAGCCCCTTAGTGACAGGGGGACGGGAGAAAAAATGATGTGTAACGGTGGTGTTAGACTGTGTTGTATCATCAGAATACATTGTGTAGCTGCTCCATTATTTAACATCCATAATAGATTACAATTATGCCACACTTAATTTATTAGCTTGATACATCATCAAAGCATTTTTTCTAAAATTCTACCGGTAAGCCCCGGTTTTCAGCCAAAAAGAAAAGAGGGTTTTATCGCTATTGCTGTATAAACTGATATCCATATTCGATCTTGTAATGGTGACCAGCATGCTTTCCATAATTACTTAATTTTATAATAGCTGCTTTCATAGCTTCTGCTGTATTAAATAAAAATTCTCCATGGTTGGGATCAAAGAATTTAAAAATGGATGCTGAGACATCAATATAAATGGCTACACCATGATTACCCCCGTTATCACCTTTTTTTGATGAAGAGAAGATTACTTCGTATTTCCCTGTGTGCTCTGGCAGCAATTGATCAGTATCCAGTTTTGTCATTATCAACTTATTACCGGCGTACATCTGCATATATTCCAGTGCCACCCTGTCTGTGCCCAGAGTCAGTTCATCCATAAATTTTATAGTATCCGCTTTAAATGATTTCTGTTCTTCAAGCGTCATGTTTTTCACTCTGTTACGTACTTCATCTTCACTGGAAGCAAACGTCATTTTTTTGGGGTATGAAACATCTGCATTCAGATTTTCATAAAACCGTCCCATGGCATTATAGGCAATTGAAAATGTAAAAATTTCTTCACGTCCAGCGGGTATTTCTCCGGGATTTTGAGGTATCAAATCGGTAAAAATAGTCTTTTCTAAAGGTGTACCCTGTGCAGCTAACCATTTTAGTGCCAACGCATGACACATTCCTTTCTTTCCATAAGTTATTTGTGTGTTCGCTAGCTCGTAAGCGGCAATGAATTCCTTTTGAGAAAAAACAACATGATAATTACCATGGTGCTGTTGCGCGATCATCCCCAGATTGAAAATATCGTCCTTTTTCAGAAGGGATGTACCAAAATGAATGCGGGTGATGTTTTTTAAAAAAGCGTTTCGCTGTGGTTCCTCTGCAGAAAATAGCGCTTCTGAAAGGCAGACATGTGCCCTGTTGTAGTGAGTATGTTGTGCATTTCTTGACAGTTTATCGGCGATATTTATTTTTTTATGCGTAACATGCTTTGTATGCGGATCGTAATAAATAAAGAAGGAATTACCTGGCGTAGTATTGCTGTTAAATATCCTTTTTATCTGGTCAATCATGACCCCTAACCCTGTTCTTTGAATGAGAGTACCACTCACAACTTGTCCGGTAATATGCAGGTTATGAAATTCACCTATTTTTCTGTTGGTCAATGTGGGTGGTTTCATTAATAATCTTTCCTGGCTGTATTTTTATACAGAATAGCGGGCAGGGTTAATATCTTTTATTTTCATACCATAATATGAAAAAATTTCTTATTATATTTTTTGTTCTATTTATACCCCCTGTTAATGGGGCAGCATCGAAATCAGGGATGGATCCAGCTGAAATAATCGACAGAAGTTACTGCTGGTAGCCTGAGCCAGAGTTTCAAGACTGACGCTTTTCAACATCGCTATGCATTGCGCCACTTCACGCACATAAGCGGGTTGGTTTTCTTTACCACGGTATGGAACAGGAGCCAGGTAAGGGGAGTCCGTTTCAATTAACAACCTGTCCAGTGGCACATAACGAACAACATCACGTAATTGCTCAGCATTACGAAAAGTAATAATACCGGAAAATGAAATATAAAAACCCAAATCCAGTAATGCTGCCGCTGTAGACTGATCTTCAGTGAAACAATGCAAAACACCACCGCATTCCTGGGCTTGCTCTGCTCGTAACAGTGCTAAGGTATCGTCCCTGGCTGCGCGGGTGTGAACAATCACGGGTTTTTTTAGTGCACGGGCTATACGAATATGCTGACAAAAAACGGTCTGTTGCCACAGCATATTGTGTGGTTGATGATGGTAATCCAGCCCGGTTTCCCCCAGCGCAAGTACCCTGACGTCCTGTGCCAGCATATGCAGTTGCTGAAAATCACAGCCGTCATCCACATTCAATGGATGTACACCACAGGAAAAAGCGACATCCCTGCGGTGCCCCAGCAATGTCATCATCGCCGTGAAACCTGTCAGGGTGGTTGCTACTGCCATGATGAATCCTACCTCCCTCGCCTGCGCTTTTTGCATCATATCGTCCACGCTGGCATGCTTTGTACGGTAGTCAAGAAGATCAGGATGGCAGTGAGAATCTATTAACAACATAATGGCTAACCCTCCGGGAAACCTGATCACGCTTTGTTTTGTTAAGAAAATGAAGCAGCACAAGGCATGTTTGCGCCGGATAGCACATCAAACTCAGTTACACTGGCTTGCAGATGATATGAAAAAATCTACTATGTCAGTGCATGTTCCCAGCGCATGAGCTGCTCAGTCAGTAAGAGTTCGCGATTAATACCTGCAATAGCAAGCAACTGATGCCGACAACGCAACCCCTGATCCAGTAACCTGAATAAGGCTATCACACTGAGCGATTTGGCCAGATGCTGCACCAGTGATTGTTGATCCTGATTAACAATAGATTCCCTGGCCTGCTGCTGCCATTTGAGCGCATCCAGTAGTACCGAACACAACCAGTACAACCGCTCGGCAACATCTTCATCATTTAATAATGGCATCAGACCGGACAGCAAATCCCGCTGCTGCAGCCCATTAATTAGAGCGTGACAGATTGCACTGCGCTGCTGCCAGCGTTCGGCCTGTAACAGATGCCATGCGGCTACTGGCGCGCCATCACTCAGTTTAAGCGCTGTCATCACTTCAACATCCGTTGCCATCCGGGAATTTTGGTCCATTTGACGGCCAAGCCAGGGTAAACTTAAGGCAATGGGTGGACAGGCCAGTTGCCAGAAAAAACAACGACTGCGCAGTGTTGCCAATAACCGGCCAGGTTCATGACAGGTCACTAAAAAACAGGTTTTCTCCGGCGGTTCTTCCAGCGTTTTGAGTAATGCATTAGTGGCAGCATCGGTGAGCCATTCTGGCTGAGGTATCCAGACCACTTTTTCGCCGCCCTGTTGTGCATGAGAATACAGCTTATCGTTCAGTTGCCTGACCGCATCAATACCAACAACGGTTTTTTTCTCTGTCGCAAGAACATGCCAGTCAGGATGATTACTGGCTAACATCAGGCGGCAACCATGGCACTGGCTACAACTTTTTTTATCCTGACGCTGTCGACACATTAACCAGCGACTCAGGGCATAAATGAGTG
>JACCDN010460891.1_pt1 | contig 28481 bp, 27 predicted proteins | sample 7441691 | NCBI WGS metagenome assembly JACCDN01 (sample SAMN15323439, study PRJNA562643) | freshwater metagenome | isolation source: river surface water | place: USA:Blue River Watershed | collected 2017-08-16 | reverse complement strand
GTCACTCATCATAAGATGTATTTGATCCATTTCTTGATCAATTAAATTTCTATCTTCAGTAATTTTTCGATTTGGTCGCATTTGTGACATAGATCGAGCGTCTATAAAAAAAAAGAGACCAAAACCGATGATTAAGATGATAAAAACAAGTAATAACTGACCTCTTAGATTTAATATGTTCATTTTTATTTCCTTTTGATTTCGTCCAAATTGCTATTGGTCTGATACTTGCAAAAACAAAACCAAGATTGTTAAAAAGAGGAGAGCGCTATGCAAGAATTAGAAATAGAAGGAAATCAAGAAATAAATACTGAAATGGATGATTGCATTTTTAATTGTTTGAATTGCTTTAAAACATGTGAGGATGTTTTAACAAAAATCAACATTATAGATGGCAATAAAAATGCAAATTTTCTTATCATGATGAAATCATGCGCTGAAATTTGTCTTACAGCATCTCGGTTTATGCTAATGAATTCAAGCTTTCACTCAGATGTTTGCAGAGTTTGTTCACGCATTTGCTCAGAGTGTGCTGATGCATGTGATGTTATTAGCGATGAAAGCTTGGAAGGTTGTATCGAGGCTTGTCGCGATTGTGTGATTAGCTGTAACAAAATGTTTTAGATTGGATTTTTTACTTTAAAGCTTGGACAATGCACTGACATTTTCGTTCTAAAAAAATCCCTATGTGAGGAAAATTTCCTCGTTATATGCATCGCAATTGAAAAACAATGGAGTAGGAATGACGAAGTTGAAGCGAGTTTTAGGACCTACGATGTTAACTTTTTATGGTATCGGAATGATTTTGGGAGCAGGAATTTATTCGATAATAGGAAAAGCTACCGCTATTGCTGGAGTCAGTGTGTGGTTAAGTCTTTTGATTGCGGCGATTATTGCGACATTGGCTGCGCTTTCATATGCAGAGCTTTCGTCACTGTTTCCACTTGTTGGTGGTGAGTATGTTTATCTTAAAAATGCTTTTCCCCGGCACTTGTGGATTGCTAGTACCATTGGATTAATGATGTCGTTTGCAGCAATGGCCACGTCGGCAGCAGTTGCTTTGGCATTTGCAGGTTATTTGCTACAATTTTTTTCTTTGTCATCGCTTTTGGTCGCTTTTTGTTTATTAGTATTTTTTACTCTCGTTAATATTGCTGGAATTAAAGAAGCGAGCTGGGTAAATATTATTTTTACTTTAATTGAAATTATCGGCCTGTTGATTTTTGTTTATTTTGGTGTTCGCTCTTCTCATTTTGGAAACGCAATTTTTTTTGCGCCATCATTTACCGTCTTTCCAGGAAGTGCTTTAATTATTTTTGCTTATTTTGGTTTTGAAAACATTGTCAATTTTATTGAAGAAGCCAAAGATCCAGCTAAAAATATACCTCGGGCAATTTTATTAAGTGTAGGTATCTCAACTGTTCTTTATGTTTTTGTTGCACTGTCAGCAGTTAGCCTTTTGCCCGTTGCAGAGCTCGCTCGCAGTCAAGCTCCATTGTCCGATGCCATTATGCCGTTGTCTGTCTTTTTCGCCGAAGTGCTCTCGACAATCGCCTTGTTTGCGACAGCGAATACTGTGCTTATTTCTCAAGCAACAACGAGTCGCATTCTTTTAGGGATGGGAAGAGATGGGGTTTTACCAAAGGCCTTTGTTTTAGTTCATGAAAAAAAACAAACACCATGGTTTTCAATATTAGTGTTCTTGTTACTTACCGGTCTTTTATTATTCTTTAATGAAAAAATAGAAACACTGGCCAGTGTTTCTTCATTGGCAACGCTAATCGCTTTTTCTGCCGTTCATATTGCACTAATTAAATTACGGTTCCAAAATAAGGAAGTCTCACCTGAAATTTTTAAGGTGCCTTTTAGTATAAAGAAAATGCCAATATTGCCATTGCTCGGGTTAGTAGGCACTTTTTTCTTATCCCTACAGTTTGATAGTATAATCTACTATATTAGTGGAAGCGGCATTGCCGTTATTATCTTCTTTCAGTTTTTATTCAAGCGATTAAAAAGTTAGTATAGAACCGTGAGTAACTTACTCTTCCCATTCAATCTCTTCTGCCAATGTCACTCCCGATAATGTTTTTTCCTTTTCTTTTTTGATAAATGGAAAAGTCACCGGAGTTAATTGCTCAAAAACTTCTTCAAATGCAATGGTGATAGTTTTTGGAGAATTTTCTAAAAGTGTTGTTAAGAAATAATCTTTTGATAGATTAGAGATGATTTCGGCGTGATCATCATCAGGGTCGAGTTCATTCATTAATTTATTTTGAGTATTTTTAATAATGAGTGCACCTTGAATTTTTTCTTTGGGAATATCATTGGTTAAATTCCATGACATCACATTGAAATAATCCAAAAAGAAAGTTGATTTATCAAATTTCATTTTTCTGGGAATTAAAAGTGATTGCATAAATTTTCGAGTTGAGGGATCTTTGGCTTTTTTAGCAAGCTTATCTGCAAGAACCGCATCTTCAACTCGAATTATATAGGCACCTGGTTTTTTCGTACTTTGAAAAAGTAGATATTGAAATCCAAGACTAAATAACGTGAAAAGTTTTTGCTGATTTAAGTGAACGTGCTGTGCCTCTGTTTCTACAAGAGTTTTGACGCCTTCGTACAATTCGGACTTGGAAAGATCGCTGTTGGTGCTATTCATGGTGTTAAAAATGCCTTTCGTGAATGTTTTAAAAAAATTTGTGAGATTAGTTTTAAGGGATTTAAGATTTTCTTGTCAATTTCTTTCTAAATACTGACATTTTTTACTCGGACCATCGACAAATTCTCTTTTTAAAGTGAGCTTTCGGTTGACTCAAAGGCCAATATTCTCTATTATCCCGAGGTAAAACATTAGTTAAGAATTCAATAAAATAAATTTGAGAAAACCCATTAGCTTAATGGTTAATTTAGGAGTGTATTTATGAAATTAATGGCGAAGACCAGAAACATCGGTATTTCGGCCCACATCGACTCTGGTAAGACAACTCTTACTGAGCGTATCCTTTTCTACTGTAATAAGATCCACAAGATCGAAGACGTTAGAGGTGGTGGTGCTGGTGCGAAGATGGACCACATGGAACTTGAAAAAGAAAAAGGGATCACAATTACTTCTGCGGCTACAACAGTAGTTTGGGAAGGTTTAAATGGTGAAGGTATCAAATATGCTGAAGGCATTGATAAAGAATGTCGTATTAATATCATCGATACTCCGGGGCACGTTGACTTTACGGTTGAAGTTGAGAGATCACTTCGCGTTCTTGATGGAGCTATTTTAGTTCTTTGTTCGGTTGCTGGTGTTCAGTCTCAGTCAATCACAGTTGATAGACAGATGAAGCGTTACTCTGTTCCTCGTATGGCCTTCTTAAACAAGATGGATCGTATGGGAGCGAACCCCCATAAAGGTGTTCAGGCCCTTCGTGAAAAACTTTACCACAATGCCGTTTTAATGCAGTTGCCGATAGGAGCTGAAGAAAACTTCAATGGAGTTGTTGATCTCATCACAAGACAAGCTTATTACTTTGACGGAGAAAACGGAGAGAAGGTAAGAGTTGAAGCTGTTCCAGCTGATATGGTTGATCAAGTTGAAGAGTTCAGAGAAAAACTTCTTGATGCTGCTTCTAACTTTGACGATGCAATGGTGGAAAAAATCCTTGAAGGCCAAGAAATTTCTGATACAGAAATCCATAATGCAATTAAGATTGGTGTTCAATCACTTAAGCTTACTCCAGTATTCATGGGATCTGCTTTCAAGAACAAAGGTGTTCAATTACTTCTTAACGGTGTGGCGAGATATTTACCATCTCCACTTACAGCTGCTCGTCCAAAAGCAATTGATAACGACACGAATGAAAAAGTTGATCTTTTACCAGACAATACTAAGCCACTTGTTTGTATGGCGTTTAAGATTACTGACGAGCAATTCGGACAGTTAACTTATACTCGTATTTACCAAGGTACTTTGAATAAAGGTGACACTGTTGTTAACACACGTACTAAGAAGAAGACACGTGTTGGACGTATCGTTCGTATGAATGCTAACGATCGTGAAAACATTGAAACTGTTGGCTCAGGGGACATCATCGCTCTAATCGGTATCGACTGTGCTTCAGGGGATACATTTGTTGCTGAAGATGGGCCAACGAACCTTTCTTGTGAAGGTATGCACGTACCTATACCAGTTATCGAACTATCGATCTCTGTTAAAGATAAAGATCAGCAAGCTCGTCTTTCAAAAGGTCTTTCAAGATTCATGAAAGAAGATCCAACTTTCCACGTATTCACAGATGAAGAATCTGGTGAAACAAGAATTGCCGGAATGGGAGAGCTTCACTTAGAGATCTACGTTGAGCGTTTAAAGCGTGAGTATAACTGTGACGTACAAGTTGGTGCGCCTCAGGTTAACTACCGCGAAACAATTAGACAGGATGCTAAGTTTGACTATCTTCATAAGAAGCAAACTGGTGGATCTGGTCAGTTCGGTCACGTTATCGGAATGATAAAGCCATTATTAGAAGAGAAAAAAGAATCTGACGATCAAGTTTTCAAATTTTATAATGAGATCAAAGGTGGAGCGATCCCTAACGAATTCATTGGATCTTGTGAAAAAGGTTTCAACGATGTTATGGATAAAGGTCCACTAGCGGCGTTCCCACTAATCAACGTTGAAGTTTACCTTCAAGACGGTCGCTACCATGACGTTGACTCGTCAGATATGGCGTTCCGTATTGCTGCAAGAATGGCGATGAGACAAGCAGTTAAGAACGCAAGTCCAGTTATTCTTGAACCAATCATGAAAGTTGAAGTTGAAACTCCAGATGAATATCAAGGGGGAGTAATTGGTGACTTATCTTCAAGACGTGGGATCATCCAAGCTTCTGAATCGAATGAAACTGGAGACGTTATCATTAACGCTCTCATTCCACTTTCAGAAATGTTCGGTTACTCAACAGTTCTTCGTTCAATGTCAGCAGGAAAAGCTTCTTATACAATGGAATTCGCAAAATATGCTGAATGTCCAAACAACGTAGCTGAAAAAGTTATGGCAGAAAGAAAAGAAAAACTTGCTGCTCAAGCAGAGTAGTTTAATAAGGGCTTCTTCGGAAGCCCTTTTTTATACCCATAGATCTGTCTATTAATTAAATCGACAGCATTCAATCCATCTATTTTAAATGATAGCAAAAAAGTGCCTGGCACTTTTCTGCGCCATGTTAATTTGAAAATGGCCAAAAAATAAGTCAACGAAATAAGTTATATGAGTTTCTAGAGTGTTAATTATTAGCTAAACTTAATAGAAACTCTTTAATGGATGCAAGATGTTAAAAAAATCAGCAAAAAAAATAGCGGCTCCACAAGCACCAAAAATCATCAAAAAATTGGTTAAACATAGCGATACAAGAATTGACCCTTATTTTTGGTTGAAAGATCCAAAGAATAGAAAAGTAATTAATCATCTAAAAGCTGAAAATGTTCATGCGGATAAAATTTTAAAATCAGGAAAAAAATTATCGGCAAAAATTTTTAATGAAATGAAAAATCGTTTAAAAGAAAGTGATGAAACTATTCCTGTTAATTTAGGAATGATGTCGTATAAAACAAAGACGATTAAGGGAAAAGAGTACGTTCAGCATATTTTGATTGATAACAAGACTAAGAAAGAGACGATTGTTCTTGATGAAAACAAAATGAGCAGAGGACATAAGTACTTTGATCTGGTGGGCCCGGAAGTTTCTTTTGACGGTAAATATATAATTTACGGAATTGATACCAATGGATCAGAGTTATATTCGCTTTTTATCCGCGAAATTAAAACGTTAAAAGATTTGCCTTTTAAAATTGAAAAAACTTCAGGCGAGTTTGAGTGGGGAAAAAATAACGAAATTTTTTATCTTATGCCAGATAAAAAACAAAGACCTTCGAAACTATATAAACTTTATCCCTTTGAAATGAAGAAGGCCGAATTAGTATTTGAAGATAAAGACGATCAGTACTGGGTCTCGATTAATACTTCGATGACAGAAGAATTTCTTTTCATTTGTTGTGGCGCGATTGAGACAACTGAGATTTTGTATCTTGATTTAAATAAAAAAGATGCCAAGCCTAAAGTTTTCAAAAAAAGAAAAAAGGGTGTTGAGTACACCATTGACCATGCTCTTTTGGGATATGAATCATATTTTGTTATTTCTACTAATGAAAATGCCATCGATTATAAAATTGATCTATATAATTTAAAAACTAAAAAGACAAAAAATCTTGTTCCGCACAGACCAGGGGTCATGATTGAGGATTTTTTAACGCTTAAAAACTTTTTAGTCTTAGAAACAAGAAGTGCTGCTCAATCAAATGTTGAATTGGTTTCTTGGGGAAGTGGAAAGATTTCGGCCATTAAGTTTAAAGAGCCAGTTCGAGAAGTGGGAATTTCAGAGCATAATGTGCTTTATACCACAGACAAGTTGCGCCTTAGTTTTTCAAGTTTAAAAGTACCGCACACGCTGTTGGAATATACCTTTAAAACAAAAAGGATGCGCACTCTTAAGGTTCAAGAGTTAAAAAAGTTTAATTCAAGCGATTATGTAAGTGAGCGAGTATTTGCCAAGTCTATTGATGGTGTAATGATTCCGATCTCTTTGGTTTATAAAAAAGGTTTAAAAAAGAACGGAAATAACCCTTGTTATTTGTACGGCTATGGATCTTACGGATCACCAACAACAACTTCTTTTAAAACGTCTATCCTGCCACTTTTGGAAAGAGGTTTTATCTTTGCCATTGCACATATTAGAGGAAGTTCTGATTGTGGGAAAAATTGGTATTATGATGGAAAATTTTTAAAAAAGAAAAATACATTTCATGATTTTATCGCATGTGCAGAGCATTTAATTGCTGAAAAATATACTGCAAAAAATTTAATGTCGGCAATGGGTGGAAGTGCCGGAGGACTTTTGATGGGAGCAATTATTAATATGCGCCCAGATTTATTTTTAACCGTGACTGCCTCTGTTCCATTTGTTGATGTTTTAACAACCATGCTAGATGACTCACTCATGCTTACTAAAATTGAATATGATGAATGGGGAAATCCTAATGATAAAAAATATTACGATTATATGAAATCTTATTCTCCTTATGACAATATCGGAGCATTTCATTATCCTCATCTTTTCGTGCGAACGGGTCTTAATGACCAAAGGGTGACTTATTGGGAGCCTGCAAAGTGGGTACAGAAGCTTCGCGATTTTAAAGAAGATGATCACGATTTAGTTTTTAAAGTGAATATGGGAGCAGGGCATTTTGGCGATACCGGGCGATATGAATCACTCAAGGAATATGCTGAAGAATATGCTTTTATTTTAGAAAGAACACAACAGGAATTAAGGAAAATAAAATGATTGAAACTTCTCAAATGCAAACGTTAGTTGCAGTTACCAATGCTAAAAGTTTTTCAAAAGCCGCAGAGGATTTAAATGTCACTCAGTCGGCTATTTCTCAAAGTATTAAAAATCTAGAAATCAAGCTTGATTTAAAGCTCTTTAAACGTTCAGGAAAAAGTGTAGTCTTAACAAGCGAAGGCGAAAAACTCTATGAATTAGCAAGCCATTTTTTAGAAGAAATGCGCGAAACTTTATCTGATCTTCAAGCAGATAAAGTTGAAATGAGAGGAAAAGTACGTATTGGCACGTTAACGGGAATTGGGAAGACTTGGCTGGCAAAAGAAATTTTAGATTGGGCAAAAGTGAATCCTGATCTCATTTTAACGTTGAAAATGGGTGGAGAAGTTGAGCTTATAAATCGATTTGAAAATAATTTATTAGATATTTTAATCTTGCCAGAAGATGATCGCATTATTCATGGAGAGCGCATTCCTTTTATTGAAGAAAAAGCGACATTAGTTTTTCCAAAAGATAATCCTTTTAAAATTACTAAAGACACTTCGATGGATGATTTAGCAAAAATTCCAACTATTCTTTTTGAAAATGAAGATTTTTTATATTTTAAGTTTTTCAGAGAAAGATATAAAAAAGTTCCAACAAAAGTAAATGCAAGATTTATCGTAAACTCACATGGCCATATGTTGCAGGCAGTTCAAGATGGACTAGGGATCGCGGTTATTCCAAATCATGTCTTAAACCGTTCCTACTTTAAAGATAAAGTAGGAACGTTAGGAACAGAGTACGATGTTTTTAGTGGAAGGCTTTCAATTATCTATCATAAAGAAACAGAAGATTTAAAGCGCATTAAGCATACCATTGAGAGATTACAAACTATTGAAAAACAAAATAAGGTTGTGTAGTCAAATATGGAACAAATCGCTATTGATCGATTAATCACCAAAGAAATTCAAGGTATTTTGAAGTTGGTAGAAGCGCCAGCGCTGCAATTTTATTTGGTAGGAGGAATTGTACGCGATTTTCTTTTCTTTAATATATTAAGTTCAGACATGGATTTTGAAGTCCATTTTGATGGATATGAAAAAGACTTTGAAAAAATATTTGATGATTTATGTGTTAAACTACAAGATCAATATAGATTAGAAAAACTTCCCTATTTGGTTTATCGCATAACTGGCACTACGTTTACTTTGGAATTTAGTTGTCCAAGGTTAGAATTAATTAAGCCTTCAGCAGAAGGAATTTACTCTCATCATTATTTTGAAGCGATTCTTGATCCAAAATTGGAAGTCAGTGAAAGTTTTAAGCGCCGAGATTTTTCGATTAACGCAATTGGGATTAAATTAAATCCTGATTTTATTACCGGCGAAATTGTTGATCCATTTTTTGGTAGAATCTCATTTCAGAAAAAAGAATTACAGTGTTTAGGGCCGGATTTTATTTGTGATCCTGTCCGATATCTTCGCGCCTATCGTTTTAGCGAACGTTATAGTTTTACTTTGTCAAGAGAATTAAAAGATTTTCTGCTTAAAATGAAGCTCAATGAATTAAGTTTTTTTTACTATTTAAGTGAATGGAAAAAAAGTTTGGACTTGAGTTTTGGAAAGCGCATTTTGCAAACGATGCAGCAAAACTCACCTCATCTTCCTATATGGTCTTCATGCTTGAGTGAAGTTTTATCTCATAATTACGGTGGTCACGATATTCGTGAAATGCTTATTTATGGAGCATTGTTGTGTAGTGATGTCTGTTTTAGTGAGTTTAGAAAATTGAATTTTGATCGTTATATAAGCATTAAAGAATTAAATGCATTAAGTGTTTTGCGCGAAAAAAAATGGTTTGTTGATTACAAAAAACGTTTTAAAAATCTTCCAATGCGTTTTGGCAAAGAGGCGAGTTTGCTAACCGATTTAAAAGAACTTAAGCGCTATGCAGATGCTTTTGAAATATTAAGATTCGAATTAGAAAAAACAGGTTTAGTATTTGTGAGTGCCTGCGACTGGTTTAATGGCCATGCACAGAAAACTCTAGATCAAAATGATCAAAAAGAGCGAGATCAACTTCCTCCAGAGTGGAGAGCTTTTTTTGGGTTTTCAAAAATAAAGGAATAAGACATGAGTGAAAACAGAATAGACCCTAGAAAATTTTTAGAAGAGACACCACAATTGGATACAACCGTCGTAAGGTGGTCGCAGCTTTCAGCTGCCGCAATTGACATCTTACAACCACAATTGCGCGAGATTTTTTTTGATGCCAGTTCGAAAAAAACTTTTAAAGATGAAGCTGATCGTAATCATTTTTTTGATATTTGGTGTGGGGATTATTTTAAGCATTATCCTGAATTTTTTTATTTAATGGTTGATGCCGCAACTAATTTGCTTTGTTATGTGGCCATTTGTCCTGATTCAATGAAAGGGCTATCTGTTCTTAGAGCTAAATCGTTAGATGTTTTTAAAGATGAGTATGATAAGTACCCGGCCCATCTGCATATGAATACACATAAGGATTACCGTGGACTTGGTCTGGGAAGGACAATTCTTGTGGCCATTGAAGCAGATTTAAAAATGAAAAATATTCATGGGCTGCATTTGATTACAGAAAAATTTCAGCGCAATTTTTTATTTTATTCCCAAAACGGCTTTGATTTTCAGATAGAAAAAAAATATTTAGATAACGTTCTATGTTTTATGGGTAAAAAACTATCTTAGATAATCTCTTTGTGTTGTTGATGCCTTTTACCACATAAATAATCATCGTACTTTTTTGCAATACGAAGTATTCGACTCAATTTGAGTTTGAGAAGGAGACTTTATCTTTAATAGGTTATTGGTCGTTACTACTAGAGTACCGTCATTTTTTAATGAATAATTCTTCTCATTTATTTGGTAAATTCCGATATCTTTTTTATTAAGAATACCTTTGATTGTTAAACCGTAACGTGAACATGTAGCAGTGTATGAATAATCTTCTTCAAGTCTACGTGCCTTAGAGTCGGCAACATAACCTCTATTCTCTCTAATATCCTGGTAAGTTAGTTGATATCGATACGTGCCATATATGACTTCAGTCTTCATTTGTTTAGCACCCAGAGATTCACCATTTTTGTCATGGCAACGATAATCACCAGTGAGATCAACACATTTAGTGGAATTTAAAAATTCAGCTCTTGCATTTAAAGTTAGAGATAAGCTTAACAAGATCAACATTTTCATATTTTCTCCAAGGGTGTAGTTCTTCATGTGTACTATCATTACAGAGAAGATAAATAAGGTTTTTGAAAAATTTGCATATCCTTCAAGGCATTTTTGATACAAATTTAATGAAGTCTTAAGTTTATAGAGGGTGAAAAGGTTGAGTGATTGGGTCAGGTGATTCAAATGGAGCATTCTTCCTATGAGGATTTTCTTGACATACTTTGGAAGCTTGTTCCCCCTGTAGCTTTTTATTTAGACCTATGTTAATCTAATTGCAGTAGAGGTGATTCGCGGTTGAATCACTTATCATAAAGCTTAAGGCAAGGAAGCGAGTATGGTTGATTTACAATCTATATTGGCCGGTCATAGATCGAAATCCTCCCACAAAGAATTGCATGATAAGGGAGGAGATGAAGCCAATCAATTAAAAGCCTCACTCTCTGAAATCCCAGATTTGTTTTTTGATCGAATCGTCGTGGATTATAAATTATCGCGTATTGAAATCTTAGTTCTTATGTACATTTATCGTAGAGTTTGGTGCTATCCAAATCTACATCGTGATTACGGTATTTCTCCTATGATGTCACACACAGAAATGGCAAAAGTTTTAGCACTTCCGATAGAGGATGTTTACTCTGCTTTAAGAAAATTAGAGGAACAAGAATTCATTAAAACGATACGTGCAGGACAATATTTCGTTAGAAGATATTTTTCTAGGAAAAATGACGAGGAATTAGGGCAAAATTATAGCGATTTTGATGTCTAGCAAGTTTTATGAATCGTTTTTTACACAGATTTTCATTCAAGGGAATTGCGATTCACATCAAGTATCAGACTATCTTTCTTGGTTAATATAATCTTACATCTTCTCTTATCTTTTCTTACATTAAACATTTTTTTTATTTCTTCCATATAATAAAATATACTGCTCGTTTAATTTCATTTCATGGAGGAAGTGATGAATATTCAAATAAAGACCTTTTTTAAGGGATTCGTTCTTGCGCTTTTATTAGCATCAAACTCAGTGCTCGCTGCCGATTCATCTGCGTTTCAAAAGCGTTTCAAGATCTTAAGAGATCAAGAAGGAAAGCTTTTAGGAATTAAGGATAGTTCAATCGCTTTTGATTTTAAAGTTCGGCCTTATATTAAAATGATTAAAAGCCAATTACTAGAAGAGCAAGCGCTTATTGCGAATAAAGCTCGTTATGAAGATAATATTCTTGAAGTCCTACACGAAGACTTCGAAAATTCATGGATATTGGGTGCAGATCGTGAACAAAATGAGAAAGTTGTTCTTGCTTCTTTGAAAGCATTAGAGAAATTGGATGTTGATGCTATCTTTTCAAACGAAGTTGTTAATGAAGTTGTATCACTTTATGAAAGCAAGATGAGTAATGTTCTTATCCAGTTAGATCCTTCAATGTTAGCGGTAACGAATGATCCAACATATTTCTACAAAAGAAATGTAACGTATCAAGTAGTGAAGTGGGGTTTGGATTTTGCGAAGAAAAGATTATCGAGCATTCCAATGTTAAACACTGCAAGTTATATAATGGTTCAAGTTGAAAAGCTCATTACCGAAAGAAGGGCTTTTCATCAAAATATGTTGCTTCATTATTTAGAAAATTTTTCTCCAGAAGAGCTTGGTTTAACTAAAGAAGAAGTTGATCTTATATGGTCTTCAATCTACGAATCAAGAATTGTGTGGTTTAATTTTATGGAATCAAGTGCAGCTAAGGCAAATTGGGCAAAATATGGGATCAATAATTTCTATGCTAATTTCCGTCTAGCTTCTACGACTCTCAGAGATTTTGCTGGAACTTACTCAAGCCTAGATGCTCGGCTCAACTATGGTTTTCAGAAGGTAACACTTAATGGAGATTCAGTAGCAATCAACCTTTTTGATAAAGAAGGGATGTTTGTGAACCGTCCAGCGATTGCCTACAACTTCTCTAAGCCAACTTTAGTTGCAAGAAAAAGAGTTCTTCTATCTCTTGCTCAACTTGGATTAAGTTTTGTTCCAGTAAGTGCAGCGATTAAGGATAATGTTACAACTTTCATTAAATCTTTCTATGAGAAGCAAAGAATTACAGAAGGTGCTCTTTTTGGCTATTTAGAAACGAACAAGGAGACGGCCCACCAGGCCCAATTCTTAAAACAGTATATGAATCCTTTTGAAATGAATCTTATCCTCCAGTAATGTATAAAAACCAGAGGGCCAAAAATTGGCCCTCTGGTTTATTTCTCAAATTTTTGACACCACCATCTCTTATCTTACAAATGATCGCTTCGAGCTTTTTTAGTTGAGTAAGTAATTACGATAACTCAAAATGGTTTGTAGCAAACCATGGAGGGTAATGTATGAATTCTTTTTTTATATCAAGTTTAACTTTTCTATTAGTATTTTCAGTAGAAGCCGGCTTAACACCAAAAGTTGTTTATGGTACTGATGGGCGCCAAGATATTTATGAAGTTGTAAACCCAACTCATTTAGAACTTGCCAGATCAACGGCCGCAATGATTCCAGGAAATCTATTGCAATCAGAAGTTGATGAGTCAATCACAATTACAGGCAAGACACTTGAAGGCGACGGGATGTGCTCAAGTGAACGATTTGCAAAACAAAGAACAGCTGCAATGTGTTCGGGCTTCTTGGTTGGGGGACAGTATTTAGTTACTGCCGGTCATTGTATTCAATCTCAAGCAGATTGTGATTCAAATAACTGGGTCTTTGATTATAATGTAAAGTCAAAAGGCCAAGCAGAATATAAAGTTTCTAAACAAAATGTTTATCGCTGCTCATCGATTGTTTCTAGAAAATTACAAAGAGACAATCAAGATGACTACGCTCTGATAAAATTAGACCGTGTAGTTGAAGGACGTTCTCCACTAAAATTTAGAACTTCTGGAAAAATCAAAGATAAAACACGTTTAGTAATGATTGGTCACCCTTCTGGTCTTCCTACGAAAATCGAAGCAACTGGAGCAATTAGAAATAATGCGAATGCAATTTTTTTTCAAGCAACAACTGATTCATACGGAGGAAACTCTGGATCAGCGATATTTAACTTTGAAACAAACGAAGTTGAAGGAATCTTAGTTCGTGGGGAGTCAGACTACACTTACGACTCTAATAAAGGTTGTTATTTAACTAAAGTTTGCAAGGAAGATGCTTGTCGCGGTGAAGATGTAACAAGAATTACCAATATTGCGGAACTAAAAAACTTGTCTTTTTTAAAATAGTTTTACCTTAAGAAGCCATGGTAATTTAGTACCATGGCTTTTTTATGCTCAAAAATTTTCAAACAAATTTTCACTTATTGAGGTATCTAAATGTCTAATCTAGGATTTGGAAGTTATCGTGTTTCAATTAAATCCAAAGAACACGAAATTGCGCTTAGGGAGGCAATCAGTAATAAGATTAAATTGATTGATACTTCTGCAAACTATACAGATGGAGATTCTGAGTTACTCATTGGTAAAGTGTTTCATGAAATGGATCTTTTCAAAAAATCTGATAGACCGATTATTGTGACTAAGGCCGGCTACATTCAAGGAAAAAATCTTCAAATTTTAGAAGAATTACGGAATGCTGGGAAATTGCAAAATGAGGTTCTAGAGATGTCTTCAGATCTAAAACATTCCATTCATCCAGATTTTTTAGAAAATCAAATCGAACTTTCACTTCAAAGACTTGGCGCTCCTTTTATTGATGTTTTTTTATTGCATAACCCTGAATATTTTTATTCATTAAACCAGGACATTACTGAATATCAAAGAAGATTGAATAAGGCGTTTCAATTTTTAGAATCTCAAGTAGGGCTTGGAAAAATAAAGGCGTATGGAGTTAGTTCAAATACTCTAGCCAAAAACCCTAATGGCAAAAATCCAACAAGTTTATCGATGCTTCTTATGGCCGCAAAATCTGTTGGAGAAAATAACCATTTTAAATATATTCAATTTCCTTTTAATCTTTTAGAGATTGATGCACTCGAAAGACATCAAGAGAATCAACTTAATCTCATTGAGATGGCCAAGCTTAACGGGCTAACAACAATAATTAATCGTCCGCTGAATGTGATTAAGCCTAGTGGGGAACTTTTAAGACTCGCCACTTATGATCACTTTATGCTCAAAAATTTTGATGTAAATAAAGCGCATGATCACTTTTTGCATTGTATGGATCTCATTGAAGCTAAGTGGAATTCACTTCGCGAATCAGAAGATGAAAAATTAGATGAAGTGGAAATGATCGGGCAATTTAAAAAATTGTACGACAAGCTTCCAAGTCCAGATGCCGTTGATCAAGTTTACTTCACTCATCTATTTCCTTTCCTCGCAAGTCTTTGGGGGGGAGCTGGTTTAGATAAAGACGAAGCAAAACCATTTTATGAATTACTAGAGTGCTCATATCTTTTCGCCAGAAAAAATATGAATGATCGGGCCCATGCCTTCGATGCAGAGGCAAAACGGATGGGCTTACTTCCAGATGACGATTCCGATCTTGCGGTTCGCGTGCTCAGTGCTTATTTCAGCTATGGAGTGGATTATGTATTAGTGGGTATGAGGAAACCTGAGTATGTTACTCAGCTTAGAGCACTGTTCTAATGCTGCTTCTGTTTTATGACCATTTCGGCCAAGACACTATTTTTTCCGAACAGATATGATTTGTAGAGCTTTGACTGTTCAATGTAAACAGAGTCGCTTTCTGAAAGGAGATTGTGAAGTTTGGGAAGGTTGTAATAAGGCACCGACGGATAAAGGTGATGAGCGAGATGGTAATTAATCCCAAAGGGGGCAATCAATTGTTTCTCAATCCATGAGCAGTCGACGTGTCTTGTGCCATATTTATTAGATTCAGTATTGATATTTAGATGTTCAGAAATTGATCTCATTCTCACGAAGGGTGATAAGTAAGCAAAGACAGGCAATACCCATAGAAAGAAAAAATAGAATCCAAAATTAAATTTCGCAACAGTCATTCCAATTATGATTATAAAGGTGATAAGCTGTATACGCTCTTTCCAAGTGATTTGGTAACCATGATTTGAAGTTTTGAATAGCTGGAAGAATGGAGACCAGGGACGAGTAATTTTCGCCCACTTGTCTCCATTTATACCAAAAAAATCTTTTATGAAGATTCCAAATGTTTCTGATCTGCTTTTAGGCCAATGCCAATCCTTATCCTTTTGCATAGAAGCCCAATAGGGGTCTTTTTCTGTGTTGGTGTGAATGTGATGCAGCTGATGTTCGTACCTATACCCTTTGATTGACAGACTAATTGGGAAGGCAACCGTAAAGTTAAAAAATAAGTCGGAGAGTTCGCGATTAGCAAAGACTTTAAAGTGAGTGGCTTCGTGCACGAGTATGCCGAAGGCATGTGCTTGGGCAGTTAAAATTGATGCAAAAACGAGATAGACCCCGCCAATAGAAGCAAGTCTTAGAACTATATTCTCTGTTTGCCATAGAGTGGTGCAGATGATTGGAAAAGCCACACAACTGAAGATTATTAGTGACCAACACTTTGCAACTTCGAAAAAGTATCTCGCTTTTGAGACCTTTGATAAAGATTTTAATTGGGCCAAAAAAGCTGACTGGTTATTGTCAATGTGCTTTTTCTGTTGATTCATTACAAATCCTCTTGATTACAAACTAAATTTAATTTTTGAAAAAAATTTTACTTTTTTATCTTCGTCGGATTTATCGATTAACTTTAGATTCGAAAATACTACTTATACTAGATTATACCTGTCAAAAAAAGTGCGATTCTAAAACTACGGCACCTCATAACGCTGCTTTTAAGTAAAGGCAAAAATTGCCGATAGGGCTTCATCATTATGGTGGAGGTTCCAATGCAATACTCATTCAGAAGTACTCTGGTTAGTTTGTCAGTTTTTACTCTTTTCCAATTTTCAATTTTCGCCAAAGAAGAAACCCTCGCAAAAATCACCAGCGATATGGATAACGACTACGCCTTACTGGTTTATGAACGAGGAGAAAATGGGGATGTCGAACATCTTTATGCTGATCAATACTCAAAAGGTGTAAGAGTGGAGCGAGCAGAGTTAAAAGACTCAGAGCTTGATCGTGGAATTGTCTTACTTAGAAAAGATCGCTACGACATTATGAAAATTCAATCCAGTGATTTTGATCGCTCGCGCGGTGGAACACTTAAGCTTGATACACTTTATAGTGCACTATCTGGTGAGCGCAGAGTTTATGAATTCAATATGACTATTGATTTAGATCGTGTTTTCTTTGATGTAAAAGGGCAAGAATTTAATCATATGCATTTTATTGCGAAGAGATCACGGATATTAGGGCCTATCGGTATCGAAAAAATTCAGTACACGAAAGATTAACTTAGATAAACTTCGAATTTATGTTCAGGATGAGTGGTATGCCGACGGTGGCAAGTCGGCCCGTCGTTATGGGAAAATCCTATTTCGGTCACTTACTGTTCGTAAGCTCCTCATAGAATTATCCCCTTCCTAGTACTTCTCGTTTCTTTAAGTAAATCCAGTTAATTAATTTGAACAATTTTGATCACACAATTTAAGTCAAATGATAAAAACCAAGGGCAACCTTGGTTTTTGTGTTTTAAGGCCAATAGAAACGAATTAGATCTCTTGATTAAACTATTACCTTTCTAAATTAAAGTTGCATTATAAAAAAGCCGATTAGATTAATTGAGAACTTTTTGGAGACTTTTTATGCTATTTAAACTTCTTATTTTAACCTCTTTTTTAGTATCCTTTAATTCTCTTGCAGAATTGGCTTTTCCCGTAAGTGGCCACACTGGTCATATGTACAGAGAGGATACTCGCTTAATTATTACAAAAGATGGTCGCGAAATTGTGGATACTTCAGCTTGGAATTTGTTAACGAAAGGATCTCGAAAAATATATACACCGAGGGGAAAATTTAAAGCATTTCAGGGTACCTTAGAGATTGAAAGGGATGAATCTAATAACATTGTTGGTATCAAAAGAGAATACACGTCGCCAGGTAGTAAAATAAAGAATCAAAAGTATGTTTTTCGAACTTCCATTGTTGAAATAATAAATGGTGTTCCTAAAGCTTATACTCAGAAAAGTTGCGATGTTGTTAAAAAACGTATCAACAGCTTAAATCAATGTGCTCAGTTGTTTCAAAATCTTCCACCATTTGAAATCTCTAAGAAAGAATTAGAAGCATTTCCTGAATTTGGTAAAGATTTTGATCCAAAATATGATAAAAGTAATCCGTACTATAATTTTAATATCATGGGTAATCCTTTTCAATCTTCTGTGGATGATATTTATCGTTTTTTAACAATATGTGCAGAAATAGGTGAATATGTGGATATAGAAAAGCCAAGTATAAATCCTGGCCAGAGTTCGGGGAGTCCTGTTATTCAAAGATAACTCCTAAAGCTCGTGAACTACTTTCGGTAAAGTTCTATAAATGCAATGCGAATAATAAATAAGTAGTTCCATCACCAATTGCAAGAATTTTTACTCTAAAACCTGGAATGCTCACTGATCAAGTTCACAAAATCTGATTTTATAGACAAAGACTTTAAAACGCCGAGAAGAAATTCTCGGTTTTGTTTTTTTATCCCATCTCTCTGCTAAAATTTGAAATTCGACCAAACATTTTTTGATTTCTCCTTTTTGAAAACGCTCTTATTTTAACAACATTAAAAATTTTACTCTAATTTGCAATTGCTTATTACTTTTCAGTGATAAGGAGGACACCTATGCATTCATTTGAAACAAAGCCACCCTGATTAAAAGATCTTGTTAACGAGCATGTTATGGGCGACGTTTGGGTGCGAGATACACCCTTTGGGCCTGTCACGGATTCATTAAAAATAGCTGAAAAATTTGAAATGGATCATAAGCATGTTTTGCGGGCCATCGACAAATGCCGAAGCGAACTTTTGGTTCAGCCCAAATTTGGGCTGAACCAAAAGTTGATTGAAAACAAGCACTTAGTGGGTGCCGTGGGACATCAACGACACTCGCGAAAAGTTGATATTACCGAGTTTGGACTAGCGCTACTTCTTCTTTATATTAACAGTCCAAAGGCACGTAGAATTTCTGCAGAAATTCTCTATCGCTTTTTTATTCTTAAAACTTATCTTGATGGTCTTAACGAGCGTCAGATAGGAGCTATCAGGGGTTACTATCGCAAAAAAATGAAAGATACTTCAATTAAGCGATTTGTTTTTTATAAGTCGCAAGCACTAATCCAATTTGCAGAATGAAAAATGTCGCTAAAAATAATGCTCCACCTTGGCTAAATCCATAAGAATGAAGTCCAGAAGCTAAAATATAATTCACACCAAACCACGCCATCATAACGGATAAAAACGCTAATGCTGTTACCATGATAAAACGATGAGGTTTAATCCATGAAGTATATCGGCCATGAAGAATCGCCATATAAAAGCACAGTACAATGAGTGACCAAGTTTCTTTTGGATCCCATCCCCAAAATCTTCCCCATGAGTAATCTGCCCAAACCCCGCCTAAAATAATTCCAGCGGCGAGCATGGTTGTTCCCCATTTAAGTGTAGTGTAAATAATTTCAGAGTAGTAGATATCGTCTTTTGAAGTAATGGTGCCCATTCTGCGTTTAACTAAAACTGTATTTGCTAAAATCCAGCTAAGTGCAAGTGCACCGTAAGAAAGAATAATTGTTGTAACATGAGTTGATAACCAAAAATTATCGCGCAAAACAGGAACCAGTGGGCTGATGGTTGCCGTGAGCATTCCATTAGCAAAATTTAACATCATTAAAGTACAAACATTGTAAGCAAGTCCCATATAGATGAAGACGGTTTGCTTTTTAAAATGTCCTAAGATAAGTGCAAGTACAAGAGCGCCATAACCCGAGAATAAAACCGTTTCATACATATTCGTAATTGGTGCACGTCCTGAAATCATAATTCTCATAACCAAGAATATTGTTTGAACAAGAACAGTAGATCCTGCTAGGATCAGCGAGATGTTTGCTTTATTGAAAATGACCAAAGCACCTAGCGCCAAGAGAGTTAAGACTAAGGCCCAAATCGGTAGATGCAATTTTGCATAAGTTAATTCCAAGAGATACTTATCATTTTTTATTTTTAAGTAATTGGTTTTTGATTTTAAAATCACTGGAGCAAAAGGGTCTGTCGGTGTAAGTTCTTTTTGAGCATTTATTTTTGCTTCGGTTAAATAAACAGTAATAGGATTCCATGCAACGTCAGCGCCGTTGTCTTCCGCCAAGAGCCAGTTTTCGCCTTTAGAGATTTCATTATAAAGAAAAATATTGTTGAAAAGGGCGATTAAACTTTTTTTGTAAGAAGAGTCTTCTTTGATTTTTTGAAACTCTCGTCTGATGTCAGTTTCTTTTGGCAGAAGTTCGTCATAAGAAATTTCATGAGTACTAGAATCAAGTCCTAAAAACTTTTGTAGTTCTACATGATCAATACGTGCCAATAGTTTTATTTCACTTGGAACACCAAGAGCTTTTGAAGAAAGAAGACAATAGGCCGTTACGGCATCGAAATCGCCAACTTTACTTTTACCAGTAAGCTGCTTCATTGCTTCGGAAGCATGAACAAAAAGAGGTTTGACCCTTCCCCCTTGCAGAATAGGAACTGATTCAAACTCTTTTGAACAAAAATATGTTTGGTTATCAGCCAATGCTGAGAAAGAAAAAATAGATAAAATAAAAAATAATAAAGTTTTTTTCATGTCGAAACTCCGTCCGATTCACGTTTAGATTTTTTCTGATTTAAATAGTAGTGCCAAGTGGCGCCAAACACGAGCATTAAGCTTCCTAGGTATTTTAAGAAACGTCCTTGGTCGACGTTTACACTCAAAGTCGATTGATAGTTACCGTTGTCATCTTGGCCATAAGACGCTTGATAAAAAGTAAACCCATTGTACTTCAATGGATTGTTCATAAAGACATGGTGACTAGTGCTTCCATCATTAGTGAAGAGTTTTACAAAAGACTCATAGCTTGCAGGATTATTTGTTCCAGGGTCTTTGTCCATTTTGAATTCACTTAAAACTAATTCAAAGGGTAGAGTTAATGTTTCTTTGGTTACATAAAAGTTTACTTTTTTTCCATTAACGTTAAGAGATAGTGGGTTATTGTTTGTGATCCAATATTTTTTTCCGTCAGCGATCATTGAAAGAGCACGAATGTTTCCTTTAATGATCTGGCCGTCTTTTTGGATGGGAACGACTGGTTCTGGATAATTAGTAGGAACTAATTGATCAGAATGTTTTAAAAGTTTAATTTCGGCACTCATCCAAGGAAGAATTTCTGGTGCTCCATTTTCATCGAGTGATTTTACTTGCCAAGAAGAGCTAGATTTATCGAAGTAAGCCGCAGCCTTACCGAATAAAAATAAATGTGGTTTTCCTTCAAACAGTTTTTTAGAAAAAACTCGAGAGTCGGACTTCTTGTTTACCTGCATGTTTTGATCAAGAGGAAATGGAGAAAGATCAGGGAAGAACGATAAAAATTGTCCATGTTCTTCGATCACTAAGAAACGATTTCCTTCAGAGGTGGTCTTGAGCGTGATTTTGGCATCTTCTGGAGTGGTGCAGGTATGATTCACTCCATTCCATAGAATAAGTTTTGATGGATTGCTTTTGGCAAAACACGGAGTCATTCCAAATGGGAGATAGCTTACCGACAATGGGCCCATGGAAAAAGTTGAATCAAATTCTGTGGCTTCCGGGTGAAGGGAAACAGTAAACTCTTGCTCGGCAAAAGCATTTTTAAATAAATATGTTGATGAATGGTAAAAAGCTTCTGCGGGATATTCGCCCTTGGCTTCTGTCCAAGTAAATTTAGGTTCTGCAAATGGATAATAATCAACAAATTGAAAATCGCCATAAGTTTCATCTAAAACAGTTTCGTAAGCATTATAAGGAAGAAATTTGGTTATTTGTCTTTGATCTTCAGGATAAATAATTTTCAAGACATCGCGTGAAAGAACGACGTGGCGGTTTGGAGAATTTGGTGAAAGTGTAATTGAGCCGTCAATGCCAGCAATATAAGTAATAAGAGAACCCATACCAACAATCACCAGACCAGCATGAATTGTGTAAAAGCCATACAGGCGCTTCTTCGGGGGCAATCTTAAAAACGCGGCAAAGATAATTGAAAGCAACATAAAAAATTGTACCGCCATGAAGTACCATTTTTTATAGATGATGCGATTAACGAAATCTGTGCCGTAGTAACTTTCAATGAATGTTCCTACAATCATAAACGTTGTGAAGAGTAGAACAATAACCACGGCGAATTTTAATCCACCAATTGTTCTTTCAATTTTATTCCAGTTAAATCTTGATGATTTCATGAAAAACCTAAAAAGTGAGGCATATAAAATGATTAAATTTAATCTACCACTAATATTTGAGGAAGACATTTAAAATTTAGTTTTTATAAGGGCGAAGCATTTAAATAAAAGAAAGAGAATAGGTTGGTGAATAAGGTATAAAAGTAGAGAATGCTCTGAGATTTTTTGGAAAAAACTCCATGTTTTAGTTTTAAAAAACCTATGATTTTCAAGTCTTGATTGATGTCTCCAGTGTTCATAAAAACTTCCCCAAAAAAGACCCAAGAAAGACGCTCCGATCCATGGGAAAAGCTCCACATAATCCATCGATGTATGCTCTAGCTGAATCCATGGAATATCGTAACCTAAATGAGATAAGGTGAAGAGGAGAATACCCAAAACTCCCGCCAATTTCGGTAGACGCAAAAAAAGGATGGTACCAATTGTCGACAGAGAGATGCAGTGAAGAGTTCCAAAGTAAATCCAGCGATCAGGAAATAAAAAATAAGTGACAATTGAAACTAAAATACTGGCGGAAAAAATTTTAAGAAATCTTTTAAAGAATGGTTTGGCCAAAAAGAATCGATGATGAGCAATCCACAGTGAAAATCCCACGGTGAATAGAAAAAGAAAGACGATTAAGCGGGGAAGAAACCACCAAAAGGGTTCGCGGACAATATCGAAATGAGCATATTCAAAAAGCACCAAATCATAGGAGAAATGGTAAAAAACCATTAAGAATATGGCCAAAAGTCTTATGAGGTCAGGTAAATGTAAGCGCGAAATTATAGGAATGGTCATTAATGAGAATGGTATATGGAATAAGTAATTTTGACAAATTCCTGATCTCTTGAAATTCTATTGAAATGAAAAAAATTAAATTTGGCGTTTTAAGCATAGGGGTTTTATTAGGACTCGTTTTTATAGGGATTTGTGGTGTTTTAGTTGCCAGTAAACCAAAAATTTCAGGAGTAATATCAGGCAGCGGATATACTGGAGTTATTGTTCGTGATGAATGGGGAATTCCACATATTAAAGCTGCAAGTAGGGAATCAGCGGCTTTTTTATTAGGTCATGTTTTTGCGAGCGAAAGACTTTTTCAGATGGAAATGCATCGTCGCATCGGGCATGGAAGATTGGCCGAGGTTTTTGGTGTCAAAGCTTTACCTGTCGATAAACTTTATCGTACATTTAATTTTAAAGAACATTTTAAAAAAGTAAGGGAACTTCACCCTCATCCATCTGAAATGGATAAAGAATTCACAGCTTTTTTAGCTGGTGTTAATTATTATATAAAAAATAATCCAAAGCCTATCGAGTTTTATTTATTGGGAATAACACCAGAGGAATTTACCATCGATGATAGTTACGCTTTTTTAGGTTACATGACCTATAGTTTTGGAATCGGTATTCGTCAGGATTCTTTTCTATCTCGCATTAAAAAAGAAAAAGGTCCAGAGATGTTAAAGCTTCTTCGCAATACTCAAAACGAAGCGATGGCAAAAGTATCAGAGGCACAAAAGGCCCATGATTTTTTAATGGAAGGTTATGCGCTTTTTGAGGGATCAAATGGGTGGGTTTTAGGGCCATCGATGACCAAATCAAAAAAAGCCATTTTGGCCAATGATCCACATATTGTATTCTCCCGTCCTAATCTTTGGATGGAAGCTCATATAAGAATTGAGGATGAAGATAAAAATATCATTGAGGATGGCTATGGTTTTTATCTCCCACTCATTCCATTTCCTGTGCTTTATCAATCGGAAAAAAAATCATGGGGATTAACCATGAGTTTAGTTGATGATATGGATTTATTTAAGCTCAAAAATGCCAATGATGAAACATATGAGTTAGACGGTGAGAAAAAAAAATTTGAAAAATCAGAAGTCATCATCAAAGTAAAAGGAGCAGCTGATTATAAGTTTGAGCGAAAAGTTTCCATTTTTGGGCCTGTATTAAATGAAGTATTAGATCAAAATGAAGAACTTTATCGCAATATTGCTCAACATTGGGCGTTTTATCGAGATAATAACGATGCCCTCTATTCTTTTTACCGCATGAGAGAAGCCAAGAATATGCAAGAATTTAAAAAAGCAGTCGCGACAGGCGTCTCTCCTGGTTTAAATGTCCTTTATGCTGATAGTGAAAATAATATTGGTTGGTGGATATTTGGAGAAGTGGAAAAAAAGAAGAACGGTACGCGGTCGGATTTATTTTATGAGGCCAATTCAATTAAAGATTTTCCGGTGGAAACTTTTGCATTTGATGAACTCCCACACTCTGAAAATCCGGCCAGTGGATTAATTGTTTCAGCAAATAGCCGTCCCGAAGGTTTTCCTAAATCTTTGCGTGGGGATTTTCAAATTGACGATCGTTTTATAACGATCAAAAAGCTCTTAGAACAAAAAAACGATTGGACACTAGAGGAATTAGAAGAAGTACAAACTATTCCTTTCAATATCAAAACCCCTTCAAATTTTAAACATCTTTTGAATTTTCTAACTGATAATGAACTTAGAATGTTAAATGATAAAATTCGGAGCGAATTTGTAAAATGGAATGGAATGTCTGATCGCGATGAAGTCGCACCGTTAATTTACTATTCTTGGTTAACTGAAATATCTAAGTCCAACGTGAGTTTTTTATCAACTGAAGATCAAGTGATTTTTTCACAGTTTCCAGAAGAGAAGTATAAACTTCAAGCTCGAATAGAAAAACTGGATTTAAATAGTAAGGTTGACCAAGATATCGTGCGGGAAACATTTAAAAAAGCTCTCGCTTACTTAGAGGCAGAAGTTGGATCAAATCAGAATAATTGGACCTGGGGAAAAATGCATACACTAGAGTTCGTGCACCCGTTTGGACAAGCTGCACCTCTTAACTATGTTTTCAATGCTGGGCCATATTCTGCAGATGGAGGATATAACGAAGTGAATAATCTAAAGTGGGGAACTTATAAGGATAATTTTAAAATTAAGGCAGGTCCCTCTGTTAGAAGGTTAGTTGAATATACAACTCCAGCAAAAATGCGCGGAATGTTGCCGTTAGGAATTTCAGGGCATCAATTATCACCATATGCAACTAATCAAGCTCTCCCTTTTTTAAGGGGAGAGTTTCGAGATTTTCATATCGGTGCTAAGATTTTTGAAACGAGTTCGATGAAGCTTGATTTTAAATAACTTCTGGTGTTTTTGGGTTTTGAATCACTAAGAAATCATAGAAATCTAAAAGCACTAGCGCCGAAAGTGGTAGTGTTACGAAAAGACCAATTCCTAGAAATAGAAGTCCAGCTAAGTTGATAAATGCAAGATAGATGAAAAGAAAAAAAAGTGTAAACCAGTACCCTTGGTTTAATTCTTTTGATCGTTTTAGCGCTGGAACACCAGCAGTATCTTCTAAAAAAAGCAGGAAATTTGCATAAAATAAAAGAACCGAGACATAGATTCCAGGGATAATTAATAAGCAGTAACCAATCAGTGCAACGATGGTCGTCAAAATATATGTCCAAATAGATTTTAGGAATCGATCCATATTTGTTACGGACCAAAAAAAATCTTTGTAATCGATGGGAGTGTTTTTTCTAAGCTTATTAACACAGACAAAATAACCAAGAAAAGTAATTGTACTCACAAAAAAACTAAAAATAAAAAAGCGTGAAAGGGCGATATTTAAAACAACTGCAAGGATGGTAAGCCCAATAAAAGCCCCCATGTTCTTTTTGAGTAATCCCCAAGAGAAAGCCAGTGCTTCATTAAATCGATAATCTTTTTTTTCCGTTTTTCCAGACATCGTTGCTTCCATTATCGTATCCTTTATAAAATTCCATTAAAATATTTTATGAAAGATAATAATGAAGGCATGCTCTCCAGTCACTTTAAATCTTTGTGAAGATTCATTGCTAAGTCCGCGAGAACTGAGTGGTCTTAACGTAATTTGTTCATCTGAATAGAGAATATCGCCTGAAATACTTATGTTTTGGGTAATGAGAGTTAAAAGTGAAAATTTTCCCTGAAAATGAATTTCATGACAACCGCGCGGATAAAATTTTACAACTTCCTGAGAAGACAACAAAGAAATAGTTACAAGATTTGTAAACTGCGAGCTTTCAACAAAATGATAAAGTTCTCCAATATTAATGAGTTCGTGATCTAGCCTGCCTCCACGAAAGCCCATCAGTGTCAGCTCTTTGACGTTTTTCATAGGTAGACTTAAGAAAAATGCAAGATCACTTAGATCTTTTTTGGGATTAAGAAGAACATCAAAAATGATTTCAGATTCCTGATAAGAATCCCCATCGCCAACCACGATCATTTGATGGTCCACTATTGTAAATTGATTAACAAAATGTGCGCCTCCATCAATAAAAGCATAGAAATCAAAAGCATTTCTAGGAAAATTTTCAGCTTTGGTAGGGTCATAGAGTGGACCAATAATTAAAATTTTTTTGGCATTATTTAAGTTTTGATATTTTTTTTCTAAGCTGATTTTCAAAGACATTTTCGCCTCTTTTAGTTATCTTGTGAAAAGGATTATTATGAATAAAAAAGAAAAATTATTAGGTTTTATTCAAAGTTTGCCTCATATTAAAGAACTGCTTTTACATGATTCGTTTTATGATCAATTCTTAGGACGAAGAAAGCAAGATTTAAATCTAGATCAGGGGGATTTTTTAGGTCTTAGTTTTAAATCACTGACCTTGGCAAATGATGGGCAATATCACGGGATCTTTTGGCATAAGAAGGCCAATTTTACGCAAGCAACTTTTTTGGAGCTAAAACCAGATGATCGCTTTTATTCTAAGACTCGTGACGAGGGTAATGGCGGGCATTTCTTATTTTACTCATTTTTTAAGCTTATGGGAAAAGAGAGTTATTCACGATTAATCTCTTTAGAATATCGCGAATGGGAGAGCTTTTTGCGGGAATCGAATCGCGTTTCAATTTCTCAATATGTTCATGAGAGTCATCTTGCATCAGAATTAGGTACCGCTGAAGAAATCGATAAAATCCTACAGGAAATCTTTTTTGAGACGAAAATGAGCGTGTTATGGCAAATTGTTTATCGAGCTTTGCAATTTAGGCAATTCTTTTTTTCCAATATTGAAGAAGATTTCCAAAATCCAGCATCATTGGATTATGAACAGCAAAATCTTCTACTCGGGAGAATCATTAAGGAAGTCGAGCACATTTTTGGGCAGGGAAAATACAAAATCGTGGCAGTCGAAGCTAAAGATGGAGTGGGTTATGTCCATTTCGCAGGAAATCCGAGCAATCATGAAGAGAAAGTGATCAAAGCACTACTAGGGGCAAATTTAGAGGAAAATTTGCATCACCAACATCTCTTTAAAATGAAATTGGTTGCCGCTCCATAATTTTTTGAAGTAAAATAACGCTATAAAATTAAAATAAGTAAAGTTAAGAGGTTTTATGAAATTTGGACTTTTGGTTTTAGTTCTGCTTGCAACGTCATCTACATTTGCACAAGACGCAAAAAAAGGTGAAGAGCTCTACAAACAGTGCATTGCTTGTCATGGGATAAAAGGAGAAGGAGATGTTGGCCAGAAAGCTCCTAGGCTCTCAGGTCAGTATGCTTGGTATATTGAAAAGCAATTGACAGATATGAAAGGACAAAAAATAAGAAAAAATGACGTCATGATGCCATTTTTGTCAAAACTTTCACCGCAAGACATGAAAGATCTTGCCGCTTACATCAGCGCACTTTAATCTATAACAAGCTTATGAATCAAAGGGGGCAAGGTAGCTCCCTTTTTTTTGCAAAGGAAGGCCCGTGAAATTAAAATTTCAAAAAGCTAAGTCTAATAAAGATATTCAAAGCATCTGTGACTATAACATTGATGCCTTTTCAGATTCTCCAGATTTCAATTGGAATTTCGATGAAATTCAAAATGAAGTGGCCGAAGGGTGGGAGCTTTACTCTGTGATGGTCGATGGCGAGATTATCGCTGCTTTATTCTTTAAAATCGACAAAGACACTTTATATACCAAAAATACAGCTATTAAGATCAATTACCAAGGTAGTGGCTTCTCACACAAAATAAAAGAATATTTCGAAAAAGTGGCGCGCGATAAGAAGCTAAAGAAGATTGCTCATTATTGTCGAATTGATAATTTCCGTATGTATTCGCTTAACGAGAGTCATGGATATAAGAAAACTCCTAAGAAATTTGGCCCTGATGGACAGGTTGTTGAATGGGTGAAAGTGCTTACTTAAGCACAATTTCCCTCGAAAAAAGTGTTTTTCTACAGGGAGAAAGTGGGAAAATATTAAAAGTGCCTAGGGAAAATGAAAAAAAAATGCAAAAAAGTGAAAAAAAATTTGATTCTCCTATAGACAAGCTAAAAAAATATGTTCAATAATAAATATAAGAGTGATTTTCTCTCGAATTATTTAAGAAGTAATAAGAGATATTAACAACACAACGTCGGAATAACTGTCGACTTTAACGGAGGTCCATCATGGCAGTAAAGAAGAAAGCAGCAGCGAAAGCTACTAAAAAAGCAGCTCCAAAAGCTACTAAGAAAGCAGCTCCAAAAGCTACTAAAAAAG
>JACCDN010111690.1_pt1 | contig 28491 bp, 31 predicted proteins | sample 7441691 | NCBI WGS metagenome assembly JACCDN01 (sample SAMN15323439, study PRJNA562643) | freshwater metagenome | isolation source: river surface water | place: USA:Blue River Watershed | collected 2017-08-16 | reverse complement strand
GTTTCGGGGTTATCACCGCTGCATGCATCCAATACCAAAGGCTCGCCGATGCGCACTGCGCCTAAGTCGGTAAAGGCTTCATCTAGCATACGTCCAGCATCATTGAAGGTGCTGTAGCTACTATCGCCAAGGTTGATTACGCCATAGCGCTTACCGGCGATACGCGGGTAGTCACGGGTGATATGCAGATAAATCGGTTGAATATTATCGGGTAGTTCGCCCGAGCCAGTATTGGAGTGGCAGAGCAGCAGAATTTCATCGGTGTTACGCGTGAGGTCTTCAGCACGGGCGTAGGTATTGAGGCTAACCTCATGACCGAGCTCGCGCAGTTGCGCCGCAGCGATGTCGGCTACTTGCTCTGCACCGCCGTAAACACTGCCGATCAGAATTTGAATAGATGCCATGACAAAAACTCACTCACTGGAAAGGCGCGCATCATAGTATTTTTGCGCGTGAAGCTAAACTCTTGCTCGTTCTATTTGTTGGTTGAGCCTTAGATTTTCGATACGTCTAACGCACCGGTATAGTTCAACTGCCTCCATGCTTCAAAAACCATCACGGCGACGGAGTTGGAGAGGTTCATACTGCGGCTGTTGGGTGCCATAGGGATTCGCAACACCTGATCCTGGGGCAGTGATTCGCGAATACTGGCAGGCAAGCCGCGAGTTTCGGGGCCAAAGAGTAAATAATCGCCAGCGAGGAATTGAGCATCGCTATGGCAGCGGGTTCCTTTGGTGCTTAATGCGAAGATTCGGCTGGGTTGCTGTTTGGCCAAAAAATCCTCCCATCCTTTATACAATTTGAGGTCTTGCGCCTCGGCGTAATCCAATCCTGCACGATTAACGCTCTTTTCGTCTAATTTAAAACCTAATGGCTCTATAAGATGAAGCTGGCAGCCGGTATTTGCGGCTAAACGTATGATATTGCCCGTGTTAGGGGGGATTTCTGGTTCAAACAAAACAATATGAAACATTTGGCATTTTTACCTTTTATGGTCTAAGGTCATGATTAAGGTTATGTTTATACTCTCAATTATAAAGAAGAGTTATTAGGCAATTATAAAGAAGAGTTATTAGGTGATACGCACATTTGTTGCCAACACCACCCAAGAATTTTTTTACTCCTCCTTGATACTCAGCGTTAAGAGGCACTCGCTTGAACTGGTTTAGTGCAAAATCGCGAACAAACGAAGTGATCGGTGTTGAATTTTCCTCCGAAGGCGTTGCATTTGCTCATATAAAGCGAACGCCAACTCAGCAGCCTCTATTAAATTATTCTGAATTTATTCCTGTGGATAGCAGTGTAAACGCGGCGGATTTGTTGCGCGTGCGTTTAGCAAAACTCGGCTTGCAAAAAGTGCCCTGTAATATTGTGATGAGTAGTGGTACTTATCAAATGTTGCTGGGTGAGGCGCCCAAGGTTCCTCAAGAAGAACTCGTTGAAGCCTTGCGTTGGCGAGTAAAAGATTTAATTCAATTTCCCATTGCCGATGCCGTTCTAGATGCCTTTTTGTTGCCAGAAGACAGCGCTCGTGGTACCAGCCGTATGGCTTACGCCGTAGTGGCGCAGCGCAATAGTGTTGTACAGCTCATCACTCGCGCTAAAGAAGCCAATTTAGTATTACAGGCGATTGATATTCCTGAGTTGGTGCTGCGCAATTTGGCGCAATCGTGCTGCGATACTAAGCGCGGTATAGCCTTGGTTAAATTAGGGCAGGGCGGCGGCAGTTTGCAAATTATTCGCGATGGCAATGTCTATTTATCGCGTCAGTTTTCGCTTGCCTACAACGCGGGTTTGTTGGATGACTTGCCGGGTGATGCACTTGTTTTGGAGTTGCAACGTTCGCTGGATTATTTTGAACGACAAATGCGTCAAACCCCTCCAAGCCATGTTTATATTTGCGGTGAAAATGTCACCGCCGATAAACTCACTCCAGAAATTCGCAACAGTCTTGCCGTCAAAATTGAATTATTTAATATTGAAGCTGGAGTGCAGTTGGGTAAAGATGCCCAAGAGCACAGCCTGTCATTGTGTTTGTTAGCTTTAGGTGCAGCCTTACGTGAAGATGTGGTGGGGGCAGCTTAATGCAGCAGATTAATTTATATTTGCCGGAATTTCGCCCTAACCGTGAACCCTTGCGCGCGATACATATGTTATGGGGCGCTTTGGTGTTGCTCGTTTTATTAGTGTGCTTTTCGGTTTACTCCAATCACCAGCACGGGCTGTTGCAAACACAGTTAGTTGCTGAACAAAAAGCGCAAGAAACACTACAGACCCAATTAAAAGTATTAGCTGCTCAGAAGCCTGCGCAAGCCAGTGCAGATTTGGATGTAAAAATTACTCAACTGCAAAAAAATGTACAGCGTCACCAGCAAATTCTGGCAATGATTTCAAGTCAAGACTTGGGTAATGACAAGGGCTTTTCTGCGCAGCTCAATGCCTTAGCGCAGGCTTCATTAAATACCATTTCGGTGAAAAGCTTTTCATTGCAGCGCGGTGGTAAATATGCGGAGTTGACTGGTTTGACGCGCAGTGCAGATCAAATTCCTTTATATTTACAACGCTTGCGTAAAGATCCCAGTTTTACAGATGTTGGCTTTGGTGTGCTGAGTATAGAGCGCGATACAGAGCAAGGCGGTCTATTAAAGTTTAGTTTGGCCAAAGCCAAAGACGATAAAGATACACCGGTAGGGGGCGCACGCTAATGTTTGAGTCTCTAAAGTTAGACGCGCTGATTCAACTACAAGAAAAAATTGATGCACGTGTTATTCGTGAGCGAGGGCTTATCTTTCTCACAGCGTTGGCATTTGTGTTTATGTTGTGGAATTTTGTAGTGCAATCGTCCATCGATAAAAAGACACAAGAGACACGCGCACAGCTCGATCAATTGGCTACACAGCGCACCACCATGCAAACGCAAATTGCTGCTGCCACACAAAGTTTGTTAAATGATCCAGACAAGCAAAAGAAAGCGCAAATAACCCAATTGCAAGCAGATATCAGTGGGCTTGAAAAGCAATTGCAAAGTGTTTCGCAAAATCTGATTAAAGTTGATCAGTTACCGCAAGCTCTGCAAGAAGTGCTGGAAAAAACGTCACAGCTCACGCTTTTGGAAGTAAAAACCCTGCCGACAAGGGAGCTGCAGTTTGTTGCAGTAAACGCAACAAATAATTCCCAGCCCGAACCTGTGAGTGAAGATGCAAGCGCAGGTGTATTTCAGCATGTGGTTGAATTGCGGGTTTCAGGTAGCTATAGCCAAGTTGTACAGCTTTTGGTTGCGCTGGAGCGCTTGCCTTGGCGTTTTTACTGGCAGGATTTGAATTACAGTGTTGATCAATATCCCAATGCAGAAGTTATTTTGCGGGTTTACACCCTAAGTTCAGAAGAGGGGCTTTTTGGTGTTTAAATTTTTTCAAATAATTGTTTTGTGTTTATTGACTATAGGCGCATTAGCACAAGCGCCAGACCCCACTAAACCGCTAAATTATACGACAGCAGCTAGTGGTGCCACCGGTGGTATTCAAGACACTATTAAATTGACGAGTATTTTGATTTCGAGCGATAGAAAAGTCGCAATTATTAATGGTCAAGTATTGCAAGAAGGCCAAATCTTAAAAGGTGTGGGTGCACAGGTTAAAAAAATTGATACTGATGCGGTAACCCTGCAACAAAACAACAAAGCTTGGCGTGTGCCCTTAAACAGCACGATTATTCGCAAATAATTGTTTTTCGGAGTTATGGCTATGCCATTAAGAAAGAATAGAGTCTCGATTCGCTACGCATTTATGTCGCTTGCGCTTGTAGCAATGCTGTTAACCCATAGCTGCTCAAATAATGGCAATAAAAAAATTGCTGTAGAAAATGAAATGACTGCCATTGTGGCCGAGCAGGCAGAGCGAAATAAAAAATCCGTCGTGCCGGATGAGGTGACCAAAGCGCTGTTAGATAACACCACCATTAAAACCGGCAGTGGCAAAAAAGTGACTGAGCGTTTCGATGTCTCTGTGCGCGCTGTGCCTGCAAAAGATTTTTTCTTGGGTTTAGTGAACGGCACGGGTGTTAATGTTGTGGTACACCCAGAAGTGACTGGAACTATTTCGCTGGATTTAAAAGATGTCACCATTACAGATGTCTTGCGTGTAACACGCGATATTTATGGTTATGAATACAAACAAGATCACGGCATTTACACCATTTATGCTAATGCGCTGCGCACGCAAGTATTTCACATCAACTATCTAGATGTTCAACGTGTAGGTGTGTCAGATACCGCTGTGCTAGTAGGGCGCGCGCAATCCAATGGTCAAAATGGCAGTGGTAATAGCGGTGGCGGAAATAGTGGCGGCAGTTCTGGTAGTAGTGGCGATACAGCAAATTTATTAGGTATGTTGGAGTCTGCCGAGAAGAATAAATCCTCGGGTGGCGGTGGCCAAGGTATTACTCCGGGTTCTCGCGTTCAAACCTTGAATCACACCGATTTCTGGTCTGGTTTGCGCAGCACCGTGACCTCTATCATTGGTGGCGAAAGTGAAAGCCGCTCTGTGACCATATCGCCCCAAGCTGGCATGATTGTAGTTAAAGCTTTGCCGAGTGAATTAAGCGCGGTACGTGAATTTTTAGAGCGCTCAGAGCTGAGTGTAAAACGCCAAGTTATTTTGGAAGCAAAAATTTTAGAAGTTCGTCTAAGTGAAGGTTTTGAAGCGGGCGTAAATTGGGGTGCAATTAGCGGCCAATTAGCGCAGGCAAAAAATATCTCTGATGGTTTTGCTATAGGTGGTGACGGTAGTGCGTCTCAGGTTGATGAATTTAGAAACCTAAAACGCTCTGTTATTTTGCGTGATAAAGATGGTGGCGAAACGATTCAGCAAATAGATGTACGAGAGGCCATTGGCGGAACTTTTTCATCGCTTTTAAAAATACAGGACATTACCAAGGTTCTTTCGTTGTTGGAAACGCAAGGTTCAGTGCAAGTTCTTTCTAGTCCCCGTGTTTCTACGGTTAATAACCAAAAAGCCGTTATTCGCGTAGGTTCAGATGAATATTTTGTAACAGGAATTTCTAATAACACTACATCAAATGCTACATCTGTTTCCAGTACCCCTAATATAGAACTGTCACCATTTTTTAGCGGTATTGCTTTAGATGTTACCCCACAAATTGCCGAAGATGGCGAAGTGGTTCTACATATTCACCCAGTCGTGAGTGATGTTACAGACCAGCAAAAGAACTTCACCGTGGGCGATCAAGATTTCTCTTTACCTTTGGCTCTGCGTGGAATTCGCGAATCCGATAGCATTGTAAAAGCCAAGAATGGCCAAGTGATTGTGTTGGGCGGTTTAATGCAAGAGCGCAAAAATAAAGTGGATGGCAAGCGCCCACTATTAGGTGATATTCCCTTGGTAAATAGTTTATTTCGCACTAGAAATAAAGCCAGTTCAAAAACAGAGTTGGTTATTCTGTTGCGCCCCATCGTTGTTGATAGCGACACTTGGCAGAATCAATTAGAGCAAAGTGAAACGCGAATTCAAAAAATTGGCGATGAATATAGAACGCAATAATATCGCTTAATCGTTGCCCGAGGCTTTTATGTACCGCCAGCACTTTGGATTAGTGGAGCATCCGTTTTCGCTGACACCTGACACGCAGTTTTTCTTTAATAGTCAGAGTCACCGCGAAGTGCTGAGTACGCTTTTGCTGGCGTTACGCCATAGCGAAGGTTTTATCAAAATTGTCGGCGAAGTTGGTACCGGTAAAACCCTGTTAAGCCGTAAATTATTGGCAAGCCTTGGCGATAATTTTCTCACCGCATACATTCCCAACCCCTATCTAACACCCGAAGAACTTAAGTGGTTTCTAGCAGAAGAAATCGGTATTGCCTATTCGCCTGAAATGCCCTCCTATCAACTCTTGCGCGAAATTAATCAGCGCCTAGTTGATTTGGCGCAGCAAAAAAAACAAGTCGTTCTTATTGTGGATGAAGCTCAAGCCATGCCGCGTGAAACTATAGAGGCATTGCGATTGCTGACCAATTTAGAAACCGAAAAAAATAAGCTCTTGCAGGTGGTACTGATTGGACAACCGGAGTTGGACGACTTATTAAATCGCCCAGATCTGCGTCAGCTTAAACAGCGCATTGTTTTTGCCGAGTATTTACAGGGTATCCCTCGCAAAAGTTTGGCAGACTACATCGCTTACAGGCTTAGCTCTGCCGGTTACCGTGGGGCTAATCTATTTTCACGCTCAGCGTTGAGTTTGCTTTATCGCGCTTCTGGCGGTGTGCCACGTTTAATTAACGTTATTTCCCACAAGGCAATGCTTGCAGCTTATGGTGAGAAAAGTGAAAAAGTAACACGTAGTCATATGGCCAGAGCGATTGCAGATACGAAAGAAAGCCGTTCGATAGGCCGAGTATTAGCAAAGCAAAACCTGTGGTTGTGGCCAGCTGTCGCCACCTTAGCGGCACTCTCTGCATTGTTCATTCCCGGTTTGTTGGGGATTAGTCTATGAGTTTACTCAATGATATGTTGCGCGATTTATCGCAACGGCAACCAGTACTGGATGGGGCAGAAGGCTATGATGAACAATTATTGCAAACATCATCTATAGCGCCAAAGAAATCTCAGACTTGGGTTGGTTTGAGCATCTTTTTTATTCTTGTGTTTGTTGTTGTTTTGGGTGTTAGTTATGCATCTAATAAATTCTTCACCAATACCAGCCATAATGTGAATGCCACAACGCCCAGTGTTGAAACTGTTAACAACGATAAAATCTCTGAGCTCGAAAACAACGGGTTTCCCCCTGCAGTTAAGCAAGGGACTACACACTCAGAAAACGCTGTATTGCTAAATCATATTAGTGACTTGTTGAAACAAGCTGAACGTGCAATGGTAATGGATAGATTAACCACCCCCGTTGAAGACAACGCTTACGCTTATTACCAAAAAATTCTTAGCATGAATGCTGAGAATGCAGATGCAAAAGAGGGTTTGGATAAAATAGCGCAGCGCTACCTCGTCAAAGCGCAAGAGCATTCTCAACTCGGTAACCTAGCTCAAGCAGAAGCGCTACTGCAGCGCGCAAGATTTGTCTCTGCCCGTTTTGTGGATGCGCATACGGTTGAGTTTAGCGAGTTAAGCAATCAAACCACTGGTGTACATGCAACTCAAGAACTCATAGAAACCCCAGTAAACACTCAGCCAGCCGAGGCGATTAAACCCTTTGTGGTTGCGGAGGCATCTTCGGTTGCTAAAGAAAGCTCCGTGGCTGCTAAAGATGCACCTTCGGTATCCGTAGTACCTAATGCTGGTTGGAAAGATGAGCAACTTGTACGACATGCTCAAGACCTTATTCAAAAAGGTAAACAAGCGGAAGCGCAAACCCTGTTAAAAAACTTTGTGGCGAGCGAACAAAAACCCGCACTCTCCGCCACACTACTGGCTGAACTTTATATTCAACAAGCAAATACGGCCGCAGCAGAAATTATTCTTGAGCAAACAGATTATTTGGCTGTAGATGTGAAAGCGAAACTCAAGGCGCAAATTCTCAGTCTTCAGGGTGACGATGCGCAGGCTATTAGGGTATTGGAAAAGAATTTAGCAGCAGCAGATATGAACGAGAGTTATAGGTCACTACTGGCGAGCCTTTACCATAAAACAGCTAATTACTCTCAGTCTATTCTTAGTTATCAACGCTTAATAAACTCTTTTGGTGATAAACCGGCCTATTGGTTGGGGTTGGCACTGGCTTACGATGGTTTGTCTCAGCCCAAAAATGCATTACAAGCTTATTTGCATTTGCGTGAGTTTCCGCAGTTGCAAGATCAAGTAAAACAATACACAGATCAACGAATTTCTGCATTGCGTAGTCAGTGACAGTGACAGTGAAATTGAGAGCGAGAACAACATGCTAAATACATCAGCCCCTAAGCGTATTCGTATTGGCGATTTACTCGTCGAAAAAAATATGATTACCGAAACTCAATTAGCTCACGCGCTGCAAGAGCAAAAATTGAGCGGTCGAAAATTGGGGAACCAACTGGTTGATCTGGGTTATGTTGATGAAAACGAATTGCTTAATTTGCTTTCTACACAGCTGCAAATTCCCTTTGTGCAATTAAAGCAATTCCGGTTTGATAAAGATTTAGTGCAAACCCTGCCGGAAACCAGCGCGCGCCGTTATCGTGTAATGGTGTTGCGCGAAGATTTTGACGGTTTGCTTCTTGGTATGGCTGACCCAACCGATATTTTTTGTTTGGATGAATTGCAGCGTATTCTGCAAAAAAATCTCAAGCCTGCGGTAGTGCGTGAATCTGAGCTGTTAGACATTTTGGATATCGCCTATAGCCACGCCAGTGAAATTGCGTCCTTAGCTGGCGAATTAGATGAGGAGTTACAAGAGTCTGCCGTTGACTTTGATGATTTTATTGCAGACTCCATTGATAGTGATGCGCCTGTTGTTAAGTTACTGCAAAAAATATTTGAAGAGGCGCTTACTAACAAAGCATCCGATATTCATATTGAACCTGATGAAAAAGTGTTGCGCATCCGTAACCGTATTGACGGTGAATTGATTGAGCAGGTGATGAATGAAAAGCGTATCGCCTCTGCGTTAGTTGTGCGTATCAAGCTTATGGCAAGTTTAGATATTTCTGAAAAGCGTTTGCCGCAAGATGGCCGCTTTAACCTAAAAATAAAACATCATAATATTGATGTGCGTTTATCCACTATGCCAGTTCAGTTTGGTGAGTCCGTGGTTATGCGGTTGCTGGATCATACGGGTGGTGTACGCAGTTTAGATAGCGTAGGTATGCCTCCGAATTTAGTAACGCGCTTTCGCAAAGTCATTACGCGCCCCCACGGTCTGGTGTTAGTTACGGGGCCAACAGGTAGTGGTAAAACTACAACGCTTTATGGCGCTTTATCTGAGCTCAATACGCCGCAGAAAAAAATTATTACAGTTGAAGATCCGGTGGAATATCGTTTACCGCGTATTAGCCAGGTTCAATTGCATGAAAAAATCGGTTTAACCTTTAGCAGTGTTTTGCGCGCAACCTTGCGACAAGATCCAGATATTTTGCTGGTGGGGGAAATTCGCGATGCCGAGTCCGCCGAAATTGCATTGCGTGCTTCTATGACCGGTCACATGGTGTTATCCACTCTTCACACCAATGATGCGATTAGTTCTGCGCTGCGTTTGTTAGATATAGGTGTAGATGGTTACTTAGTCGCTACCGCATTGAAAGCTGTAGTCGCACAGCGATTGGTGCGCCGCATCTGTTCCAGCTGTATTCAAAACCATTCGCCAGACGCTAACGAATTGCAGCTATTGGCGAGCATTTCAAAAGGCAAAGATTTTAGCCAATATCAATTTAAACAAGGTGCTGGCTGCCCACATTGTAATAACACAGGCTATCGTGGTCGTATCGGTGTGTTTGAAATGCTAGAGCTAGATGCACCTATGGCAGAAGCTTTGCGAAAATCGGATATTAATGGTTTTTCGAAAGCAGCCAGCCAGGCACCTAATTTTAAAACATTAAGCCAAGCTGCGTTGGAGTATGCAGAGCAGGGCATTACCAGTTTGGATGAGGTGATGAATATCACCGCACAAATTGAAGAAATTTCTTAAACTGCTTTTTTGCAACAACTAAAGCTTCCTGAGCATTTTTATGACGTTGAAATTTTATGGCTATATATCAATTTAAAGGTCGCAACGCTGAAGGTCGCCTTATTAACGGCCAAGTGGATGCCGCCACGACAGATGCAGCTGCTAATCAATTGCTAGGGCGTGGTATTACGCCTGTTTCTATGGAAGAACTCTTGGTTAAGTTATCTCTGAGTGAGAGGCTTGAACGCGCCACTAATCGCGGCAAGGTTGAAGATGTTGAATTGATTATGTTCTCCCGCCAAATGTATACCATTTCAAAATCCGGTATTCCCTTGGTGAAAGGTTTACGGGGACTTGCTGCTTCTTTGCGCAATTATACGTTTCAACAGGCGCTAAATGATATTGTTGAGCGTTTAGAGACTGGTGTTGAACTTTCTACTGCTATGCGCTCGCACCCTAAAATATTTAATAATTTATTCGTCAGTATGGTGAGTGTGGGCGAAAATTCTGGGCGTTTGGACTTAATCTTCCAGCAGCTGAGCGAGTATATGGAGCGTGATTTAAATACGAGCAAGAGTATTAAAACTGCGCTGCGCTACCCAATCTTCGTGTTGATTGCTATTAGTATCGCGATGAGCATCATCAATATAAAAGTGATCCCTGCGTTTGCGGGTATGTTCGCAAATTTTGGCGCACAGTTGCCGTTGCCCACGCGTATATTGGTAGGTATTTCTGATTTTTTTGTAGCCTATTGGGTATATATGTTGGTGATAATCGTGGGCGTTTATTTGTGGTTTACCAACTACATAAAAACCCACGACGGCAGCCGGTGGTGGGGACAAAAGAAATTAACCATGATTATTGTTGGCGATATTATTGAGCGGGCCTCGCTCGCTCGTTATTCTCGCTCATTTGGTTTGATGTTGGCTGCGGGTTTACCGATTTCAAATGCATTAGAGTTGTGCGCGCGCGCCATAGATAACAATTATTTGGGCGATAAAATTCGTGGTATTCGCGCCGGTATTGAGCGCGGAGAAGGCCTATACCAAACTCATCTTGTTAGCGGGATGTTTACACCCTTGGTATTGCAAATGATTTCTGTGGGGGAAGAAAGCGGGCAGGTGGATACGCTCTTGGCAGAAGTTGCAGAGTTTTATGAGCGCGAAGTGGAGTACGATACTAAATTGCTCGGTGACCGCATTGAGCCATTAATGATTGTAATTATGGCGGGTTTTGTAACCGTGCTTGCACTGGGTATTTTCTTGCCAATGTGGGATATGTACTCCATTCAAAAATAAGCTGTCGCAAACTCATGAGGCGAGAATCGGATCATTACCATGAAAAGATCGTTGGGCTTTTCTCGCTTTGAATTTTATTTTGTGGTGTCTATTGTCGGTCTACTCGTACTGATTGCTACGCAGCGGTATTTGTCTTTGGCGGATGAGACGAGGCGGCTTAGTTTTGATGTGATTGCAAAACATTTTAGTGCGGCTGTTTATAATCACCATGCGCGTTGGATTCTCCAACAATCGAAAGCAAAGTCCAATCACGTAGTTATCGATGGTCTCAATATTTTGTTTTCAGACAATGGCTGGCCTATTGCCACCGTTGTTGGTGACCATTCGACTTCCGAGTTGTCAAACTTAACCTGTCTAAGCTTATGGAATCATCTATTGCAAAATCCCCCGCCCATTTCTGTTGAAGGAAATGGGTTATACGGGTCGCGTACTTATCATCTGAGCTCGCCACAAGTGGGGCATTGCCGTTTTGAGATGGCCACTCAGCCACGAGGCACTTTCTATTTTGACTATGCTCCTCAGTTGGGGCGTATTGTTTTTAATACGCAAGCTATTACGAAAAATAACTAAGGTTTTTATTTTAATAACTGGCAACCTCGCGTTAATCGACTATATTCAATCTATCAAGCAACTTACTTTCGTTCGGGCGTCTAGCCTAAGCGAAGCAAGGATGAGCTTTCAGCGTGCTCTTGCAAAAGAGCCTTCGGAATTTGAGCCTTGTAAGCCATAAATTTATTTGTACAACACACTATCTGTTTGGAGTCTTGCTATGAAAACTCAACAATCTGGTTTTACACTGATTGAGCTTATTGCTGTAATCGTAATTTTAGGTATTTTGGCCGCTACCGCTTTGCCTAAATTTGTGGATATGTCAGGAGCCGCCCAGCAGGCCGCAGTAGATGGAGTTGCGGCCAACCTCGGCAGTGCAATGGCGTTGAACTATGCGGCTGGGGTTTCGGCTGCCGCCGGTGTTGTTGGCGGCCCGACTGCAACGACTATTGCAAACTGTACGGATGGCTCGTCACTTCTTGTAGGCGGAGCGCTTCCAGCAGGTGGTTATGCAATAACCTCACAGGCTGTGGCGGGTACCATAGGTACCGTGCAGGCATGCGCAATAACGCTTACAAAAGGTTCAGTGGTTAAAACCGGCAGCTTTAGTGCGATTAGAGTTCCGTAACGACAGTTTTAATGTACTGAGCGAGACCTAAGGTGAGAACTCAACAAGGTTTTACCCTCATTGAATTGATCACTGTGATGATTTTAGTGGGTATCATTTCTGTAACTTTGTTTTCTCGCCTCGGCAGTGTGAACAGTGCAAATATCCAAGCGGGCCGCGATGATCTCATCGCGGCCTTGTTTTTTGCACAACAATCGGCAATGGCGCGCAGTAATATCCAATTAATACTTTCTACAAATTCGGTAAGCGTTACTGAGAATGGCACCCCCATAAAAGTTCATGCTCAGGGTTACCCTTTGACTTTACCTTCCGGCGTAACAGTAACGCCTATGACGCTCACTTACGACAAGCTCGGCCGCACCACAGCTGCCACTATAACCTTGAGTGCTACTGGCGGCTTAACTGCAAGCATTACGCTTGAAGCGAGCGGTTATGCGCGCTAATTTTTTCAAGTTTTCTGCCCATAAATATTTTCAAAAAGGCGTAAGCCTGATTGAGATGATTGTATTTATTATTGTGGTTGGTATTGCAAGTAGTGCGCTTTTTGCGACTTATAATTACAGCCTAATGCACAATACTGACCCACTGATTCAGGTGCGTGCGTTAGAGTTGGCTCAGGCAAAATTAGATGAAGTGCTTGCGTTAAAATATGATGCGAATACCCCAACCGGTGGCATACCTGCTTGCGATACTCCTTCAGGAGTTGCTTGTAATAATTCACCTGATTCTACTGTGAATGATGTAGACGATTTTCACGGTACAAGTGATACGCCTTACACAGGTTTTACACGTAGTGTGACAGTGGTTGCTGCAAATGATTTAAAGCTCATTACGGTAAGTGTTGCAGCGCCTAAAGGCTTCTCTGTTACGCTTGCTGCTTACAAGGCAAATTTTTAATGTTGCGCCTAACTGCTTGTAGAAGCCTTGGGTTCAAAAAGGTTGTTTTAAAAAAGTCCCAACGCGGATTTACCTTGATTGAAATGATTGCCGTGATTGTCGTTTTATCAATCTTGGCTGCTATGGGTGGTTCCTTTGTCGTTGAATCCACTAAATCTTATCAGTCGTCACAAACGCGTACCCGTTTAGTAAATACCGGCCGCCAAGCAATCGAACGTATGTCTCGTCAATTGCGCATAGCCTTGCCTTATAGTTTAAGGCTTACGAATTCAAATCAGTGTATTGAATTTATGCCCATCGCCAGTGGCGGAAATTATCTAGGCTTAAAAAACTCCGATGATACTTATACAGGTTATCTACCAGACCTAATCAATGGTGGCGCTGGACGAGCAAGTTTTGATGTGTCGCCACACGCTATTGATTTTGGCTCAGCTCAGTATGTGACTGTGGGGGCAATGGCTGCAAATGAGGTGTACGGGGTAACCCCTGTTTCTCGCGCAACCTTAGCTTCTCGCACCAGTACGCAACTAACACTTTCCACAGCAAAAATTTGGCAGCGTAATTCAATAAATAAACGCTTTTATTTATTGAATACTCCGCAAGCTTTCTGCGTTATTAACAATGAGCTGCGTTTTTACGATAATCAAGATGCGACTACTGTGGCTGATCCAGAAGTTAATCTCAGTTCCACTTACAGTTTATTGGCAGATAATGTAATTGCTTTAACGCCCTTTGCCTTAACGGCCGGTAGTGAAAATAGAAATACAATTGTACAAATTAATATTTCTTTTGCTCACAAGGCTGAATCTGTGCCCTTTACTCATTCGGTGATGGTTCGCAATGTTCCCTAAGGTTAATAGTCTCAATAAATTACCAAAACAGCAGCAGGGTTTTCTATTGCCATTGGCTATTTTTATTGTGGTAGTCATGGGAGTTTTTGCGTTGGTACTTTCGCGGAATACGATTCAGGCCGGTACATCGTCAGTGCAAGAAGCTATTTCAACGCAAACATTTTATGCGGCAGAGAGCGGCGCTCAGCGTGGAATGCAGGTTTTATTTTTGGATAAAACACAGGCGTTGACTCGGCAAGCAGTTGATAGTCGATGTGTTGCTCTAAATGCAACCTACACCTATACAGTCCCGGGTCTAAATAATTGTTCTGCAGTCGTTACCTGTAGCTGCCGTTATCAAAATGCAGCGGCCTGTGCTCCAGCAACAGCCACCAATTACACGGCAACTGCAACAGCCGCTAATCTCACCAGCTTTTATACGATTGCCAGTACGGCAACCTGCGGTTCTGGGACTTTGCGTGCGGTGCGCACCATTGAAGCAGGTTCTTTTTTAAAGCAGGAATAAATGATGACTCAACTTAAAAAATTATTCTTTTTGCTAAGCCTACTAATCCTTTTACCTTTAACAGCGAAGGCCGCAAGTTTTTCTTTGGTCAGCGGCGCCAGTTGTGGTAGCGGTAGCACATGTCCAGTTTGTAGTGGTGGTACTTGGAGTGTTTCGGGGGCGAACTTTACCTGTAGTGGCAGTATTTCATTGGCGAGTGGAGATACAGTTTCCATCTCTGCATCAGGTAGTATCACAGCAAATGCTGGTATTGCACTAAATAACAACGTTATTGGTTCAGCTACAAGAACCATAAATTTAATTAGCAACAGCAATACAATAACGACAACGGGCAGTTCGAGTGTGTTTGGTTCTATTACTGCCAATAGCAGTACTATCAGCTTAACCAGCGGAAGCATCACGGGCTCGGTATTTAGTGCATGCTGTTCTATAACAACTAACGGTACTGTTATTGGTGGCTCTGTTACTTCTAACAGTGGGACTGTTAGCATAACCGGTGGTAGTGTGGGTGGTGCTGTTACCTCTGGGTGCTGCACAATTACTGCCAATAATACGGTCATTCGCGGCTCCATTTCGGCAAATACGAATATCACTTTAACGAACAGTACTATTGGTTCATCCACTTCTCCGGTCAGCGTAACCTCCTCGAATGGGTCTATTACGCTTAATACCTCCACTAATGCTTTTGGCACTTTCACTGCACCGTCTTGGTCAACGGTATATGTAAATTCGGGAAGTACAGTTTCTGGAACCTGCGTACCCAATTCAACTCCTGCTAATGCATGTAACTCCTCGCCAGTGCTCTTAGGCTCCTGGCGAATGGATCAACTTTTATGGAATGGAACTGCTGGAGAAGTAATTGATAGCAGTGGTCAAAATAATCATGGCCGCGCCCGCATTGCTGCGGGTTCTACCGCATTGCCTAGCACGACCTCGGGTTCGCCTGCTTATACGAGTGCTGCACAAAGTACATGTCGTTATGGGCAGTTTGATGGCACGGCTAATGGCGTAACTCGTACCCATGGGTATGTTGAGTTATCAGGTTTTCCCACGCTGCCCAATGGTTTTACATTTGCAGCTTGGATTCGCTCGACGAACGCTAGTGCGCAGCATCAACGAATTTTAGTGCGTGATGATGCGCAAAATGGGTGGGGTTTAAGTTTGGCTGATGGTACAGGTCAGCCCAAGTTACATTTTTTCGCGCGCAATATCACCAATAATGGTGCTGTAACTGGGCAGGGGAGCAACCCAAGTTGCGGTGTGTTTTGTATAGATACAAATGCAGTCATCAACAATAATGCGTGGTATTACGTCGCTTCGGTGGTAGACACTACGGCCAGAACAGTGACGCTTTATGTCTATAGTGCGAGCGGTGTATTGCAGGCAAAAGCCACAGGTGCTTATTCAGGTACCTGGACTGACGGTACAGGTACGGCGGCTATAGGCGGTGAAACCTCAGCCTCATCAGAGGGGCAGGATACATCGTGGCATTTTCTGGGTAATATCGATGAAGTCAATATCTATTCGGGAGCTCTCACGCAGACAAGTATCGAAAGTCTTTTGCCCCGCGTCCGCACTTGCCCAGCGCCAGATCATTACGAGTTAGTTATGTCAGCTAATAGCCTAGCCTGTATGGGGACCGATGTTACGGTACGGGCCTGTGCAGATAGCCTATCGCCTTGTAATAATATCGATTACACGGTCAACGGTAATGTCAATCTCGCTACCTCGGCTGGCATACTCAGTAACACTACCCTGAGTTTGGCATCGGGTAGCGGAACAACAAAGCTGCTTCACCCCACAGTTGCAGATAATACTAATGTCACCGTGACGCTATCGGGGGAGGTGACTGCAGCAACCAATGCCCGAAAATGTTGCCTTGGTGCAAGCTGCTCGGTTGCAAATTTCTGCACGACGAACTTTAAGCAAGCGGGATTTGTTTTTTCTAACACATCATCGGGTGCAACTTCGTCTATTCCAACGCAAGTGGCGGGCACTGCGAGCACACCCTATCTGCGTGCCTTGATAACCGATACTACAACGGGTACTTGTACCGCACGGTTCACATCCCCCCAAGCGGTGAAGATGGCTTACAAATGCGTTAACCCTACCACTTGTATTTCAGGACAAACGTTTACGGTGGATAGTACAAACATTCAAAGTAATGCTAATGCGGCCAGCCCGATTTATAGTGATGTTAACTTGGCGTTTAATTCTGATGGTTCTGCGCCTATTCCCATTACATATTCAGACGTAGGTCAAATAGAACTCTTGGCCAGTTTGTTATTGCCAGCAGCAAATGGAAACCCCGATTACACCTTAACCGGAGCCTCCTCGTTCGTAGTCAAACCCTATACACTTTATCCGACCATTACATCTAACCCAGGAACCAGTGCTACGGGGAATGGCTTTGTATCGGCAGGAACTAACTTTCAAGTAAAAGTTGAAGCAAGAAATTCACAGGGAGCGCTAACGCCAAATTTTGGGAACGAAGGAGAGACCATCAGTCTTGAGAATTTGACTTTGGTTTACCCAAGTAGTGGTGGAACGGCTACGACGCTGTCATTAGGTTCGGGGTTTACAGCTACAACGCCGGTAGGCACTTTCGTAAATAATACGGTGAGCTGGAAGCAGGTGGGTAGTTTTACGGTTCAGGCGCGTTTGGCTGATAACAACTACCTGGGTGCTGGTAATTTGGAATCGATTACCACAAGCCCGACTATTGGCCGAATCTATCCTGATCACTTCCGGTTGGTGAATCCTGTTTTAGCCAATAAATGCGGCAGCTTCACTTACATGGCGCAGCCCATGAATCTGACTTATACACTGCAAGCTGAAGCAACTGATGGTACACCCTTAAGCAACTATGACGGCGGTTACACAACCATCATGCCGACCTATGTAGCCGAGAACGCGGATTCCGGTACTGACTTGGGTGCGCGTTTTTCGGCAGGCGTTACACCCGTGTGGGTAGATGGAGTGATGAGCGTAGCAAGTGCTTCAGCAAGCTTTTCTCGGCAAACGCCACTCTTTGCACCGGATGGGCCGTTCAGCGATTTAAGAATCGGTTTAGTGATGAACGACACACTCGATTCCAGAAAGCTGCAATCTATGGATATGAAAGCAAATACCACGGGCGCTTGCGGGGTTGGTTGTGATGCTAAATTGATAGGTTCACCCTTAAATTTACGCTTCGGTCGTTTGCGTCTAGATGATGCCTTTGGCCCTGAAACCCATCCCTTAAAAGTGAATTTTGCAACAGAGTATTGGAGCGGGAAATATTTTAGTGTGAACTCCGATGATTCCTGTACGCTTGTTCCACGTTCTGCCATTACCTATCCTGCGGGCGCAATATCGACAGATGCTAATCGCACTGTTGCTTTAACGGGAGGTTCGACCACTGGAACCTACGGGCCTGGCTTTAGTGCCACGCATGTTGCATTTAGTGCGGGTAGTGCGGGCCAACAATTTACCTCGCCCAACGGGGGTACTGGCAAGTTTGTGGTGGGCGTAAATTTAACAAGTTTGGAGTGGCTAGGTTTCGACTGGAATCAGGATGGCAATTACTCCGATGTGAGCTTGCCGAATGCTACTTTTGAATTTGGTTCCTATCGTGGCAATGATCGTATTATCTACTGGCGGGAAAAATTGCAGTAGCGAATGATGCTGTTTTTACTCAATCGAGCTAAATTATTTGCTAAGCTCGTTTTAATTTTTATCAACAAGAAGTTCGTTATGGAAATGACTATTACCACGCCCAGTTTGCTATTTCCTGCGATCTCACTGCTGCTGCTAGCCTATACCAACCGTTTTGTGGTGTTAACTAACGTTATCCGTCAACTGAGTAACACGACTGAAGAGAATGCGGAGCTTCAACTGTTGGTTCGCCGCCAAATGGATAATTTGCGTTTGCGAATTCAGGTCATTCGGCGCATGCAGGCATTTGGGGTGCTGTCGTTTGTTATGTGTACATTGTCAATGTTCGCACTCTTGATGCAATGGTCGATTACCGGCCAATTATTGTTTGCCAATAGCCTTATTTTGTTGGTTATATCCTTACTGTTTTCGTTCTATGAGGTGAATATTTCAACAGAGGCAATCAATATTGAGCTGAAAAAATACGACGCGCGGATAGGTGCTTTAGAGCAAGCCAACGAGAAACCAGCAAGCTAGTTTTTCGTTGGCTTGAGGTTAATAGCTTTAATGGTGAACATCTTCGCCGGGCGATTCCAAGCGCACATCGACGGCAAGCTCATCGGCGATAATATCCAACTGATCGTAGAGTTCATTCATATCGACCGATTTGGGTACTTGAATCAACCCTGTCGCTTCAAACATTGGCTCGCCGGACCACGGCATACTTGAGCAAGCGGTTTCTAGCTCGCTCATGTTAATATGGTGGCTGGCAAAAGCCTGTGCGATTTCGAAAACAATCCCGGGGCGGTCGCTGCCCACCACACTGAATTGAAATTCCTTGCCGGTAGGCTTAAGCGTTTCTGCAGCGGATTCCACCACGATTTTTAAACCTTGGTCGATCAGTTTTTCTAGGGCTTCACGCAAGGCTGCTTCGCTTGTTCGATCAACGGCAATTTGGAGAATTCCTGCGAATTTGCCAGCTAAATGCGCCATACGGCTTTCAAGCCAGTTGCCTTGGTGCTCTGTAATGGTTTGAGCGAGTAGCTCTACAACACCGGGTTTGTCATCGCTGATAATGGTTAAGACTAATTGTGTTTGCACAGGGATTTCCTTTTATGATTGATGAGCAAATGATGCTTAAGTAGTTGTGTTTAAGAGTAGCTTTGTCTTAGTGACTGAACAAGCAAAATATGAAGTAACCGATTTATGATAATTCCCTACAAACAGATTTCACCAGACGCCCTGCAGGGCTTGATCGAAGAATTTATTACGCGAGAAGGTACAGATTACGGTGAAATGGAATTCACTCTCGCGCAAAAAGTTAGTCAAGTCGAACGGCAATTAGCGCGTGGCGATGTTGTCATTGTGTTCGACCCCGCTACAGAAAGCGTATCTATTTTAACCAAGCATGATGCGAATTTAATGACATTAGAAGGCCATTAAGCCGATTCGCCACAGAGCTACAATCAAATATTACTCAACACAGAGACGTTATGAATCATCTATTTTTGCACTGTCGTGCAGGTTTTGAAAAAGAATGCGCTGCAGAAATTACCGATTTAGCCGGTGATATAGGCGTGTATGGGTATAGTAAAACTAAAGACAACTCTGCCTACGTTGTATTTATTACGCATGAGCCAAATGGCGCAATGCAAATTCAGCAAGAATTGCGCTTTCGTAAGTTAATTTTTACGCGTCAGTGGTTTGTGACCCAAGCATCTATTAAAGATTTACCGATTACAGATCGTGTAACGCCTTTGCTTGCTGCTGCACAGCAATTTCCGATAGCGCGCGAATTATTGTTGGAAACCGTCGACACCAATGATGGCAAGGAATTATCGGGTTTGAGTAAGAAGTTTACTGCCCCGTTCAGTAATGCGCTGCGCAAAAATCAATTATTGAGTGTAAAAAGTCCGTGGCGTTTGCATTTGGTTTTTATTACCGGTACTGAAGCCTACTTGGGTGTGAGTTTGTATAGCAATAGCTCCCAGTGGCCTATGGGTATTGCACGCTTGCGGTTGCCCAAAGAAGCGCCTAGCCGTGCAACGCTAAAGCTGGAAGAGGCGTGGCACCATTTTATTCCAGCGGCGGATTGGGATACGCGTTTAGCATCTGGCATGCGCGCCGTAGACTTGGGTGCAGCTCCTGGAGGCTGGACATGGCAATTGGTTCAGCGCGGAATGTATGTTGAAGCTGTTGATAATGGGCCTATGGATAAAGACTTGTTAGAAACGGGGCAAGTGCTGCATATACTCACTGACGGCTTTATGTATGAGCCTAAAAAGAAAGTCGATTGGTTAGTGTGCGATATTGTGGATAAGCCCGCGCGCGTATCCAGCATGATTATTCAGTGGTTTGGTAAAGGCTATTGTCGCGAAGCAGTGTTTAATTTGAAGTTGCCGATGAAACAGCGTTATCTGGAAGTAAAAAAATGCGAGGAACGGATTCTAAAAGAGCTAACTAAATTGGGTTTGGATGTTGATATTCAATTTAAGCAGCTTTACCACGATCGTGAAGAGGTTACGGGTCATTTGCGTGTTTTTAAATAAAAAAACACGCTAGTGATAGGCGGTTTTATCCTGCGCAGTGTGTAGCAAAACCCATTCGGTTAACTGCGCCCAATCTTCAATCAGTCTGCGCAGCTGATTTAAATGTTCGGGCGGCATGCCATGGTTTTGCAAAGCTTGCTCTCCAATTTCTGTTAATGCCGATACTATTTTTCCAATAGTATGCGCAGAAAGGGATTGATAAATTTCAGAATTAAAATGCATCTCTCCAGTATATAAGCCCTGGATTGTTTCATAAGGAGCGAAATGAATATGGGACAAAGTATTTTTAATCGCGTTTGCTAATCCCGGATTATTATTGCGCAATAATCTAAAGGTGAGTTCCAACGCTTGATGACTAAAAAAGTCCTTCGGTGTATGTGTTTCAATCGGAATCCGAGACATCGAACTGTGTTCCCCGGTAATGAGTAGTTAATCCATTGATTTTAAATATCCTAAGCTACAGTCTAGCAATAGAATGTTTTTTTGCCGTGTGTTTTTAGACGAAGTAATACTATGAATAGTGAAATTGATAAAATTTTAGATACCAGTGGTTTGCTATGCCCAGAACCAGTGATGATGTTGCATAAAGCTGTGCGAGAGATCACAGATGGTGAAATTATTAAAGTAATCGCAACTGATCCGTCTACTACGCGTGATATCCCTAAGTTTTGCCATTTTCTTGGCCATGAGTTATTGCAGCAAGATAGTGATGATAAAACCTACACCTACATTATAAAAAAAAGTGGTAGATAAAATTTATTTGCAGATGAGCAGTTATATGTGATTTCGCGAGAGATTTATCCGAATGGATATAACAGCTTACTGTGATTAAAGAGGTAAAAGTATCGCCCGTAGTTGATTGATTCGTAGTAAAAATTAAGAGTGACAAAGACTCGCACAATAACAATTGTGGATTGAAAGACCGACGCGCCGAATTAGCCTGCCGTTGTAGACGCGGCAGGCTAAGACTTTTTAAACGTCATCAACTAGCAGTGAAATAGCAGCAAGGGCTTCTGGATCCTGCGCTTTTATCTTGTTGGCAATTTGATGCTGGAAAAAGTAACGAAAGTTGTCGTTGGTTTGTGCGGCATAGAGGCACTCATCACCTGGTAGGACCGGAGTGCTAACCACTTTCGAGTGGTCTGCCAACATGCCGTAGATACTCCCGTCATGCAGTAAACGCCAACTTACTACTTCCACTAACGATAAGTGTTTTTGCCCCGGTGTGGCCAGAACTGCATGGGTTCCAATCATATCGGGTACTTCTTGCACAACATCGTCATCGTTTTCGCACTCCACCTCGTAATACTCGGCGGCAGTTTCGAGCTCGACGACTTTATGAATGGGGGCTTCAAAGAACACGTCATCAATTCCCTGATCATAATAGCCCTCAAAGTGACCGTTTAAAGGGTCGCAGAGGTCGGGGCAGGGTACAATATCGTTTAGCCAGGGCACCAATCCGACCACATCGCCATTAGCACGCAACCCCCAGCAAAGGATTTTGAGGCTAAAGAGCTTTTCGGAGCTGGTATCGTTGGAGTAGAGCATTTCAAGGCCATCAAGCTCAGGGGCTAGACGTATAAAGCGCTCATCGTGCAGGGTAGAAAAGGTTTTGCCGGTGAAGAAGTCGACCACATTGTCCATATTGTGGGTTGTGTCTGAGGTCTTCATAATGCCACCCCCTCGGTTCTAGCGGTTGGTGATAGCCTGCTGGTTACCTAGCTTTAAGGGCTCAGGTCATGGATTCCAGCGGTAGAGAAGAGGCTTTTAACGCCGTCTTCAAACCAAGTATATGCTAAAGATTTGCAACACAACACCTTTTCTGCAAAAAAAGACAACAGCTTTTAAGAGAATATTTATGAAAGTTCTAGCGGATGAAAATATCCCTTTAGTAAATGAGTTTTTTCAATCAATTGGCGAAGTTGTTACGCGCCCCGGTCGAACCATGACAAATGATGATGCGCGCGATGCGTCTGCGTTGTTAGTTCGTTCGGTTACTAATGTGAATCAAACCTTGCTCAACTCAAGCAAAGTGAGTTTTGTCGGCACTTGCACCATTGGTGTGGATCATTTGGATCAACAGTGGTTGCAGAATAATCACGTAGAGTTTTCCAGCGCTCCCGGTTGCAATGCTAATTCAGTGGTTGAATATGTTTATGCTGCACTCTGTCATTTAGATGTTAATTGGCGCAATAAAAAATTTGGAATTATCGGTTGCGGTAATGTCGGCGGGTTATTGTATAAACGTTTAAAGCTGCAAGGTGTAGATTGCTATTGTTATGATCCCTTACGCACGCCAGAGCACAACACCGATCTAACCGGTTTAGAAGAAGTCTTGAGCTGCGATATTATTAGCATGCATACACCGCTGACGAAAACCGGTGAGCATCCCAGCTTTCATTTAATTAATTTACCTCAGTTACAATTGTTAAAGGCTGGTGCTGTGTTACTTAATTGCGGCCGTGGGCCAGTGATTAATAATGCTGATTTGCTAAAGTTTTTAACTGAGCGCAATGATGTGCGTGTTGTATTAGATGTATGGGAGCCTGAGCCAGATATTTCTTTAGATTTATTGGATAAAGTTGTGCTCGGTTCACCGCATATTGCCGGTTACAGCTACGATGGGAAATTAAAAGGCACGGAGATGATTTATCAAGCGCTGTGCAAACATCTTAATCGCCCTGCAGAATTATCTATTAAAGATCTAGTGCCGCCATTGGCCAAAAATCAATTAGACCTTGCTGAAGAGCAAACCACTTGGGAGCAGGTAAAGCGCCTTATCGCCCAAGTTTATTCAATCGCGGATGATGATAAACGCTTGCGCGCATTAGCGGAACGCGCACGCAAAGGTGAAGATAATTTTGCAATAGGTTTTGATAGTTTGCGTAAACATTATCCTACTCGCCGAGAATTTCATAATTATCAAGTGTTGGGTGCAGATGACAAAACTGCGGAATGGTTAAGCGTGTTGGGCTTTGGTGTGGCTTCATCAACGAATGAATAAATTCAAACTTGGTTTAATTATCAATCCTTATGCCGGTATTGGCGGCAGTGTTGGTTTAAAAGGCAGCGATGGCGACGAAATTCGCGCGCAAGCACTTGCGCTCGGTGCAGAGGCGCGTGCGCTCACGCGGGTAGAGCGTTGCTTGGCAATGTTACAAGAATTTATTGCTGATATTCAGATCTATTGTTTTGCGGGCGATATGGGTGAGGTTTCTACCAAAGCCTGTGGATTTAATTACACCTTAGTCGGCCACGCGCAAACCAACCCTTCCAATGCGCAGGATACATTAGCAGCTACTAAGGCTTTGATTGCCGAGTCGGTCGATATTATTTTATTTGCCGGTGGCGATGGCACTGCGCGCAATATCGCCGATGCTTTGCAGCAAGCGGGCGCGGAACAGCAAATAGTATTGGGAGTGCCCTCTGGCGTAAAAATGCACTCTGGTGTTTATGCTATTACGCCAGAAACTGCTGGTGAAATCCTATTGTGCTTGCTCAAAAAGCAGCTGGTAAATGTACAGGCCTGCGATGTGCGTGATATAGATGAAACTGCATTTCGCGAAGGAAAAGTAAAAACCCGTATGTATGCCTCTATGCATGCACCGCTCTTGCCGCAGTTTTTACAGCAGGTAAAAAATAGCGGCGCAGTGCAAGATGAATTGGTTAAGCTCGATATAGCCAATTATTTAATCGACAATTTATTAGATGATACCTTATATATTGTTGGCCCAGGCTCAACGACTAAAGTTTTTTTAGAACAGTTGGGTGTTGAAGGCAGTTTGCTCGGAGTCGATGTAATATTAAATCGCGAATTAGTCGCTGCGGATGTCAGTGCGCAGCAGTTGCGCGATCTAATCGCTCAGCATGCGGGTGATGCGCATTTAATTATTACTGCCATTGGCGGGCAGGGGCATATTATTGGTCGCGGCAACCAGCAGCTTGCGCCGGATATTTTGCGTGCTATCCCTCGTCAGAACATTCACATTATTGCCACTAAAGAAAAAATTCTCTCGCTACAAAACCGCCCTTTGTTAGTTGATTCTAATGATCCCGATTTAGATAAAACCTTTTCGGGTTATCAATCGATTTTAGTTGGCTATGATGAGTTTATATTGTATCCCATAGGCATAGCGAACGCGGGATTGGAAACTTCATGAAGTTATTGTTAGATAGAGTCGCGGACTTACAGCAAAAATTAAAAGCCAATAAATTTATAGACAGCTATCGCTTGCTCCATGGTCGTGGTCGTTGTTTTGAAGGTTTAGAGTTTGCCAATGTCGATTTTTTCCAGCCGGTATTACTAGTCGTGCTTTATAAAGAGCCACCAGAAAATTGGTTGAATGAATTTGTTGGTTTTATGCAAGACAAACTGTCAGAACAATTGTCCTGTGTGTTGGTTCAGCGCCGCTATTTGCCTAATGCGCCTTCGGAAATTGTCTTGGGTGCTTTGCCAGAACAAGCATTTGCGCGGCGCGGTCAGTTGCTGTTCAATTTACATTTAAATGCTCAACAAAATTCTGGTTTCTTTCTGGATATGGAAGCTGGACGACAGTGGATAGAAAATAATACGGCGGGCAAGCGCGTGTTAAATTTGTTTTCCTACACCTGTGCTTTTTCGATTGTGGCAATTGCTGCTGGCGCAGAAAAAGTTGTAAATGTGGATATGAGCAGCCCTGCGTTGAATGTTGGGCGAGCTAATCATCAACTCAATAATATCCCAAAGGCTAAAGCCGAGTTTGTGGCAGAAAATATTTTAAAATCGTGGAGTCGTGTTAAAAAGCCAGGCCCTTATGAGGTGGTTATTATCGATCCACCGTCTTATCAAAAAGGCAGTTTTATTGCTGAGAAAGATTACGCCAAAGTGATTCGTCGCTTACCAGAGTTAATGCCGCAAGGTGGTTTTGTATTGGCCTGTTTAAATGCCCCAGAATTGAGTGATGGTTTCTTGAAGAAGCAATTTGCAGAACAATTACCGCAAGCAGAATTTATTGAGCGGTTGGCTGCGCACCCCGATTTTCCGGATGTGGATTCAGAGCAACAGTTAAAGCTGTTGGTGTATAAAATTCCAGCAAGTGTTTCATAGGCTTGATATAAAACCTAAAAACAACAAAGCCCGCAATTGCGGGCTTTGTTGCTTCTTGTTGCGGCATTCTTATTGCGAGTAGCGCGATAAGAACTCACCAAAGCGGTTAATGGCTTTGGTTAAATCATCTTCACGCGGCAAAAACACAATGCGGAAGTGATCTTTATTTGGCCAGTTAAACGCGGTGCCTTGCACTAACAGAATTTTTTCCTGAATTAAAAAGTCGAGCACCATTTGCTGGTCGTCTTTAATTTTGTACATGTCTAAATCTAATTTAGGGAACAGGTACAAAGCGCCTTTGGGTTTAACGCAAGAAATGCCGGGTACATTTGCTAAGGCTTTCATGGCCGCATCGCGCTGATCGCGCAAGCGACCACCGGGCATAATGAGCTCATTAATACTTTGATATCCACCCAGCGCTGTTTGTACTGCGTACATGGCTGGCACATTGGCGCAGAGGCGCATAGAGGCGAGCATATCCAAGCCTTCTATATAGCCTTTGGCGCGATGTTTGGCACCGCTAATCACCATCCAGCCAGAGCGGAAACCCGCAAGGCGATAGGACTTGGAGAGGCCATTAAAGCTCACGCAGACAACATCTTGTGCAACGCGGCCCATGGGAACGAATTCGGCATCGTCGTACAAAATTTTGCTGTAAATTTCGTCAGCAAAAATAATTAAATTGTGTTCACGTGCTAATTGCACGATTTGTTCGAGCAGAGCTTGGCTGTAAACCGCACCGGTTGGGTTGTTTGGGTTAATAACCACTATGCCGCGGGTTTTGTCAGTGATTTTGCTTTTTATGTCAGCAATATCAGGAAACCAATCTGACTGCTCGTCGCACAAGTAGTGGCGAGCTTTTCCTCCAGCGAGATTTACCGCTGCAGTCCATAGGGGATAATCAGGTGCGGGCACTAAAATTTCATCGCCATTATTTAATAGCGCTTGCATCGCCATAACGATAAGCTCGCTAGCGCCATTGCCGAGGAAAATGTCATCAATTTCCACGTTAGGAATTTGCAGGCGTTGGCACTCTTGCATAATCGCCTTGCGCGCAACAAATAGGCCGCGTGAGGCAGTGTAGCCCTCGGCATTGGGGAGGTTGTAAATCACGTCTTGAATGATTTCATCGGGTGCAGCAAAACCGAATGGGGCAGGGTTGCCAATATTCAGTTTGAGAATGCGATGGCCTTCTTCCTCAAGGCGGTAAGCGTGTTCAAGCACGGGGCCGCGAATATCGTAGCAAACACCGTTTAGCTTGTCGGATTTCTTAATGGGATTCATTGCAGTAAGATGCCTTTTAGTGCGAATTGTATAAAGCGAGCCGCGAATAATCGGTGTTTGCGGCGTGTCATGTCAAGGAAATCATTATGTCTGAATCAGAATTTAACAATGAGTCTTACTGGCTGGAGAAATTAACGCCAGAACAGTATCGAATTTGCCGTCAAAAGGGTACAGAGCGACCTTTTACGGGCGAGTATTGGAATGAATCGAGTGAGGGCATTTATCTCTGTCGAGGCTGCGCTGAGCCGTTATTTACGTCTGAAACAAAATTTGATGCGGGTTGTGGTTGGCCCAGTTTTTATCAGCCTGTTAACAAGGCGGTGATAAAAGAAGTCTACGACACCAGTCATGGTATGCGTCGCACGGAGGTGGTGTGCCGTAAATGCGGTTGTCATTTGGGGCATGTATTTACCGATGGTCCTGCGCCAACGGGGCTGCGTTACTGCATTAATTCGGCATCTATTGCATTGGATAAACAATAAGCCGCGGCGTGCGGCTTATTTTAGCGTTAATCATAAACCTGCTTTTTCTTCCACTTGTCATCAGTAGGTGTGAAGTTTTCCCACTCTTTTGAGCTTGAGCCACTGGGCGATGTGCTGGGTGCAGGCTCTGGATCCTCTCCCTTTATTTGAGCTTTTTCTTCTAGTTTCGCAATAATCCCGTCAAGTTGGGCTATTTGTTTATCATAAGTGCGAGTTGCATTTTCCCCTGACAGCATTTTTTTTGCCAAAAGAAAAAAGTGAATGGCGAGACGTAACTTCCCAATTTGTTGCGCTTGTTTTGCTTGAAATAGGTAGCCGTCTACCGACATTTGTAATGCCAGGCGATTTATTTGATCAATGTAAGCAGAAAATTGAACTTTATTGATGGTTTTGGTGGTTTCTTGTTGAGTCAAAAAGTGCTGCAGCTCTTGCAGGTGTTGGCGGATATCTCTCATGGCTTGCGGGTTGTCGACGCGAGCGCGTTGAATAGTGTTGTTTTTAGGTAGGGCATCCAATTGATTGGTATAAAGGGTAACGTCATCTAGGTGACGCGGATCTTTGGGTTCGATTTTGCTCAGCTGTTCGCAGGTATCTATGAGTGCGCGATAAATTAAACCCAAAAGGTCATTTGTTAGGAAGTTTGGAGGGAATCCATTGATTAAATGAACAAGATTGCGTTGCTTGGTTTTAAGGGTCATTAAAATACGTTGCGTTTGAACCCGTTTCTTCTCTATAGCTTGGCTGATAAACGCGTAGCACGCTAGCGCACTCAGTAAAACAATTATGGTGATAACAATATAAATGGACATAGGCGATTAAGAAAAAGCTGTTGATGGCATGAGTATAGCACTATAAAAATAACCAAATAGATTATGTAGTGTGCAATCTAGGTGAGAGCGCTAAGTGCTTGTTTCCAAAGTTATAAAATTAAGAATAAAAGTGTTGACAGACTAGGGGCTGCTCCTTAGAATGCGCCCCACTTCTGCAGACGACGTCGCAAACGTTCAAGTAGAAGGTTTCTGGGTCCCCATCGTCTAGTGGCCTAGGACACTGCCCTTTCACGGCGGTAACAGGGGTTCGACTCCCCTTGGGGATACCACTGCGGGAATAGCTCAGTTGGTAG
>JACCDN010969713.1_pt1 | contig 28495 bp, 28 predicted proteins | sample 7441691 | NCBI WGS metagenome assembly JACCDN01 (sample SAMN15323439, study PRJNA562643) | freshwater metagenome | isolation source: river surface water | place: USA:Blue River Watershed | collected 2017-08-16 | reverse complement strand
CCCATATCAATTGAGTCATACCAACCCCAAGGTCTAAAAACTTTACGATGGGTGACAGCTTGAGTCTGACCAGCTTTCTTTAAAGCAGCCACAACATCTTTAACTTGCTCAACTTTATCTGCCGATGCCACCAATACAGCATCTGGCGTATCCACAATCACTAAATCAGAAGTGCCCAAAGCAATCACTGGGCGATGAGGCGCATTGATATAAGTATTATTTGATTTAACGGCCATACCATGACCGCGGATTCGATTACCAGATTTATCTTGATCAGTTAAAGCTGCTACAGCATTCCAGCTACCCACATCACTCCAAGCACCCTTGAATGGCACAACCGCCACCTTATCAAAATGTTCCATCACAGCGTAATCAATTGACTCGGAACGGCAAGCTAAAAAATCTTCTTTATTAGGTCTAATGAAATCACCATCAATCTCTGAACTTTTCATTGCCTTCGTACACCAATTTAGAATATCAGGAGCATGCTTACGAAGTCCTTCAAGTAAGGTTGATGCAGCACACAAAAATATACCTGCATTCCAAAGATAGTTGCCTGACAAAAGCATGGCTTGTGCTTTTTCAAGCGCCGGCTTTTCTTCAAAACGTTTCACAGCATAGGTATTAATTTCACCCAATGCTAAATCAAGAGAATCGCCCTTCTGAATGTATCCATACGCAGTGCTTGGAAAAATTGGCTGGACTCCGAAAGTCACCATAAACCCAGCATTTGCTGCTGCAATAGCGGCCTCTATAGTTAATAGAAAAGAATCCACATCCGGCACAAAATGATCTGATGGTAAAAAAAGCAAAAGGTCTGTTGGAGATATATCTGGCATCAGAGCAGAGCTCGCCATAGCCGCTGCTGTATTTCTACCAGCAGGCTCCAATAAGATTGACGCTGAACTATTTTCTGATTGAGAATTACGACTCAATAAATCTCGAACAAAGAAACGATGATCTTCATTAGTGACACAGATAGGATGCTCCAGTGCATCAATTCTAGCCAAAGTCAACTCTAAAAGACTTTTACCTTCAATCAGTGGAACAAATTGTTTAGGAAAAGATTCGCGGGATAAAGGCCACAAGCGAGTTCCCGATCCTCCGCAAAGGATCACAGGCTTAATACCTCTGCAGAGGTTAGCAACACCTTTTGAAGGTTTAGAGCATGAGTTATGATTCATTTATGAATTTTATAGAAAAAAGAACAAGGCAAAAATTTAAAACATCGAGCAATCAAAACTTAGGCGCTTCCGTCCAACACAGGCCAATTGAGTCCTTAGAGTTCAAAATTGGTTGCATCCCAATATCTGGCCAATTAATGGCCAAAGTTTGATCACACCAATTAATACACTGCTCACTGCCAGGATGCCAGTTAGTGGTTGTTTTATAGAGAAACTCAGCGGTTTCTGATAAGACTAAAAAACCATGCGCAAATCCTGTAGGTATCCAGACCTGTTTTTTATTTTCTGCAGACAATTCAATCCCCACCCATTTACCAAAAGTATTTGATGATTTACGAAGATCGACGGCTACATCAAAAACAGTACCGCAAACGACTCTTACTAACTTTCCTTGAGTTTGTTCCATTTGATAATGAAGACCTCTAAGAACCCCCTTTTTAGAAAATGAATGGTTATCCTGAACAAAAGTAACTTTTTCACCAATCGCTCTAGAGAAATCGTTTTCATTAAATGATTCAAAAAAGAAGCCACGATCGTCACTGAACACTTTAGGTTCAATAATCAGTACATCTGGTATTGTTGCCGGTTTTACTGAGATAGTCATTAAAAAATTTTTACCTTAAAAGGCGTTAAGAATTTTTTTCACTCAACATCTTTTCGAGATATTGTCCATAAGAACTCTTCTTGAGTGGAGATGCTAATTTAAGAACATACTCAGCAGTTATCCAACCCTTGCGAAAGGCAATTTCTTCTGGGCAAGCAACCATTAAACCTTGGCGTTTTTGCAGTGTTGCAATAAAGCCCGCGGCATCCAATAAAGAATCATGTGTCCCAGTATCCAACCAGGCATAACCTCGACCCATGATTTCAACCTGCAATTGGTTAATCTTTAGATAAGCCTCATTCACTGCTGTGATTTCCAATTCACCTCGAGTGCTTGGTTCGATTGATTTAGCAATGTCGCAAACCTGCTGGTCGTAGAAATATAACCCTGTCACGGCATAATTACTTTTTGGATTTAAAGGCTTCTCTTCTATCGATATCGCCTTGAAAGAATCATCAAACTCAACAACACCATAACGCTCCGGATCATTCACATGATAAGCAAATACTGTGGCACCAGAGATGCGCTCATTAGCTGATCGCAATTGGCTTACTAACTCATGGCCATAGAAAATATTGTCGCCTAACACCAAAGCTGATGGATTATTACCAACAAACTCTTTACCAATGATAAAAGCTTGCGCTAAGCCATCAGGTGATGGCTGAACTGCGTATTGAATGTTTAAACCCCACTGAGAGCCATCACCCAATAACTCGTTAAAGCGAGGTATATCTTGTGGGGTAGAAATCAACAAAATATCTTTGATGCCAGCTAGCATCAAAGTAGTCAATGGGTAATAGACCATGGGCTTATCGTAAACAGGCATCAGTTGTTTTGATACAGCCTGCGTTACAGGGTATAAACGTGTCCCCGAACCGCCTGCAAGGATAATCCCCTTGCGCTGAAGCTTATTCATATGGCATTGACTCAAACAGAAATAATACCCTAATTATCCAATATTTGATTCCTAAAAATAGGTTTTTTACAAATTTTTATAAGGCCGAAACAAGAAAGCAATTAACTCTTCAGTCCTGAATTTACATAATCTTTGACATAATCCATCACTTGCTCTCGCCAATGCGGGTAATGCCCCGTAAAAGTCATCTCTAACATGGCTTTTTTAAGTTTTTGATTACTAAGACGTGAGTTATAGGGCCTAACGGCAGGCACAGGATAATCGGTCGCTAGAATAGGCAAGATGTTCTGAGATTTAACCTCAACAACTTCACCATAATTTGCGGCAGTCTCAATTGCAAAAGTAGCCAAATCATGCCAAGAAGTTTCACCATCAGGGACTGCATGGTAAATGCCAGACTGAACTCGAGATCCAGCTATTTGAATTCCGACTTCAGCTAACCATTTAGCAGAACTAGGTACACCGACTTGATCAGCCACAACCTTCAATTGCTCTCTTTCACCAGCCAAGCGCAAAATCGTCCTAATGAAATTACCACCGTCGCCATATACCCATGAAGTACGTAAGATAAAATATTTAGAAAATCTATCTACATAACTAGCTTGTCCAGGATCACATGCCAAATTAAAAGCCTTTTCAATCGCTTGCTCGCCAGCTAATTTACTTTGACCATAAATATTTAAACGCTCAATCGGCCCAACTTTATCACTTTCTAAATAAGCCTCTTTTTTAGTATCCGCAAAAACGTAGTCGGTTGAATAGTGAACCAAAATGCCATGGTTCACACCGGCAGCATATTCCGCCATGATTTTAGGTGCTGCGGAATTTACAGCAAAAGCAAGCTCTCGCTGATCTGCACTTTCTGCTTTATCAACGGCCGTATAGGCTGCTGCATTGATGATCACTTGAGGTTGATAGTGATTCAGCACTTCTCTAATTGACAATTGATTGGATAAATCACAATCAGAGCGCCCTAAAAAAAGTGTGGGCACTTTTAAGTCCCTCAAACAAACTTGGAGAGCTCGACCCACTTGGCCATCACGGCCAAAAACCACAATGGGCTTGCCTTGATCTAGAAGTTCGAATGAAGAATATAACATTTGGCTTTGTATCTAGAACTTACCTTAAGCTACTTAAAGTTAACTTCAAAATTAGTTGAACTTTCATAATAGATTCAAGCAATTCAAATAAAAAATAGTTTGAATCTCCTTAACTGTGTTAGCTCTCTAACTTATATTGCTTTTTGAGCCAATCACGATAAGAGCCACTTAAAACACCATCAGTCCACTCTTGGTTATCCAAGTACCACTGTACAGTTTTACGTATGCCTGTATCAAAAGTCTCTGCAGGCCTCCAACCTAACTCACGCTCTAATTTGGTAGCATCAATCGCATACCGACGATCATGGCCTGGACGATCCATAACATAAGTTATTTGTGATGCATAAGAACTACCATCTGATTTAGGACGCAACTCATCCAAGATAGTACAAATTGTATTCACCACCTCAAGATTAGGTTTCTCATTCCAACCACCGACGTTATAGGTTTCACCCAATTTACCAGCCTCTAATACTCGTCGAATTGCTGAACAATGGTCTTTAACATATAACCAATCTCTAATTTGTTGACCATCACCATAGATGGGTAAAGGTTTACCAGCAAGGGCATTCAAAATAACTAACGGAATTAATTTCTCTGGGAAATGATAAGGTCCATAGTTATTAGAACAATTGGTGGTTAACACTGGTAGACCATAAGTGTGGTGCCAAGCACGTACCAAATGATCGGAGGCAGCTTTAGATGCTGAATATGGGCTATTCGGCTCATAAGTATCGGTCTCCTTGAAAGCAGAATCAGTTGGAGACAAAGAACCATAAACTTCATCCGTAGATACGTGCAAAAAGCGGAATTCTGATTTAGCTGAATCAGATAACTCTGACCAATAAGCTCGAACAGCTTCAAGTAGATTAAAAGTACCCAGCACATTCGTTTGAATAAAATCGCCAGGTCCATGAATTGAGCGATCTACGTGAGACTCAGCTGCAAAGTTCACAATAGCGCGGATATGATGTTTTCGAAGAAGTGACAACACTAAATCGTAGTCACCAATATCACCTTGAATAAAAATATGACGAGCATCAGCTGACAAAGTCTGAAGAGTTGCCAAATTACCTGCGTAGGTCAATTTGTCTAAATTGACGACACTATCAGCAGCAGGATTAGCCAGCCAATCCAAAACAAAGTTACCGCCAATAAAGCCTGCGCCGCCTGTGACTATAATTTTGCTCATTAGCAAACCCTTTTAATCAAGCTTTTCAAATAATCATCAGCCTCATCGGAGCACTCTTCAGGACCCCACCAAGCAAAATCTTTTGGTTGATTTGTATCAAAAAGCCCTGCTTTAACCTCCAACAAAATGCAGTCAGACTCCAGTTCGACCAAGGCATGCCAAGCGTTGGATTCAACCTCGTTGCCAATAACCAAGTCTATTCCATATTTCTCGGAGCCAAACCCTAAATTACCCATAACAGAAACTTGGTTATCAAATGTTACTGATGCCATTGATTCATGTATTGCCATCAGCAATTCCTCCCTTGGCTCAGTAGCATGCCGATGAGACGTATGTAGCTTCGAGGCTCAATAGTGTTAAACAGACGCTTGTAGAAATCCTGGTGGCTTTGATGAATATTTCGATGTTGCCGAAGCCTTGATCCAACTTTTGTCTTATTAGTCAAATCATCAAGATACTGAGTGTCAAATATTTTCATTGAATTACCTCAATCTCTTTAGGTCGAGAGTGCAGAGACTATTTGGTGGACCGTTTTCTCAACAGAAAAATTTTGCTCGAAAATTTTCCGGCAACGGGTCGGTAGTTGATCATCTGATTCAATTTGTTCTAGCAGTTTGCCAGCAAACTGGACTAGATCGTCTATTTGGTTGCTTTCACAAACTTGCCCCACCTGTTCATTGCGAATCATCTGAGCCAAATCATTCCCCAGATTAATATTAGCTAGAACTGGTAAGCCACTCTGCATGTAGGTTAAAAACTTACCAGGAATGTTATGTGACTTATGTTTTGGGTCTAAGGCCACGATACCCGCGCTACATTGAGTGTAGAGATCTGGGATTTCATCCGGGTGGATTTCGTCATAGAACAAGACATTATTCAATGCGCGATTTTTAACTGAAGCCTTTAGACGAGCCGAGTCACTGCCACGCCCCACAAACAAGAAACCGACATCTGTTCTGTGTTGCAATTTATCAACTAGATCGAGCAAAATGTCCATGCCCTGAGCGACACCCATGTTGCCAGCATACACAAAAACCTTACGCCCAGCCAAAGCAGTTTGATTGACACGAATGTGGCAGCGAGCCTGCGTCGGCTTGTCTAGCCAGTTCTGCAATACCTCTAGTGTACGACCTGGTTGTTGTTGCCATGACTCAAAGTAACCTCTATTGCCCGATGTTTGCACACCAATCACATCGGCCACTGAATACTGATAGCGAGCCACAATATCAAAAAATCGATATGGCAATCCGCGCCCCATCAGACCGATATCTACCGCCCATTCTGGGAATACATCGCGAATAATCAAATAGCCTTTGCAGCCACTGCTTTTCTTTAGCGCACTGGCCAACGGACCATGAAAAATTGAAGGTGCGTACCAAATTACGCCATCCCACTTTTCTCTTAATAGTGGACTTTTCTTTAACTGTCGCAGCATAGCAAATGGCATCAGCAATTCCCCCAGAGTGCGGCGAAAGTAACTAATGTCTTTTGTTCGAGGTGCTTTTAGACGCAGTAGTTGAAAGCCATCAACTTCATCGAGACTCCAAGGCTTACCCAGATTATGCGACGGAAGGAAAACCGTCAACGCATGCCCTTGTCGCGCAAACTCACGAGACAAATCTCGAAGCTGGACAGCTCCAGATGTACGAAGAGGCGGAAACGTATCCGTAATCAACGCAATCCTCATGAGCCCAAGCTCGTTACCTCTTCCACACTACGCGGTTTACGTAGTCAGTGTAGCTGTGAATGATGCGTACTACTTTATCGCTGACGTTGGGCATACTGTAGTCAGACACCAAACGCAACCCACGTTCAGCTCCTCGTGGCTGGTCCTCTAAGATAGCCAATCCCTGACGGACACGATCCACCTCAAGGCCCACCATCATCACAGCAGCCTCCTCCATGCCTTCCGGACGTTCGTGCGCCTCACGCAAATTCAGAGCGGGGAAGTTTAAGATTGATGATTCCTCGTTAATTGTGCCACTGTCTGATAACACTGCTTGTGCATTCATCTGTAAATTGACATAGTCATGAAAGCCTAAAGGCTTCATCAACCGAACTAGCGAATGAAATTTGGCACCCGTGGCGTCTACACGCTTTTGTGTACGTGGGTGAGTAGAGACTATGACCGGTAAGTCATAGTCTTCAGCAACAGCATTGAGTACTGCCACCAACTTGGCGAATGATTTATCAGATTCGATGTTTTCTTCGCGGTGCGCACTCACCACAAAGTAATTATGCGTTGTAAGACCCAAGCGCGCCACAGCATCTGATGCTTGTATCTGCGGCAGATAATGTTGCAGCACCTCGTACATTGGGCTGCCAGTTTTAATCACTTGATCAGGCGATAGGCCTTCACGCAACAAGTAATCGCGGGCAATAGTGCTATACGTGAGATTAATATCAGCCGTATGGTCTACGATACGACGGTTAGTTTCTTCTGGTACTCGTTGGTCGAAGCATCTATTACCAGCCTCCATATGGAAAATTGGTACTTTACGACGTTTAGCAGAAATCACGGACAAACAACTGTTGGTGTCACCTAACACCAACATAGCTTCAGGCTGAACCTGTGCCAGCACTCCATCTACAGCGGCAATAAGATTACCGATTGTATTTGCAGGACTTACACTTCCCTCAGTGCTATTTAAAAAGAAATCTGGCTTACGCACAGCTAAATCATTGAAAAAGATTTGATTGAGCTCATAGTCGTAGTTTTGCCCAGTGTGAACTAACACATGTTCACAATATAGGTCCAATGCAGCAAGCACTCGAGAAAGTCGGATGATTTCAGGTCGTGTACCAACAACAGATACAATTTTAAGCTTTTTCATTTTTCAATCTTCCTCGCCACAGTGTCTGGACTATTTCTATCAAAGTTTTCATTAGCCCAGAGCATAACAATCATTTCTTCGTTACTTATATTAGTAATATCATGAATCCAGCCTGGGATAGTATCAACAATACGAGGCGAAGCGCCATTAGTTCTTAACTCCACCAATTCATCTGTTAATAAATGTCGGAAGCGAAAAAGGGCTTCGCCCTTAATGACGAGAAACTTTTCGGATTTAGTATGGTGATAATGACCACCCCTAGTAATTCCAGGCGAAGCCGTAAAATAGCTGAACTGCCCGTTATCAGCTGTTTTAAGCATTTCCACAAATACACCACGAGGATCAGTATGTTGTTGCACCTCATACGAAAACTTTTCGTGAGGAAGATGGCTCACGTAGGTGGCGTATAGTGCACGTGTCAAACCCGTACCTACCTGCTCACTCATTAGGGTAGTACGGCAATCGGCAAACGCACGAATTTGTGCACCCAAGTCGCCTAAGGTAATACTATACTCTGGCATCACTTTAGCCGTTACACAACCAGAGGCCGGAATTTCTAATGCAGCCAAAAGAGCATTGACTACATCATCAACATATACCAACTTTACTAAAATATCCGAATTATTAATCTCTATGGGTAACTGCCGAGCTAAATTATGACAAAATGTGGCAACTACAGAGTTGTAGTTCGGCTTACACCACTTCCCGAATACGCCGGGTAGACGGAATATAACACCAGGATTGCCCGTATCTTGAAACAAAGCTTGAACAGCTTGCTCAGCTGCCAACTTACTGCGACCGTACGGATTATCAACTTCAGCTTGAGTAGATGAAGCAAGTAGTATCGGCACATAACGACCAGTAGATTCAAACTCTTTCTGGATGACCCTACATAGTACAGTAGTTAATCCAGCATTCACTTCTGCAAACGCAGATAAATTAGCGGGACGGTTTTCACCAGCCAAATGCACCACCGCATCGACTTGTGCCACAAGCTGAGACAAGCGAGTAATGTCATCACCACGCAAAAAGGTGGTTATAGCGATATTTGCAAGCTCATTTAAACGTACGATAAAATTTTTGCCAATAAAGCCATTTGCGCCCGTAACTAGAATCCGGCAGTTAGACAAAGCCATACTCTTTATTCCTCAGCCTCGACAACCTCACCACGAACGGTTGCTTGCATAAAACGCAGTTTCATCAGCAGAGCCTGCATGCCAAGTACGTCAAGTCGTATAGTGTTATGCGAGTTGTAGTCTGTAGCTGCAGAAATCTTAACCTCACCTTTGTCAATAAACTTGCCGTAGTTGAGATCACGTAAATCTGGCGGCACACGGTAGTAGCCACCTAAATCTTCAGCAGCAACCATTTCCTCTCTACTCAGCAAGGCTTCGTAAAGTTTTTCACCATGACGCGTACCTATCACATTAATCTCATGCTGAGGCTTATTCAGCAAACCTGTTAGAGCATAAGCAAGAGTTTCAATTGTTGCCGCAGGAGCCTTTTGAACAAAAATTTCACCTGACTTACCATTCTCAAACGCATAAAGGACCAAATCTACAGCATCATCAAGCGTCATCATAAAACGAGTCATAGAAGGATCAGTTATTGTGATGGGTTGACCTGTACGAATCTGGTTAACAAAAAGCGGTATAACTGAACCACGTGAGCACATCACATTTCCATATCGGGTGACATTGATTGCAGTGCCGTTACTGTTGCGTGACTTGGCCACAACAACCTTTTCCATCATAGCTTTGCTGATCCCCATGGCATTGATAGGGTAAACAGCCTTATCGGTGCTGAGCACTATAACCCTCTTAACATTAGAGGCGATAGCCGCTTCGAGCACGTTTTCAGTTCCGAGCACATTGGTCTTGACTGCCTCTAATGGATGAAATTCGCAAGATGGGACTTGTTTAAGTGCCGCAGCATGATAAATGAAATCTACGCCTCTTACCACATTTAATACAGACTGATAGTCACGCACATCCCCAATAAAAAACTTGAGCTTAGGGTTGTTGTACCTCTTCCGCATGTCATCTTGTTTTTTTTCATCGCGGCTAAAGATACGAATTTCGGCCAAGTCAGAATCAAGAAATCGGCGTAATACTGCATTACCAAAAGAGCCCGTTCCTCCAGTTATGAGAAATGTCTTATTAGCAAACATATAAGTCCCTTTAGAGATATTTAATTCTTCAATGCTTCGTAACAAAGTTTTAATTTTTGCTCCGGAGTTGGATAATTAATAAGCACAGCCCGATACTTACCCTTAAAAACAAAAAGGCTGCCAGCAGCAGCACCGACCACACCTAAATTAGCAATCAAATCGATCAAGTGGCGCAAGGAGCCGGCCCCGCCCAAAAAAGTAATAGGCACCTTCAGAGCTTGCTTGAACTGTGCAGCAAGCTCCAAATCATATCCCTCCATTAGCCCATCCCTATCAACCGAGTTAATCACAATCTCGCCTGCACCAGCATCTTGTAACTGTCTAGCAAATGCAACGGGGTCAAGTTTGTGAACTCTTTTATTATTATGTGTACAAACCTCATAACCTTTTGAAAAAAAACCAGTTTGCTTACGAATATCCAACACAGCTACTACCGATTGTTTCCCTACCGCAGCCGCCATCTCCGTCAACAGGGATGGGTTGGCAATAGCTGCCGCACTTACGGCAACCTTCTCAACCCCCATGTCAACGATGCGAACTGCCTGCTCTGCAGTTGTAACTCCACCACCATAACACAGCGGCATCCGGCACTCTGCCGCTAACTTGGCAATCAAGCCAAAGTCGGGTGCCAGTTTATTCGCTGTCGCATCGATGTCCAGTACCATCAGCTCATCAGCTTCTTTCTCGTTAAAAATACGGACGGCATTAATTGGGTCACCTACGTATTTAGGATTCTTGAAAGCTTGCGTTTTAACCAAGCCCCCTTTGTGAACTAACAAGCAAGGAATGATTCGAGGGCGCAACATTTCAAAGCTCCACAAAATTTTTCAAAAGTTGCTCGCCCCAATGATGACTTTTTTCAGGATGAAACTGCACGCCGTGAATATGCCCGCGCGATACCACTGCATCAAAATCTAGACCATAGCTGGCAGTGGCTACCACATCACTTTTCTCTTCAGCATCAAAGAAGTAGGAATGTAGAAAGTAAAACTGGGGTAACCCTTCAAAACCCTGGGAAAAAAGTTTAGCTCCATCTCTAGGCTTTAGGTCGTTCCATCCCATGTGAGGCATGGATAATTGAGAAAAATGTAGATTGCTAGCAAACGATCTCACTCGACCTGGCACCCAACTCAATCCCGGCAACATACCTTCCTCAGAACTTTCGGCTAACATTTGCATACCTACACACACACCCATTACGGGCACCTTCATTTCCAAAACAAGCTCATCTAATTTAGGCCTCAAGCCAGAATTATTTAATCTTTGCATAGCATGATCAAAATGCCCCACTCCCGGTAAAATTAATCTACTAGCTCCATCCAAAGATTCGGGCGTATTCGCGCGCTCAGCCTCAAACCCCAAACGCTTGAATAGGGTGATAAAAGCCTCCGTATTACCAACGCCATAATCAACAATTTGTATCATCGAAAATATCTCTTCTCCAGACCAAGCCGGCGCATAATGTTTGAGCCAAAAGCAATCAGCCAACGCTTATTTTTGTAGTCACGATACGTTCTTTTTGGCAATTCAAACAACTCTTGCAATTCAATCTTCGTCAGACCAAGTTTGTGTGCTACATATTCAAATTCTTGTTTTAGAAAGTGCTCATCCATCTCGGATCTAGCTATACGATCTAGAGCCTGCTCCCTGGTCATTTGCCCCGTCATAATGAGACTAGAAAAATGTGCGCGCCTTTTCTCATAACCAAATCGGCGGGGCAACCAGTAGTCCTCATAAAATCGTGTAAAGCGCGACTCGTGGTGCTTATGCGTGAATCGCTGCCAACCAAATAATTTCTCCAGCCGATCTTCAGCCTCTTTTTTTATATAAGGCACTAAGTTGAGAGGATGATGCACTTTTATACCAAGCACTTTTTGATACCATAGCTTATAAACCAAAATATCCGTAAGAGGGAAAGACCTTAATTTCCCCTCACCAAACCTACTCCAAATATCTCCAAATAAAGATTTATCAATCCCCAAATAACCACCCCATTCCTCAGGCTCACGGCAACATTCCGTAGAAAAATTAGAACCAGTAATAATGTGCTTGATGCCGTGTTTGCGAGCAAATTTATATAAGCCCGAAAAAAATGCGGCATCCTGAACTAAGTCTTGATCGGGAATACCGGCCCTAAGGAAGGCAACTTGCAAACGGCGAATCTCATCCCAATCAATTACCTCGGTGTAAAGATCCAACCCAAGACCATCCACTAGCTTTTCAATATTAGCAACTGCTCGATCAGTATTCCAGCCCGCATCAACATGCAATAGCAGCGGGCGCAACCCCATCATTTCTTTAGCTACATATGCAACGTAAGAGCTATCGAGACCACCACTTAATCCAATAATGCAGTCAAAATCACGATTTTCGCCACTTTTTCTAATTAGACTGGCTATTTTTTGAAGTGCGATACTCCCCAATTCCTTAGTATCCCAGCTGGGTTTAATGATCTCATTAAAGTTATTGCAGTAATCGCATCGCCCAAACTCATCAAACTCAATATTCGGATCTGATGTGTCCATAATGCATTTATTACAAATTTTGTATTCTTGACTCTGGCTCATATTTTCTAAGTGATGTTATCTTTTTGAGACCTCAATGCCTGAACTGCCAAAGTAAATTTAATTGGGTCTTTTATATACTCCGCAATGCTTAAAAGTTCAGCATCATCCAACTCCCACCACTTACTATTCTCAAGACAATTTATCGTATCTATATCAAATCTATAGCGAATTATTTTAGCGGGATTTCCTGCTACTATTGCGTAAGGAGGCACATCCTTTGTAACAATTGAGCCCGCACCTACAATAGCACCATTGGCCACATTTACACCAGACAATACAATCGCAGATCTACCAATCCATACATCATTACCAATAATTGTTTTATAAGGCGTATCGAGATGATGCTTAGAAAATTTTTTCTTCACGCTATCTCGACCAGCATAAAAAACTGGTGACATTGCTGCCCACTCCATAGGATGATTGACCCCACCAACTACGACTTGATTAGCTATCGAAGTAAAACTTCCTATGCTCGCATGCAATATGTCACAGTCATATCCGCAGAAGCTATATCTATCCATTGTTGAAGAAACAAATGAACTACCAGACTCAATCTTTGATGTTGAATCTAAATATGAATTACTAATTGATGAAAGTCTACTTTTTTTTAGACCCTTAGCAATAATTCGAATTATTTTAAGAAGCATAAACCAATCTTTTTATTTTTTAGAAAATCGAAAAAATGCAAAAAAGTAAAAAACGTAAAAAAAGTCTAAAACACTAGGAAAAAATATTGGCTCTGTTGTTGCCCTCAATAACGCAAATAAAATCAAAATTATTGCAATAATTTTGTCAAGGTTAAACCTACTTGAGCCAAGGACCAAAATGATTGGGATTACTATGCAAATAAGGGCCCCCAAACCATAGAACGAATGTGCGCGTATATAGGAGTTATGAGGATTACCACCGTAATATTTTTCTATTGATGTATCGGCATAATCTGTGCCAAATATGAAAGACCATATATCAATTTTGTTTATATAGTCTTTAATCATGAGCCCCCTATGCTCATCAAGCACCCCACCAGCAAATTTTGACCCACTTAATAACTCTTCGGTCATAGAGAGAATCTCTTCACTATTAATATAAAAGTATAGGATTGAAAGCAAAGAGGCAATGCTGCCAAAAAATATAATGAATCTTCGATTATTTTTTGATAGTATCGCATTCATAAAAATACTAAATAATAAAATGAGTGCTCCCACCACCATAGAGCCTCGACCCAAGCCAAAGACTGCAACCACAAAAGTAGTTATGGAAGATAGAATCGGCAACCTTTCATACTTCAGAAAAAATATTAGTGAATAGGCCACTTGAACCACTATTAAATACGATGGGATGCCGTTAGTGCTTGTTCCAGGAATCAGCCCCTCCAGCGGCTCCGGACTGTCTCGATTAATAAAAATACCAATAAAGGTTGCGATACAAAAAAGCCAATAATAAATGCCTAAAGTATTCACCACAAGAGTAAGTGGTCTGCTTGCAAATTTGTCTGCGGCAAGGATTAAAGCTGGAGTACCAATCAGGTAAAAAAAGGGTGTAAAACCAAAATTCTTTGATAGTGCTGCTATCACGAAAATTGATGATGTAAATGCCCAAATAATGAAGTGTGCTCTAGCAATCTTTATTTTTGATGAAAAAACATACATTGCAAAAAAAAAGTAGGCCAATGCGATCGTCTCTGGCTTTTGGAACATAAAAGCAATTGTCACAAGGGAGAGAAAGGCGACATCCAGTGAAATTATCTTTTTCGATGAAAAGATAATTCTTGTATCAAAAATGCCTAGAAGCCTCACTTGAAAATCTCATGTATAGATGATCTTGGGTAAGCGTCCAAAAGACTACCTGGGGTTAAGTTAATAATTTCCACCTCCGCCTCCATTGCAAGGCGCCCTAAAAGGTAATGAAATTCAGTAGTAAGCCAATAATATCTTAGAAAAAATGCTAGGTCATAAGAAGTTACGTCACCCCCATCTTCATAACAGTGCCCGTAACCCTGATTACAAAATGAGTTGTAGTCACAACCTAATAAATAAATCTTCTTACAGCCCATAAAGATAGCAGTTAGTATTGAAAAGGAAACAACGTTCATAAGCGCATGAATATTTCCAGTAATATCTTTTGATATTTTATTTATCGGATATTTCTTGGGAAATAGGTACATATGGTCAGGTTTGATAGAGCTCTGATCCACAATACTTTTTGCCCTTATATCCGTAATAAAGGTTGGGGGGGCTTCCTTGTATACATCCAAAACATCCTTGAATGTATGACTCCAGATCCCCCAATATACGTTATCCATCAATGCATAGTATTTTGGCTTTAATGACGAACCTATTTCAGATTTATATAGTGAGTTAACGCCAAAAACAATCTCTTTATTGATCAGGCTGATTTGCTCTTCAGATAAATCATTTAGTGATGGCCCGGTTCCTGCAATAAAACAAATTTTATCCTTATGCACATCAGAAAATTCTATATTCTTATTCAGTATTTTTTTTGATCTAAAATTAAATAAGAAGAAAAAATCACTTAATAAATTATATGTGCCGTAAATTACGGAATCCAGCCTATCCTTTATATCAAATTTCGTCATAATTCCTTGGGCCACTCAAAACCTCAATACTTAGGGGAGTTCCTCGCTTAATATTGCTGAGAACTTTTTGACCCAGAACTTGATCCAGCATTTTCGGAGGCAAGCCAAATCCAGGGCGGATGCTTCGGACATGATCTTTTGTAATCAGCTCTCCAGCCTTAATATCTTTAATAAAATATAGCGATCTTCTAAATTTTAGATTAGCTTTTTCGCTTGATTTATGATCATAATCAACCTTACCCAATGCATCCCAGGCTGTCTTAACCCCGTAGCAGAGGCTTTCCATTTCCACCGGCTCCAGAGAGAAACTATCATCTGGGCCACCCCCATTTCGATCAAGCGTAAAGTGCTTCTCAATAATTGCTGCCCCCAAAGCGATGCTCGTAAAACTGGTAACGTTTCCCAAAGTATGGTCTGAAAGGCCAACAACCACACCATACCTCTTAGACATATCTTCCAATGTGCGCAAGTTGTAATCTGCAGCCAGAGCAGGATAGCCACTTACACAAAGCAGTAAGCCCAGCTCACTACAGCCCCCCTCATAAGCAGCATCTATTGCCTCTTTAATTTCCTGTTCGCTAGCCATTCCCGTTGAAATTATTAACGGCTTTCGGGTTGATGCTGCATATTTAATTAGCGGCAGATCAATTGCTTCGAACGAAGCAATCTTATAAGCTGGCGCATTAAGATCCTCAAGAAGATCTACCGCACTCTCATCAAATGGCGAACTAAAAATAGTTAGACTAATCTTTTTGGCATGCTCAAAAAGTGGTTTGTGCCAAGCCCAAGGAGTATGCGCTTCCTTATATAAATCGTATAGAGTTCTACCATCCCAAAGGCCACCTCTTACCTTAAAGTCTTCGCTGTCGGAATCTATAGTTATGGTGTCTGGGGTATATGTCTGCATTTTTACTGCATCTACCCCAGCTTTTTTGGCCGCATTGATAATTTCGAATGCATTTTCAATGCTACCGTTGTGATTTGCAGACATCTCTGCAATCACGTAAGGCGGAAAAGAAGTGCCAATACTGCGTCCAGATATTGTAATTTTATCGCTCAATTTAGCCTCAGGATTATTTAAAGTAGCCCAGTTATTCTGAATTACAAATTATAAGTAATTTGTAGTATGTTACGATTAATTCTTGTTAATTTATCAATTAACTCCTTATTTTTAGGAGCAACATTAATCGCAAAAAAACCAGCTCTGACAGATTTTATTTCGGGCAATGGTTCAAAATTACTTTTAATAAATTCAATACAACTTAAATAGTGGCTATCAATTAGTCCTGAAATTAAGTTTAATCCAACAGTATTATCATTATTCAAATTTAAAGTACCAACAAGGCTGTCTCCTGATCTCACAAAAAACCAAGCTCGATATGGATGGTTGGCCACAAAGTTAACATGATCATTGAGTGATGGCATTTCATGATGGCTGATACCATGTAATCTAGATGCTAAAAGGTCATACAACCTAGAGATGTGATCTTCAGTTGGCTCTATCTTTACAAAGTCAATATTCAATTTAGACATATGTCAAAAACCATCAAATATGATATTGAATTTAACAAAAATATTGTTATAAGCCTTAAATACGGAGTCCCTTTTACTCATCCAGTCCTCTCTTGTTAATCCAAGAAAAAATACGCCAAGACGATGGCCATTTTTTTCAATATTCATGCGCCTAAAACCCTCCTCTAAAAATCCAAATTTTTTATGTAATTTAATTACGGATTGGTTTGATTCAATTACCTCACAATTAAGCTTTTCAAGCCCAAGAGAATCAAAAGAGAAGTTAACAAGTGCGTATTCTATGGCGGCGCCTAAGCCAGGAGGGGAATTCTCACCAAGATAAAATGCCCAGTCAGACTTTTTATTTAAGCGATCCAATTGATTAATTGAAACTATACCAATAACAATATCTTCAAAAAAAACAGCGAAGACTATTTGCTTAGCATCAAATTCAAGTCTCTTGATCCATGCGAGATGCTCATCAAACCCGATTTCATGATCTGTGTACATGAATTGTCGAACTCTTGGCTGATTTCTAGTCTTTCTTACGGACTCTTTATTTTCCTCATTACACTTAACTAATTCCTTTAGGTATATATTCTTCATGGGAGAAAATGCTTATTAAGAACGAGCTACGAGATAATTTAAAGAAAATAGGACTCCAGGAATATGAATGTCAGGAACCCTTTCAAACAAACAAAGGCTTCCTGAAATCACTTGATTCCAAATACATTTCCCAGTTAAAGAGCCATAAAAAGCCTTTAAATCCATGTGAATTATTATAGATTTCGAGCAATCATCGCCTAAGGATAAGCTCAATGAAGATAAGGCCTCACTCTTAATGATTAAATTTTCGTCGCACCTCATATCGTCATACAGCACAAAATTAATCAGAGTACCCTCAAGCAAATCTGAGTCTAACGCATGAGCCTTGATTATAAAATTAGCTTTAGCCTTTTCAAAAACTTCCTTTACTTCTTCCAATAAAGGGCGTGCTAATGTTTGATATGGATACAAATCAAATTTATGAAGATTAATTGAATCTGAAACTGAGTTCAATCTAGGAGAAATAGTGGGCTCTAATACCAACTTTTGATCAGAATCTATATTTACGGTTTTTTTACCTTGCATATCAAGAAGATTAGTTCGATCTCCTAATGCACTCTTAGCCTCTAAGAAGGTAGGTTGAGCAATATACCTATTCAGATCACTCAGCTTACCTGGTATAAAATAAGAACCACCAGCCAGAAAGGCATAAGCTGGTCTGATAATTTCAACTGCACACTCTAGCTTTTTAAGGCTAGATTTAACAATACTATTTTTAGCCTCTTGCCGATCAATACCAATAAAGCATTGGGGATACTCGCTAGCTGCACCACAGGCAAAACATCCAATATCCACCCTACCAAACTCTTCGGAAATATACTTTCCTACGTTTTCAAAATCACTCAAAGATAGCGGGTTATCGACTTGGTTAAAAAATGTAGTACCTTCACTGTCAATAACTATGCTCGTATCTAAGTCGTATCGAATAGAATCAGCTATTTCCGAGTTACTAAATGTCATCTGAGGAATTATAGAAATACTAGTAGCATCCGAAATTAGAGTTTTTGTGAATGGATTTAATTCAATAATATTTTGTATGCCAAAGTTTTTAAGTCTGTTTCGCATTGCTGGAGATGGAAATCTTTTAATAATAAATAATTTATCCAATAAACCAGCATTTCTTAAGAAATTCTCATCCAAATGATCGCTATGAAGATGCGAAATGTAGATATGAGTGCAGTCTTCAACGGCTTTATTTAGGTCATTTATTTCATATTCGGGATAAGAGTGCCATCCTCCATGATTTCCAAATCCGACCCAGGGATCACAAACAATTTTTGCATCCAGGGTTTTTACAATAATAAAAGAATTTGATATGTGCGTAATTTTCATGTGAGTGGGTCCTCCGATAGATTTAAATAGATCCAGCCACTAGGAATATTTTTCATCTTGTTGTATGCAATTAAATAGCGCCTCAGCGCGCACCCAGTCATCTAATGTATCTATATCCTGCACTCGATAATGTGGAAGAGGTACTGGAGCAGCTTGATTTGTAAACAATGCCTTATGCTCGAGCCATGCTTGGGCTTTACCCCAATAAAACTGTCCTGCATCATGCCAAGCATCCTCCAAATCTTGAGACCTAACACTAAAATATTCAGGATGAAGCATTTCAATTCGACATTCCTTTGTAACTCGTATTGCGCGCTGTATTGGAGAAGCAAACTTAGTGACTGAAAATGCATAATCTACATCCATACTATTAAGGATTTGTAATCCGTGCACAATATCTTTATCACGAAGAAATGGTGCCGTGGCATAAATGCAGCAAACTTGTTTTGGCATAAAACCATTTTGATTTTGCCATTCAATAGCATGGGCAACTACGGGGATGGTGCCAGAAAAATCATCAGATAACTCCAACGGTCTTACGAAAGGCACTTCCGCACCATAGGCTATTGCAATTTCAGCAATCTCAGGGTCATCAGTGCTAACTATGATTCTGTCAAAACAATTGCTGTTTATTGCAGCATCAATCGACCATGCAATTATTGGCTTACCCCCAAATAAATTTATATTTTTCCGGGGAATTCGCTTGCTCCCACCTCGCGCAGGTATAACGGCAAGCTTCATAATCTCATTGCTTCATATAAAGACTGAACAACCATATCTTGGTCGGAGTCAGTAATATTGGGATGCATGGGTATGCTAATCGCTTCACGGTAATACTGTTCAGAATTAGGATAGTCGCCTTTTTTAAAACCCAGTTTTTGATAATAAGGCTGCATATGCACAGGGATGTAGTGGAGATTTACCATAATCTCTTTTTTTCTAAGTGACTCAAAAACCTCAAGATGAGTAGATCCAATTCTATCCAAACAAAGGCGAATCACATACAGATGATAGGCACTGTAACCCTCGGGGTGCTGCCATGGCCTTATCACCGGCAGATCAGCAAGAAGCTGATTGTATTTCTGTGCAATTTCATGACGCCGAATCACATATTGACTTAAGCGCGTCATCTGGCTGACTCCGAGCGCCGCCTGAATATCAGTCATTCGATAGTTAAATCCTAGCGCCACTTGTTGGTAGTACCAAGGTCCATCTGAGACATGCGTCATAAGGGCTGCATCTCTTGTAATACCATGACTTCGCAACAAATTAAGGCGGGTAGCAATCTCGTCAGAGTTTGTCAGGGCAATTCCACCCTCTGCAGTGGTAATAATTTTAACTGGATGAAAGCTAAAAACAGTAATATCACAGTAGCGACAATTCCCTATTGGCCCATCTCTATACCATCCACCAATTGCATGTGATGCATCTTCAATAATCTTAAAACCAAATCTCTGCCCTAGTGAATAAATTGCTGCCATATCGCAAGGCTGACCTGCAAAATGAACTGGAATAATAATTTTTGGCAATTTGCCATCTTTTTCAGCTTGTAAAAGTTTTATTTCAAGCTTGTTTGGGCACAAATTGTAAGTTTTGGGATCAATATCAACAAAATCAACTTCCGCGCCACAATACAACGCGCAATTAGCGGATGCCACAAAGGTATTTGGCGTTGTCCAAAGTCGATCACCAGGTCCAAGTTGTAATGCCAAACAGGCTATATGCAATGCAGAAGTTGCACTATTGACAGCAATAGCATGCTTCGCCTTAGCATGAACTAAAACACTTTTCTCAAAACTCTCGATATTGGGCCCCTGAGTTAGGTTAACCGATCTGAGAACATCAACCACAGCATCAACATCATCCTGTGTAATATCTTGTTGACCATAACGAATCATAGCTTCATCTTTAGAAATAATTTTTACTTCAAAAAAATGCTGTAAATTTAATAAAATTTACAGCATCTTACGTATTTTATTTGCCAATGGATATAGCCCAAATAACTCAATCAATTTTCTAACAAAATTAGTAAAGTCAATTTTGAACTTATAAGGTGTTCCAGAGAGTTCGCTAAGAAAAACTTCCTTGAAAGGATGTTGGCATAAATAATTTGTAGGCTTCATTGAGCCTGAAAAGTGAATGATTTTTGGAAAAACCTCGGAATGCGGGAGGGTAAAGTGACCCGATTGAAAGTTATATATTGGATCTAATGATAGATAATTACCATCTATTACAGCATTTAATGCACACTGATCAGCATAAGTAATTTTCTCTGAGTGGCATCTTAGGTAATTTAATGTCTTGGCAGAAATATTATTTTTTCGCCAATAATCCAAGTTAATCAACATTATACCCGCATTAAAATATTCCGAATCATTTTTCATACATAGTTGATCAATGGGCTGAAAAATTGGATCCTTTACTGCTGCAAGGGGAAAATCACTAATATCAAGTTTAAATAATGGGCTAGGATCAGCGATAAAAATAATATCGCAGTCAAGATACAAAACCTTTTCAGAATGGACTATCTCTGGAATTGCCATCCTGTAATATGTTTCAATTTTCAGATGCCCCATTTCAGGAAGCCCGGTAAAATCTGACGCCCTAATTTCATGAAAAAATATTATAGAATTATAAGAATTACATATTTTTTTTAAATAATTTTTATTTTTATTTGATAGTGAAGAATAAATAATTCTAATTATTAATTTTTTTGTGCACTTCTTTAATAAACTAATAATAGCCACACTTAAAAGCGGTAAATATCTATCATTTACTGCGAATACAACTTCACCAGCTTCATCATCCTCAATTTTAGTTGACATAAATTTTTACTTTTTTTAAAAAATTCCAGATAAATTGAATAAACTTTATTCGCAAAAGAAGTATTTTTCCATAATAGATCCAGGTTGCCGTGAACCAATGCTTGCTTATATACAGGTCTGTTTTTCTATCTGGGAATATGCTAATTGGGCCTTTATAAGGAGGTGGAACAAAAAAAGTTTCAAGATTAGCTCGGCCTAAATTATCAAAGTCTGTATGGGTTGCATTTTCACTAAAACCAATATTTTTAACTAGATTTTTAGTGCTGGTAACTGTTAAACCATAATTAAGCCAATTTGAAAAAATCCACTGATGATCCCATGTATTTATTGTATTTTTTTGAATCCCATCAAATGTTTGATCAAAAAATTCAGTATATACAGGATGTAACTTCCATTTATCGCTCGAATCCAAACTTAATAGACCAGTACTTTTTACTTTCGGCCACTCGGTCATTTCATAGTCATACTTGGACCACGCCCTACGCCATGTCGCCCACCCCCACATAATTGGAAAGCTTGTATACACATAGTCAGTGTCATAAATCATATTCTTAGCTATGTTAGTTCCTGCTATTGCCATTACTTGATCAATATTCCGATATTTAATAAGCATCTCTTGGCAAAACATGAAAAAACTTAATGTTGGCAAGCAGTCGTCCTCGATAATTATTCCGCATTCTTCCTCCCTGAAGAACCAATCAATAGCACTAGAGACGCCTTCACCACAACCAAGGTTTTCTTCTCGGAATAAGTATTTGCATTCGCATTCCCAGTCAATATTTTGCACAATTGCCCTGACTCTGGAAACCTGCAACATATCTTTATGATTATTTAACCGAGGCCCATCACATGCAATATATAAATATTTTGGCTTAACACTTCTGATTTCTTGAAAAACTAACTCCGTCTCACCTGGCCTGTTGAAAACTAAGAAGAGAATGGGGACCTCAAAATCAGAATTTTTGACTGAGGTATTGTGATCTGTCATTGTTAATAGATTATTAAAAGATACTTTAGCATTTTCTAAGATCACTCCTATCTACCCACCACATATCTCCAGCATGCTGAACAAAGCCACTGTATCTCTCCTCTACCGCCCGCCTTACACCTGGGAAGCTGTAGTCATCGCCGCTAACAATTTTGGCATCAATACTTTCCGCCAAATTAATATCTTTCAAAACGCCCTCATAAGAATGGTCAGCATCAATAAAAACCATTGCTACCTTTTCTCCCGAATATCTATTTTTTAGATATTCCGAGGATGAGCCTTTGAAAATCTCTAAACGACCTTGTCGGATGAAATAATTCAAATTCGATCTTAGCATCTGCTCATGGCGATCGGGTGTGAGACCAATTGGGTTCCAAGTAAAATTATCAATAGTGACTACCTTAAGGTTTTTTCCCCCCTCTAAGATAGCCTGAGTTGATAGTCCAAACAGCGCCCCTACCTCAATAATGATCCCGCTTGCATGACTATCATTTGCCGCCTTCGCCAAATCTATTAGAGCGTTGTATTCTGTATTATCTACAGTTCCTGAGTACTCATTATTTAATGAATTTTTAGTTGGTATGTTGTATGTGGAAAATTGCTTATACCGCTTTAAGCCTACATATTTCCACATTTTTAATAATGTATTTAATTTCATAAAAATTTTTTATCTAAAAATAAGGTCTATGGTTATTTGAATCTGACATCATAAGCAGAAAAATTTACCAATCTAAAGCCTGAGATTGTAATTTTTTAAATGCCAATTCCAGGCTGTACGTAGAATTTCTATAAGGTTTTGATGCTTTGGCCGCCATCCAAGCTCTTGCATTGCTCTAGTAGCATCCCCCACTAAGATAGGTGGGTCGCCCGGCCTCATTGATCCAATTTCTACCGGAATAACACAACCCGTTACTATTTCTGCCGCCTCAATTACTTCACGCACTGAAAATCCCATGCCGTTACCTAGATTATAGGCTCTCGATGGCTGCCCTTGATTTAATGAAGTTAAAGCCAAAACATGCGCCTCTGCTAAATCATCGACGTGGATATAATCGCGCACACATGTTCCATCCCTCGTTTTATAGTTATTCCCGAAGATTGTTATTGCCGATCGCATGCCTAAGGCAACCTCAAATATCAATGGAATTAGATGCGTCTCTGGATTATGTGATTCGCCAATCGCACCGTCAAGATCGGCGCCAGCAGCATTAAAGTAACGTAATGAAATATATCGCAACTTATGCGCTTTTTCAAAATCTTGCAATATTCGCTCAATCATTAGTTTTGATGCGCCATATGGATTAACTGGATGCTGGGGGTGGCCCTCAGAAATTGGCATATCTTGAGGCACACCATATGTAGCACAAGTACTTGAAAATATAAATTTATTAATTTCGTAATCACGCAAAGCTTCAAGCAAAGTTAAGGTTCCAGCTACGTTATTGCGATAGTATTTCCCAGGATTCTCAACCGACTCCCCCACATAGGCATGTGCAGCAAAGTGCATTACTGCAGTGGGTTGATATTTTTCTATAACTACATTTAGAAGTTCTCGGTCGGCTATATCTCCCACCTCCAAAGGCCCCCATTGCACAGCGCTACGATGTCCTTGTGTCAAATTGTCAAATGTAATAGGTATATATCCTGCATTGCTGAGAGCCTTGCAGGCATGACTTCCAATATAGCCTGCTCCGCCAGTAACAATTACATTCATTTAATTCTCTCTTGAAATTATGAGATTTTGATTCCTACATTTAATTCTTTTATCTGTTTTGCGACAACATCGCCTTAAATTTTTGACTCTCTCCACTTACCTTCTCAAAGCTACCCTTGGCTACAACCCTTCCTTTATCTAGCAATACAATCTGGTCACAATTCTTAACAGTAGAGAGTCGATGTGCGATGATGATGATTGTTTTCTGATGAGCCAATTTATCAATTGAATCCATGACGGCCTTTTCAGTTAAGTTATCGAGCGCACTGGTTGCCTCATCAAAAACAAGTACATCAGGATTATGATAAAGAGCTCGTGCTATACCAATTCGTTGTCGCTGACCACCAGATAATCTTATGCCCCTTTCACCGACATGAGTGAGATATTGATTCGGCAACTCACCCATAATGAAGTCATGCACCTGCGCCATGCGTGCACTACGAATTACTTGCTCATGATCTATTTCACCCTTCGGTATTCCAAGGGCAATATTCTCAGCAACTGAAGAGTCAGCAAGAAATATTACTTGTGGTACGTAACCCAGATTCTTCTGCCATGCGCTAAGATTCTCTGTAGTAATGGGCTCCCCATCAACAGTCATGACACCGCTCGTTGGCAATAACAAGCCTAGGATCACATCAATCAGGGTTGTTTTTCCCGCCCCAGAACCGCCAACCAGTCCAATTGAGCTCCCTGCCGGAATATCGAAATTCAGATTTACTAATGTCGGATTTACAACCTTCGGATAGGTAAAGCTCAGGTTTTTTATGCCTATGCTTTGGTTTACCTTTAGGGATCTAGTCCCGGCTACTGAAGGCGCTATAGATTTGCTTCCTAAATTTATGTCAGTACATAAATTATCTAGCGCCAGCTTACCATAGCGTAGGCCAGCAATTCCTTGATATATATATTGCACAGCGGGTTTTATTCTGTAAGCTGCAAAAGTGTATAAACCCAGTATAGGGAGAACTTGTCCTAAAGCTCCACTCTCAAGCCCCCCTGCATTGACCAACATTGCAATACTTAACAAAAGAACCCCACCAAAGACTATAGCTTCAATCAAATAATTTGGAAGCTGAGTTAGGGTTTGCTGGATAGCCAGCGTAACTGCAAAGCGTCTTGAAGCATTTTGGAATCGAATTAGATAAGACCTCTCACAACCAAGTAACTTAATATCTTTAATTCCACCAAAAGCCTCGCTAGCAGCTATGAAGCGCGATCTATTTGAATTAACAAGCTCCTCGCCCAATAGAGCTAACTTATCCTTAAGTAGAAGAAAGATTAATGCATATAAGCCTCCAAATATTCCAACAACAAGCAACATTAACCAAGGATTAATAACAATCAATATTGTTGCAATAGCAAATACCGTAAGACTATAAGCAATCATGTTGTAGACTGGCCGAAGGACATCAAGATTTATCTGGTCAACCTCTGATAAGATCATTTTGGACATTTCACCACTGTGCCGATCAAGAAAGAAGGCGTAAGGTTGACGGAGATAGCCCTCTAGAAGTCTCGCACCGATTGAGTGACGACCCATCTCAATAAAAACGTTAACAGTATATTGAGTATATGAACGATATGCAGCGGTGAAAATTACAAATATAAAAGATCCAAGTGCTAGTATGATTAAAAACTGTATTGTATTTTGAACGCCAAGGAATGCTGCCCAAGAATACATACTGGAGAGAATTGGGTTTGTATTAACAATATCTGGATTTCCTAACACCGCAAGAAAAGGCATGACGGATAAAACTCCGGCCGTTTCAAGTAACGCCATAGCTGCTAGCAGCAAAGTCACCTTCAAACCTTTATCTCTTTGATCCGGCGCAAGAAGACTAAAAGCTTTTTTTAGAGATTGCAGGATATCTGTCATTAACTATGTCAATTTTATTGTGAGTGAGTTTGTCAAAGCAGTTAATCGAAGCAGTTAAGCTTGAAACTGGCTCAATTGATTTAAAAAAGTTCTTTAAAACTTCGAATCGTCTCTTTAAGGCCATCCTCAAGATTGACTTTCGGCTCCCAACCCAGCTTTGCTTTAGCTAATTCAATATTTGGCTGACGCTGCTTAGGATCATCCGATGGCAATGGTTGGTGAATGATCTTCGATTTACTGCCTGAGAGCTTTAAGATCGTTTCAGCCAACTGCAGCATGGTGAACTCACCTGGATTGCCAATATTGACCGGCCCTGTAAAACCCTCTTCAGAGTTCATCATTTTGACCATGGCATCGATCAAGTCATCAACATAGCAAAAGCTACGGGTTTGCTGGCCATCACCATAAATGGTGATGTCTTTGCCTTGCAGGGCTTGCACAATAAAGTTGCTGACAACACGGCCATCATTGGGATGCATGCGAGGACCATAAGTATTGAAGATGCGCACGACCTTAATATCTAGCTGATGCTGACGGTGATAGTCAAAAAAGAGGGTTTCAGCGCAGCGCTTGCCTTCGTCATAGCAAGAACGAATGCCGATCGGATTGACCTTGCCCCAATACGCTTCTGGCTGCGGATGCACTTCAGGGTCGCCATAGACTTCGCTAGTAGACGCTTGCAAAATACGCGCCTGGGTTCTTTTGGCCAAGCCCAGCATATTGATAGCGCCATGCACGCTGGTCTTGGTGGTTTGCACCGGGTCGTACTGATAGTGCACTGGTGATGCTGGGCAAGCCAAGTTATAGATCTGATTCGTTTCCACATAGAGTGGGAAGGTCACATCGTGACGCATGACTTCTAAATGGGGATTACCCAATAGGTGGGCTAAGTTTTGCTTGGTACCTGTAAAGAAATTATCGACCACCAAGACCTCATTGCCCTCTTTGAGAAGCTTCTCGGTGAGATGGGAGCCTAAAAATCCGGCGCCACCGGTGATGAGGATTTTTTGATTTCGATTGTAATTTTGCATAATTTTTTATTATCTGATTGAGGGATCAATCGCCACCAAATAAGTCGCGGGTATAAACCTTAGCTGTTACGTCATCCAACTCATCGACTAAACGATTAGAAACAATTAAGTCAGCACGTTTTTTAAATTCATCTAAATCGTCAAGCACTTCAGAATTAAAAAATTTTTTTTGCTCAAGAATAGGCTCGTACACAATCACTTCCACACCCTTAGCTTTGAGTCGCTTCATAATCCCTTGAATACTTGAGGCTCGCCAGTTATCGGATCCCGCCTTCATAATCAGACGATAAATCCCAACCACTTCAGGCTTGCGCACCAAAATATCTTGCGCAATAAAATCCTTACGCGTCGAGTTGGAATTCACAATCGCTTGCATGAGGTTCTGCGGCACATCTTGATAGTTGGCCAATAGCTGCTTGGTGTCTTTTGGCAAACAATAACCGCCATAACCAAAGGATGGGTTGTTGTAATGAGATCCCACTCGTGGATCTAATCCAACTCCTTCAATTATTTGACGGGTATCCAAACCATGAATGGCTGCATACGTATCCAATTCATTAAAGTAAGCCACTCGCATCGCTAGGTAGGTATTAGCAAAAAGCTTAATGGCTTCAGCTTCCGTTGCATTCGTAAAGAGGGTTGGAATATCTTTCTTAATCGCGCCTTCTTTAAGGAGATCCGCAAAGACTTTGGCTCGCTCAGACTGCTCACCCACTACAATGCGTGAAGGGTGTAAGTTATCGTAAAGCGCTCTGCCCTCCCGTAAAAACTCAGGAGAAAAAATAATATTTTGGCAATTGAGTTTTTTTCGCAGTTGCTCAACGAACCCCACCGGAATGGTCGACTTAATCACCATCACTGCCTTGGGATTAATTACCATCACATCACGTGCTACCGCTTCAACAGAGCCGGTATTAAAGTAGTTAGTTGCCTCATCGTAATCAGTAGGGGTAGCAATAATGACAAAGTCAGCCCCTGTGTATGCCTCTTCATTATTCAGAGTCGCCCTTAAATTGAGGGTCTTGGTTTGAAGGTATTCCTCAATCTCCACGTCCGTAATGGGGGAGACGCGGCGATTCAGAGAATCAACCCGCTCAGGGATAATATCCAGAGAAACAACTTCATGCGATTGGGAGAGCAAAATTGCATTAGAGAGCCCTACATAACCGGTTCCGACAACTGCAATCTTCATGAAGACTTTCTATTATTTAATACCGCTAGCTATTTTGTTTGATTTAATTTGATTGTTTTTCAAGAACAAAAGGCATCAAGCCCGCTAATGCCCGATATCGAGTATTCAAATCCTGGGCACTATGTATAAGATTATCCATTAACACTCACCTCAACTTCAGATGTAAATACATCCTTATTTGTAGTTTTTATCCAATGAGCCTCATTACTCAAAGCCTCAATCTCTTCCTTCAAAGTTTGGTATTCCTGCATTT